>OGCM01003341.1_pt1 | contig 12601 bp, 9 predicted proteins | sample 1570151 | NCBI WGS metagenome assembly OGCM01 (sample SAMEA4370582, study PRJEB24528) | human gut metagenome
CTCCATCAGGCAAAAGAAAAAGCACGAGACGCAAAATCTCGTGCTTTTTTGGTGGGCCATGAGGGATTCGAACCCCCACTGGAGCGGTTATGAGCCGCCGGCTTTAACCGTTAAGCTAATGGCCCTTATGACGTTGTTTCAAAGATCTGTAAAGTGGCTTTCGTACCCAGAAAATACCCAAGTCCGATTTTTAAGCCACTAGCAAACCAAAAAACAACGGAAAAACGCTGTTTGGAAAAGGTGGAAACGGTAAGGTCTGGCGGTTATGAGCCGCCAGCTCTGACCAACTGAGCTACTAGCCCGCAGAGCGCCGCAGCGCCATTATTTAGTATAACAAATTCTGCGGCAAATGAAAAGCCCCTTTGCCCGCAAAAATCACCGGGTGCGGTGGGCGTCCAGCTTCTGGGCCATAAATTCGTCCAGCATCTCCTGCGGGAACAGCGGCTCCTTGTAGCCAAAGGCCTCCCGGATGAAGATCAGGGTGACCACGGTCTGGCGGCCGGGGTCCAGCCGCAGGGTGTACAGGGTGTCCAGCGGCTGCTGGGTGGGCTGGTGCAGGGTCAGGTGCAGCAAAAAGCCGCCGTCCCGCTCCCGGCGGCAGTCGTAGACGAACACGTCGGAGTCGTTGTGTTCGTCCAGCCGGTCGAAGCACTCGTCCAGTGCAAGGTCGGTGCGGAATTCGGACAGCCCGGCCGGGCCGTACTGACTGCGGCGGCCGTTTTCCCGCCGGGAGAGCAGAAACACGATCACGCCCAGCACGGCGGCCAGCAGGACGATGGAAACAACAGCGTTCATGGAAAACCTCCGGAATAGTTTTCCTTATTGTAACACAACCTGCGCGGTTTTGTGCTATAATATTTTTAATTCTTTGAAAAATTCAGCAGGCCCGCTGCACGCTGCACCGGGCGGGAGGAACGCAATGAAGCTCAAATTCACACGCAAGACCTGGTACTTCTTTCTGCTGGCCGCAGCGGCGGTTTCCATGCTGGGCGGCTTTGCCGTGCTGGGCGGCATGGACTTTTCAGCGCTGGAACTGGTGGCGTTCTGCCTGACCGGCATCGCGGCGCTGTTTCTGGCAGCACAAAAGGGTGCCCCGGCGGCCGAAAAGCGCAATTACACGCTGGTGTTCGTGCTGCTGATGCTCAGCAAGCTGGCGGCTGGCGGCTGGGCGGGCGACCTGTGCTCGGCACTGGTGTGGCCTGCCCTGCTGGGCATCGAGTACAGCCGCGGCAAGCCCATTCAGCGGCAGCTGCAGCTGGTGTGCGCGGCGGAGGTGCTGCGCACGGTGTTCTGGCTGCTCACCCGCTATGCGGGCATGGCCGGGCTTGCCTTCTGGACGAACCTGCTGTTCGTGCTGCTGGCCTGTGCCCGCGGCTGGGCGGCGCTGACCCTGTATAAATTGCAGGAGGAAGAGCTGTGACCCGGCGCAGCCGGAAAAAGACAGGACGCAAAAACCGCCGCATGGGGCGGCGCACCTTTCTGCTGGGGGCCGGGGCGGCTGTGTGTGCCGCGGCAGGGCTGGCCCTGCGCCGGGTCACTTCCCCTGCGGCCGCCGACAGCACCCCGGAGCCCTCGGCAGACCCCAACCCGGCGCTGCTGGCCGGGGAGTGGCGGGCCGTGTGGGTGAGCTATCTGGAATGGGCCGCCATGGACTTTTCCACGGAGGATGCCTTCCGCGCCGGAGTGGTGCAGCTGCTGGACAACTGTACCGGACTGGGGCTGAACACAGTCCTGGCCCAGGTGCGCCCCTTCGGGGATGCGCTGTACCGCAGCAGTCTGTTTCCGTGGAGCCATCTGTGCACCGGCGTGCAGGGGCAGGACCCCGGCTTTGACCCGCTGGATGTGCTGCTGCAGGAAGCCCACACCCGGGGCATCTCGGTGGAAGCGTGGGTCAACCCCTACCGCCTGCGCTCCTCGGCAGCCATGCCGCCGAACCTTGCGGACAGCAATCTGGCCAACACCCACCCGGAGTGGGTGTGCACGGTGGACGAGGGCCTTTACCTGAACCCCGCCGAGCCTGCTGCCGCCGACTATGTGGTGCAGGGCGTGGCCGAGCTGGTGCAGAACTACGCGGTGGACGGCATCCACTTTGACGATTACTTCTACCCTACCACCGATGAGAGCATCGACGCGGCGCAGTTTGCGGCGTCCGGAGCGGGAAATCTTGCCGCGTGGCGGCGGGAAAATGTGACCGCACTGGTGCGGGCCGTGCACGACACGGTGAAAGCGGCGGACCCCACCCTGCGGTTCGGCATCAGCCCCCAGGGCAACCCGGACAACGACGAAAACCAGCAGTACAGCGATGTGACCGGCTGGCTGGCGTCCGGCGGCGGGGATGCGGTGGTCGATTATCTGTGCCCGCAGGTGTACTGGGGGCAGGGCTTTGCCCTGCACAACGGCAGCACCCGCTTTGCCTTTGAGAACATCGTGCCTGCATGGCTCGCCTATCCCCGCGCGGCGGACGTGGCCCTGTATTTCGGGCTGGGAGCCTACCGTGTGGGAGTGGGCGACGGCGGCAGCAACGAAAACAGCCTGTCGGGCTGGAGCACCGGCCGTGCGCTGGCCGACCAGGTGGCCTTTCTGCGGGAGCAGGGAGCCGGGGGCTGGGCCCTGTACCGGTACGGTTCGCTGTTCGGGCCGGAGCAGACTTCCCTCGCCGCTGCCGAGTGTGGGGCACTGGCGGCCGCCGACGGCAAAGAAACTGCATGAAATCGGGCGGCAGCGCGCGCAAAAGCCGGGCGGCTCTCTTGTGCGGTGCTGCAAAATGCGGTATACTATACAGATGGACCCGGCGCTGCCGGAACCCGAAAAAACAGGAACATCAAACCCTTTGACAGGTTGAGGAAACGTTTATGAAAACGAAAAAACGCTTTTTGGCCGTTGTGCTGGCCGCCGCTCTGCTGGTGGCCGGTCTGACCGGCTGCAAGGACGCACTGCGCGGTGTGGCGCAGAAGATCTCCGGCAGCTCCGGCGAGGTGCAGGAAGAGGACACCACCCGCTGGGCGGACGCTACCGCAGACCCGCTGATCATTCAGGGCATTGCGGACGCTTCGGCAAAGTTTGACACTGCCATGGTGGACGGCACCCTGTACGCCGTGTTCAACGGCATCTGGAGCCGCCAGACCAACTATTTTGCGGCCCCCACCGGCACGCTGACCGTCATGGCCTGCGGCACCGCCGAGGGCACCCAGAAATTCAAGGTGGCGCTGTGGAAAAAGGTAGACGGCGGCGTGGAGTATGTGCCGGACAGCACCTACTACATCAAGACCGACGGCACCGACTACACCTGCACCATCTCCGGGCTGGACCCGGCGGCCATCTACCGCATGACCATTTCCTATGATTCCAGCCGTTACTACCTCTACGGTCTGCTCAAGGTGGAGGGCGTCGGCTGATGAATACACAACGCAAGAATTCGCTTTTGCTGCTGCTGTGCGCGTTTATCTGGGGCACGGCCTTCGTGGCCCAGAGCGCCGGTTCCGGCATGGGAGCCTGCAGCTTTCTGGCCGGGCGCAGCTGGCTGGCGGTGCTGGTGCTGCTGCCCACGGTCAAGGTGTTTGACCTGGTGCGTCAGCGCAGCACCGGCACCACTGGGGCACCGAAAACGCCGGAGGAGCGCCGCTGTCTGCGCCGGGCCAGCCTGGTGTGCGGCACGCTGCTGTTTGTGGCGTCGGCTGCCCAGCAGTTCGGCCTGACATTGAACCCCTCCACGGCCAAAGCAGGCTTCCTCACGGCGATGTATGTGGTGCTGGTGCCCATCTTCGGGCTGGCACTGGGCCGCCGCGGCAGCCCCCAGCTGTGGCTCAGCGTGGCCATCGCGGTGTGCGGGCTGTATCTGCTGTGCATGCAGAACGGCTTTGGCGGCGTGGAACGCAGCGACATGGTGCTGCTGCTGTGCGCCGTGCTGTTCAGTTTCCAGATCATGGCGGTGAACCATTATGGTCCGCAGATGGATGGCGTGCGCCTGAGCCTGCGGCAGTTCTTTGTGGTGGCGGTGGAAAGCTCGGTGGCAGCGCTGCTGCTGGAGCACCCGGTCCCGGCGGAATTTTCCGTGAACGCGGTGCCCCTGCTGTACTGCGGCGTGATGTCCAGCGGCGTGGCCTACACGCTGCAGATTTTGGGCCAGCGGGATATGAACCCTGCCGTGGGCAGCCTGATCATGTGCCTGGAAAGCGTGTTCAGCGCACTGGGCGGCTGGGTGCTGCTGCATCAGAGCCTTTCCCCGCGCGAAGGCGTGGGCTGTGTGCTGATCTTTGCCGCCGTGGTGCTGGCCCAGCTGCCGGCCCCGCAGCGGGCAGAGCGTGCGTCCTGACGTGGCCGCACAAAAACCGGAAGTCCAGCTGCGCAGCGCGGGCGGCATCCAGTACGAGCTGTACCGCAAAAAGATCAAACAGCTGCATCTGCGGGTACGGGACAACGGCACCGTGATGGTCAGCATCCCGCTGCGCACCAGCCTGGAACAGGCGGACGCCTTTGTGTGCAAGAACGCACAGTGGATCCACGACACCCGGCAGAAAGTGATGGCAAAAGCGGCCCGCGACAATGCCGACCTGCCGGACAAGGAGACCGCACTGGCCTGTTTTACGGCCATGAGCGATCAGGTCTACCCGGCCTTTGCCGGGGTGCTGGGCGGCCAGAAACCCACCCTCAAGGTGCGCAGCATGACCACCCGCTGGGGCGTGTGCTGCCCCGGCAAAAAGCAGATCACCTTTGCGCTGCAGCTGTACAACATGCCGCCTGCGGCGCAGATCTATGTGGTGGTGCACGAATACTGCCACTTTTTGCAGGCCAACCACAGCCCGGCGTTCTGGGCCGAGGTGGCAAAGCTGCTGCCGGACTGGAAAGCCCGGCGGGAGCTATTGAAGAAGTAAAAACAGGAGGCAGACTTCCCTTGGAAAACGAAAAAAAGTCCGGCGGCGATAAATACTCCAAACTGGCCGGCAACACCCTCATCTTTGCCATTTCCAGCTTTTCGTCCAAACTGCTCACGCTGATCGTGCAGCCGTTCCTGACCTACGCCATGGCCGAGATCTCGGATCTGGGCCTGTCCAAGATCCTGAGCCAGTACGCGAACCTGCTCATCCCCTTTGTGTCCATGGGCATGTCCAATGCGATCATCCGCTTTGGTCTGGATAAGGGCAACAGCGAAAAGCAGGTGTTCACCAACGGCCTGCTCACCATTCTGGGCGGCTTTGGCATCCTGGTCCTGTGCTGGCCCATTGCACGGTTCCTGCCCGACATGGCCCAGTACGGCCTGCTCATTTACCTCTATGTGCTCATGAGCTGCCTGCGCACCCTGTGCACCCAGTTCGTGCGCAGCCGCCAGTGGAACAAGCTGGTGGCCGTGGACGGCGTGCTGTGCACCGTGGCCACCATGGCGTTCTATGTGCTGTACCTGGTGGGCTTCAAGTGGGGTGCCAACGGCTACCTGCTGGCCATCATCAGCGGCGACTTTGTCAGCGTTTTGTTCCTGTGCATCACCGGAAAACTGTGGAACTACCTGGAGTTCCGGGGCGTCAACCGGGGGCTGTGGCGGCAGATGCTGCATTTTTCGCTGCCCATGATCCCGGCCCAGATCAGCTTTTGGATCATTAACGCCTCGGACCTGTTTTTTGTGCGGCGGATGTGTGACGGCCTGGGGGGCCACGACGGCAACGCCTGGAGCGGCCTGCTCTCCACGGGCTACTTCCTGCCCACCATCCTCACCACGCTGGGCCTGATCTTCTACGACGCCTGGCAGCTTTCCGCTGTGACCGAGGAGGAGGGCCGGGCGCGGTTCTTCACCAAGATCTTCCGCACCTATTCCAGTGTGCTGTTCTGCTGTGCGGCGGGCATCATCTGGCTGTGCCGCCCGGTGATGCACATCATGAAGTCCAACTACTACTACGCCTGGCACTTTGTGCCTTTCCTGGTGCTGGCCTCCACCTGCAGCTGCTTCAACCAGTTCATGAACAGCGTGTATGTGGTGACCAAAAAGTCCAGCCGCAGCATGGTCACCATGCTGGCCGGTGCCATCAGCAACTGCATCATGAACTACTTCTTCATCAAGTGGTGGGGCCCCATCGGTGCCACCTACGCTTCCTTCCTGGGGCTGGCGCTGGTGTTTACCCTGCGCTCCATCGACGCAAACCGCATGATCCATATGCATGTGCATCCGGGCCGGGTGCTGCTGAACGTGGGTCTGCTGGTGTTCGAGGCCTTTGTGCTGCTGGCCGAGACCCCGCTGTACGGCCTGTGGACCGGCCTGATCACCGCAGTGGTCATCCTGATCAACTTTGCAGGCGTGTGGGCCATGGCCCGTGTGCTGCTGCCCCGCCTGCTGGGCCGCCGCGGCAAGGCGCTGGTGGCCGCTGTGGACGGCTGGCTGAGAAAATAAAAACCGATAGAAACAACAATGCCCCCGGAGAACTCTCCGGGGGCATTGTTGTTGTGTGCGAGGAACAGCGAGCTTTTTACGGCTCACTGGGGGTTGGTCTTGTCAGCGCATCAGTGCTTGCTCTTGGCAAACAGGCTGGTGAAGGCACCGGCTGCCATGAGCGCCATGCCGCTCAGAGCCATGGCCAGAGCGGTGAACCAGTTCACGCCGGTCTTGGGCAGGGCGGCCACGGTGCTGTCCGGGGTAGCATCCTGCACAGAAGGATTGGCGGGGTTCTCCGGGTTCACGGGCGTCTCGGCTTCGTCCGGAGTGACGTCCTGCACGGAAGGCGTGGTGGGATCCTCCGGGCTGACGGGGGTGTCCGGGGTGTCGGGATCCACGGGGGTGGGTTCCGGATCCGGGGTAGGCTCCACGACTTCGCGCAGGGCACCGTAGATGGTCACGGTGTAGGCGTCAGAGCTTTCGCCGGTGATGTTGTCGCCGGTCACCTTCACGTTGGAATCGGCATCGAAAGCATCCAGAATGTTCTGGTCGCGCCCGGCAGCGCCGTTGGCGTTGTTCTTGTGCTCGTAGCCCCACACGATGGTGTAGGTCTTGCCTTCATACTCGTACTCGGTGCCGTACACCATATCGTAGGCGTTGGGGGTGCCGTCGGCACGGTTCTCGTAGTTGCCCCAGATCAGCTTGGTGTTGCCGTTTTCGTCAGTGGTCTTGGTGAAGTTCAGGCTGTGGCCGTTCACCACCATATCCCGCAGGACGAACACGCCGTCGCTGGTCTTATACGGGGTGTTGAAGTTGTAACCGTCGGCCCGCAGGTCAGCCAGCAGCTTGCCGACGATCTCCGGGTCGTGGCTGCCGTCCACATCCAGCATATAGTTCAGTGCGGCGGCGGGCACCCACACGGACAGGTACTGCTTGCCCTCTTCCTTGTTCAGGTCGGAGACGTACTCGTACTTGGCGCCGTTGTAGGCAAAGGCACCAAAGTCTGCGTGCTGTGCGTCCTTGGTCAGCAGGAAGTTGGTCAGCTTGTTGCCCTGCTTGTTTTCCGGCCAGAGGGTGTTGGCCTTGCTGTAATCGTAGGTCAGGGTGCCGCCGGTGACGATGAGCTGCTGGCCGGTTCTGGTCGGACGCTTCACGATGGAAGGTACTTCAACGTGGGCCTTGCCCTTGATATAGATGCTGGCATTATTACCGGACGCATAGATGCCGCTGTGGTTGTAATCGCCCTTTACAAGGACGGTGCCGTCATCCACAGTCAGGGTGCAATTATTGCCCAGCCGGATGCCAGAATACGAGTTGTGCAGATCCATGGACAGCACGCCGCCATCATCCACCAGAATTTTATGTGCAGCGTCAGAGGTATAGACGTTATAGTTATCGTGAGAACCATCGGTCATATTATAGGAGCTGTTGTCCGTGATATGCAGCGTGGTTCCCTTGCGGTTGCAGAGCTGGATGGCCATGTCTCGTGTGATCGAATCGACGGTGCTGTTGCCCGAAATGAGTACATTCCGGTAACCGGCAACGATGCCATAGTTCGCCTGCAGCTTGAGCTTGCTGCCATTTGTGACGATCAGGCTGCCTTTTTCACCCGAATCCTCACAGTAAATGGCATATTTACCATCGTTCTCCTTCTTGGTCAGTTCTGCCGAGACATTGGCAGTGGTATTGTCAAACGTGACGGTCGTATTGCTGTTGTTGCCGGTCGTGATACCATAGCTCTTGCCCTCGATGGTAACGTCCGAATCCTTGAAGGTAATGTCACCGGCGGCTTCCAGCTTGGAGCCATCCTTGGCCGTACCGCTGCCTTCGTAGCGGATGCCGGCATCGCTGTCGGTGATGTTGAGGGTGCTGTCCTCGGTGGTCAGGCTGGTGCTGGCACCCTGATGGCCGTAGATGCCGGTCTGGGTGTTCTTGATGTTCAGCTTGCTCTTGGCCTTGACGATGATGTCGTTCCAGCTGGCAATGCCATTGCCCTTGGAGTTGGAGCCGCCGTTGTCCACCTTGTCGATGGTCAGAGAGGAGCCATCCTCAATAGTCAGGTCGCCGTGCTGGATGACGCCACTGCCGCTCTGGGTGGAGCCGGAAACATGGGTGTCCTGGATGGTGACGTCCGCGCCGTCCGTGATGGTGACGCTGGAGTCCTTCTCCTTGGAGCCGCCTGCGATCACCATGCCGGTGGTGGTGTCCTTGATGGTCAGGCTGCCGCCGGAGGTCTTGTCGTTCTCGGTGGTATCACCGGAAGTCTCGCTGCCCTCGGTGGTGTCCTCGGCAGCGGCTTCTTCCTTGCTGGAAGTGTCGCCCTTGATGGTCAGGTGAGCGTCCTTCTCGGCGTCCGAGCTGTCGGAAGCCACTTCGCCGCCCACGCGGATGCCCTCCACGTTGGTGTTGTCGGAAACGTTTTTGTCGCCGGTGGCCTGCGAGCCGTCGATGGTGTTATCGCCCTTGAGGGTCAGGTCAACGTCCGAACCCTGCCGCACGTCCAGACCGGCGCTGTTCTTATTGGTCTGGTTGATGGTGGTATCTTCCAGGGTCAGGTCCACCTTGGTGTCCTTATTTTCGTCGGTGCCGTCCAGATCCTTGCCGATGTCGATGCCGTTGCCGCCGGTGGTCAGGGTGGAATCCTTGACGGTCAGGTCAACGTCTGCGCCCTCGCCAACGGTCACAGTGGACTTGCCAGTCTCGCTGGTGTCGGCCTTCACGCCGTCGATCACGATATCCACATCGCGGCCCTCGGAGCCATCATCCTTATTGGTCTTTTTGACGTCCTCTTGCACGGTGACGGTGTTACTGGTGGGGGTATCCTTGTCACCATTGATGATGATCTTGCCGTCGTCCTTTTCGTCCTCGTTGACGTAGGTGCGGTTGTTCTCTTTGTCCTCACCCTGATAGCTGTAAGCACCCTTATGCTCGTCCTGGTCGATGGTGACATCACCATTGGCCAGATCGTACTGCACAGCGGAAGCGCTGGCGCTGATGGTGCTGACGGCAATGGCAGTGGCCAGTGTGACAGCAACGACCTTTTTTTGTTTACGCAATCTCATGAGTAATACCTCCTCAAATTGTGGAACCCGATCTCTGAATGGCTCCGTTTCGCACACGAAAGATACCATAAACTGTATCTTTTTAGAGAGAAGCTGAGCCGTAATGCTCTGCCTAAGATATACCATTTTTTGGCTTTTGTGTCAATAACTTCACGAAAACACGCGGATAACTGGCAAAATGCAGAAAAATGCAGCAAGATTTTACGCAGAATGCAGAGAGAAATGTGCGCTGTTGTTACGCTGCTGAAATGGTCTTGATACGCATTGAAATTTCTTGTTGCAGAACGCAGAAAAGCCGCTGCCCGGTGTGCCGGGCAGCGGCTTTGAAAAATGCAAAGAAGGTGCGGTGCAGTGTGGTCAGCGCAGCTGATCGTTCAGCCATGCGGCAATGTCGGCAAACACTTCCTGCCGGTTGGTCTCCACCAGCAGTTCGTGCCGGGCGCCGGGGTACAGCTTGCAGCGGATGTTCTGCACGCCTGCGGCCTTCAGGCTCTGGATGGCGCGCAGCACGCCCTTGCCCCGGTCGCCCACCGGGTCGGCGGTGCCGGCCAGGAACAGCAGGGGCAGGTCCTTGGGCATCCGGGCCAGAAAAGCCGGGTCGTGCAGGCGCAGGATGCCGCTGAACATGCTGTAGTAGGCGTTGAGCGTAAAGGTAAAGGTGCAGCGCTCGTCGGCCAGGTACTTGTCCACCTCGGCGGCGTCACGGTTGAGCCAGTCGTGGGTGGTGCGGCCCTCCAGCCCCTTGTTGTAGCCCATGAAGGACAGGTTGGCCACCAGCTTGCTGCGGTACTGCCAGCCGTGCACGGCCGCCAGCGCCCGGCAGGTGCTGCGGGCAAACTGCACCAGCGCTTTGGGCTGGTGGCCGGTGCCCATGATGATGGCACCGCTCAGTTCCTGCCCGTATTCGCACAGGTACTGCCGGGCATAGAACGAGCCCATGCTGTGCCCCAGCAGAAAGTACGGCACACCGGGGTAGCGCTCCTTGGTGCGCAGGGTCATGGCGTGCAGGTCGTCCAGCACGGCACGGTTGCCGTCCGGCTCGGCAAAGTAGCCGTAGTCGGCCTTGGTGCGGATGGACCCGCCGTGGCCCAGGTGGTCGTGGCCGACCACCACGATGCCCTGCCCGGCCAGATACTCCGCCAGCGGCTTGTACCGGTCGATGAACTCCACCATGCCGTGGGACAGCTGCAGCACCGCCCGCACTTCGCCCTCCGGCTCACAGCAGAACGCATGCAGGGTGCGCCCGGGCACGGTGGAAGGGACAGTAAAATCGGTCATGCGGCTCATGGGCGCAGGCCTCCTTTTGGTTCTGGTTTACAGCGCGCCGATCTTGCGGCGGCAGGCGGGGCAGATGCAGTACCCGGCAAACTGGATGGCGTTGGCGTCCACGTCGCCGCAGAAGTCGCAGCTGCCGGCGGGGCGGTGCTTCTTGAGCACGATGGCGTCGCCATCCACAAAGATCTCCAGCTTGGTGTCCCCGTCCAGATGCAGGGTGGTGCGCAGCTCCTTGGGCAGGACGATGCGGCCAAGCGAGTCGATGCCGCGGACGATCCCGGTGCTTTTCATAGGTATCATTCTCCTTCAACGTTTTCTCCATACAGGCAGGCAGCTGGCACAACAGGAAAATTGTGCCAGCACCGTTTGAAACTAGTATACAAAAAAATACAGCCTTCGTCAATGATTGCGGGCGGTTTCGACAAAATGTCCCGCCTTGTGTCCAAAACACCCGGCCTTCGCACAAAACACGCCCCTCCGTTGACAAATCGCAGCGGAACAGGTAAACTAAGACGTAGCTATCCGCATTTTTTTGCATGAGTATAAAAGGAGCGTTTTTCTATGCCGAGCAACAAAGTCCGCACCCGTTTTGCCCCCTCGCCCACCGGCTATATGCATGTGGGCAACCTGCGCACTGCGCTATATACCTATTTAATGGCAAAGCACGAGGGTGGCACCTTCATCCTGCGCATTGAGGACACCGACCAGGGCCGCTATGTGGAAGGTGCTGTGGACGTGATCTACAACACCCTGCGTGAGACCGGCCTGCTGTGGGACGAGGGCCCGGACGTTGGCGGCCCTGTGGGCCCCTATGTGCAGAGCGAGCGCATGGGCATGTTCAAGCAGTATGCCGAGCAGCTGGTGGCCGAGGGCAAGGCTTACTACTGCTTCTGCACCGAGGAGCGTCTGGAAGCCCTGCACGCCGAGCAGCGCGCCAACGGCGAGATGACCCACTACGACGGCTGCTGCCGCGACCTGCCCAAGGAGGAAGTGGAAAAGCGTCTGGCCGCCGGAGAGCCCTATGTCATCCGGCAGAAGATCCCCCGCGAGGGCGTGACCGGCTTTGACGATGTGGTGTACGGCCACATCGAGGTAAACAACAGCGAGATGGACGACCAGATCCTCATCAAGACCGACGGCATGCCCACCTACAACTTTGCCAACGTGGTGGATGACCACCTGATGGGCATCACCCACGTCATCCGAGGCAGTGAGTATCTGTCCTCCACCCCCAAGTACAACCTGCTGTATCAGGCCTTTGGCTGGGAGATCCCCACCTATATCCACTGCCCTCCGGTGATGAAGGATGCCCAGAACAAGCTGTCCAAGCGCAATGGTGATGCCAGCTATCAGGACCTGGTGGCCAAGGGCTACCTGACCGAGGCTGTGCTGAACTATATCTGCCTGCTTGGCTGGAGCCCCAGGGGCGAGTACGCCGAGCAGGAGATCTTCTCCCTGCCGGAGCTGGTCAAGATCTGGTCGCCGGACGGCATCTCCAAGTCCCCCGCCATCTTTGACCCCCTCAAGCTGCGGGCCATCAACGCGGAGTACATCCGCCGCCTGAGCCCCGAGGAGTTCCAGAAGAAGGCCGAGCCCTGGATCGACAGCGCCGTGCACAGCCCCATCAACAAGCAGCTGCTGTGCGCCAACCTGCAGCCCCGGTGCGAGGTGCTGGGCGAGATCCCGGAGCAGCTGGATTTCTTTGACGCCATGCCCGACTACGATGTGAGCCTGTACGCCAACAAGAAGCAGAAGACCACCCCGGAGACCGCCAAAGAGGCACTGGAAGCCCTGCTGCCCGTGCTGAGCGACGAGGCACTGGACTTTGCGGACCGCGACAGCGTGTTCAACGCCTGCAAGGCCAAGGCTGAGGAGCTGGGCAAGAAGAACGGCTGGCTGCTGTACC
>OGCM01003349.1_pt1 | contig 12575 bp, 9 predicted proteins | sample 1570151 | NCBI WGS metagenome assembly OGCM01 (sample SAMEA4370582, study PRJEB24528) | human gut metagenome
AATTGTTATGAAATAACTTATCATTCAGAACATCGTTTCAATTATATAAATAAACCTCCTTTTCGTCAAGTAAAAATTGCAAAAAACCCGATAAAATCAAGGGTTCTATAAAATACCCCCACCTTACGGTATTTATTTTTTTCTCTTATGTGGAAAGCGCTTATGGTTTACGTAACATTATCCACATTTTGTGGATAACTTGTGGATAACTTGTGGATTGACCGGAAATCTATCCACTTTTTCGGAGGGTTTGTTCACATCGTTTTCAAAAAAACCCTTTATTTGCGGTATTTTTAAGGTGGATTTTTTTATACACATAATTCTTCCACATTTTCCACCAATTCTCGACTTATGGAAACCTCCAGGACTCTTATCCACAATAATCCACCCTAATCCACAGTAATTTCCCCACATTATCCACATTCTTTTCCCCAAAATCTCAAGGATTTTCCATTGCGAAAACCCCATTTTCATTGTAATATATAAAAGGATATCTATCTCCAGTCGCAGACTGGGGTTATTATAATACTCATGGGAGGAAAAAATGGACGCTGTTATTGAAAAATGGGAGGAGATCCTGCAAACTGTCAAATCTGAATATGAGGTGACTGATGTCCCTTTTAATACCTGGCTCAAGCCGCTGAAAGTTTATGAGGTTGACGGAAAGCTGATAACAGTGGTTGTTCCCTCTGAACAGGCAGCGATCGGAGTCAATTACATCAGTAAACGCTACAAAATACCCCTCCAGGTTACTATCTGTGTACTGACAGGCATGGAAGAATGCGAGGTTCGCTTCGTTCTGGAAAAAGATCTCCCCAAAAAAACAGAAAAAAACACTTCTTATGATAAACAAGTTCAGGATACACGTTACGAAGAGGCGCATTTAAATCCAAAATACACCTTCGACACCTTCGTTGTAGGAAGTAATAACAAATTCGCCCAGGCCGCAGCTCTTGCAGTTGCCGAATCACCGGGAGATACCTACAATCCACTGTTTATCTATGGCGGAGCCGGTCTTGGTAAGACGCATCTTATGCATTCCATCGCTCATTTCATTCTGGAACACGACGAAAACAGCCGTGTTTTGTACGTAACCAGTGAGGAATTTACCAACGAGCTGATCGAAACCATCCGAAACGGAAATAACACGGCAATGAGCAAATTCCGTGAAAAATACAGAAATATCGACGTTCTTCTTGTCGATGATATTCAGTTTATTATAGGAAAAGAATCCACACAGGAGGAATTTTTCCATACATTTAACAGTCTTCACAGTGCCAAAAAGCAGATCATCATATCCTCTGATAAACCACCGAAGGATATGGAAATCCTGGAAGAGCGCTTCCGTTCCCGGTTCGAGTGGGGTCTGATCGCAGATATCACGCTGCCTGATTACGAAACCCGAATGGCGATCCTTCATAAAAATGAAGAAATGAACGGCTACAACATCAGTGAAGATGTTATCAAATATATCGCTACCAATATCAAATCCAATATCCGTGAGCTGGAAGGTGCCTTCAACAAGGTCATGGCCGGAGCCAAGCTTGAGAAAAAGGAAGTAACTCTGGAGCTGGCAGAGCAGGCACTGAAGGATATTATTTCTCCGGATGAGAAAAAAGTGATCACACCGGAATACATCATCTCCGTTGTTGCAGAGCATTACGGAGTCACACCTGCGGACTTAAGCGGAAACAAACGAAACTCCAAGATCGTCATGCCCCGCCAGGTTTCCATGTATCTCTGCCGTGAGATCATATCCACACCTTTGAAAAATATCGGAAAAGCGCTCGGAAACCGTGACCATACCACCGTTATGCACGGTATTGAAAAGATCGAAAACGAATTGCAGAACGACGATAACTTAAAAAATACCATTGATATATTGAAAAAGAAGATTAATCCACAAGGTTAGGGAAGTTTTCCACATTACTGGTGTATAACGTGTTGATTGTATGTGGAGAGATGTGTACAACTTTTTTGCCAAAACGCGGCGGTAATTTTATCCCCGGGTTATTCACATGCGAAACTACCACTTTTACACAAAGTTATCCCAACGGAAAACCCCTGAAAACATCAGGCCTGCGGGAGTTTTTCACAAAATCTGGCCCCCTACGGCGGTTACTGCGGATTTTTTCTATAAATATATTTATAAAAACCACAAATTGTTCAGAAAGGGAGTTATACACACTATGAAAATCATCTGCTCCAAATCAAGTCTGTTAAAAAGTGTAAGTATCGCACTCAAAGCAGTTCCATCAAAAACCACCATGCCAATCCTGGAATGTATTCTCATGGATGCAACCACAAACCAGATCAAATTTACCACCAACGATATGGAGCTGGGAATTGAAACGATCGTTGAGGGTACTATTGAAGAAAAAGGTAAAGTTGCTCTTGATGCAAAAATCTTCTATGAAATCATCAGACGACTTCCGGATAATGATGTTACCATTAAGACCGATGATAAATATGCAGCAACCATTACCTGTGAAAAAGCAAAATTCAATATCCCTGGAAAATCAGGAGAAGATTTTGCTTATTTACCGATGATCGAGAAGGATGAACCGCTGACGATCTCTCAGTACACACTGAAAGAAATGATCCGCCAGACTATTTTTTCGATTGCTGTAAATGAAAACAATAAGCTTATGACCGGTGAACTTTTTGAGATCAAAAATAACTGTCTGAAGGTAGTTTCTCTGGACGGACATCGTATCTCTATCCGCAAAATGTCCCTTAAGAAAGATTATTCTGACCGTAAGGTGGTAGTTCCGGGCAAAACTTTAAGCGAGGTCAGCAAGATCCTTTCCGGAGAAGTGGATGATCAGGTCAGCATTTACTTTACAAAAAACCATATTTTATTTGAATTTGATCAGACTATGGTAGTTTCCAGACTGATCGAGGGAGAATATTTCAGAATTGACCAGATGCTTTCCAGTGATTATGAGACAAAACTGAAGATCAACAAAAAAGAGTTCCTGGATTGTATCGACCGTGCCACACTTCTGGTACGTGAGGTTGATAAAAAACCGATCATCATCAACATCACAGACGATGATATGGAGCTGCGCATTGATTCTGCAATGGGTTCCATGAATGAAGAGATCGATATTGAAAAAGAGGGTAAGGATATCATGATCGGCTTCAACCCGAAATTCCTGATCGATGCGCTTCGTGTTATTGATGATGAAACTGTGACGATCTATCTTGTAAATCCGAAGGCACCATGCTTTATCCGTGACGATGAGGAGAACTATACTTACCTGATCCTTCCTGTAAACATCAACCAGAATCAGGCCAGATAAGACCTGGGAAATATAAGGAATAAGGGGCAAGAGATGTACGCAGCAGCTTCGGGAATGTGAGTGTACGTGTAAGACGCACATGCTTGAAGCTGTGAGCAGAATTGAGCTCGGCAGTCATGATATGTAAGTGTCCGTAGGGCACGTACAGGCTGACGGCAGATATCAGGATTGATATAAACGGATACACCAAAAATGCGTGACTGTTTTTGACCGATTGTATATAGTAATGCGATCGTGTTCTGAGAATTGTTTCATGCGTAAACTGCTGGAAGGGGGTATTTAAATTACCACCTTCCGGTGAAATTTGTATTTGGGGGGATTTTAAATACCGTCAGAAGATCAGAAAAGACCGATCTGACGGAGAAAATACCCCGGAGATAAGAGGAGAAAAAATTGGAGATCAGAATTAAAGACGAATTTATCAAGCTTGGTCAGGCGCTGAAGCTGGCCGGTGTTGTGGAGGACGGCGTTGAGGCGAAATATGCCATCAATGATGGTCTGGTACTGGTGAACGGTGAGGTGGAGAAACGCCGTGGCCGCAAGATCCATCCTGGAGATACCATTTCCTACGATGGAAAAGATATTTATGTGATCGGGTGAAGGAATGTACATTGAATCCATCAGACTGAATAATTTCAGGAATTATGAGTCGCTGGAGATGAATTTTGATCAGGGCACCAATATTCTCTACGGCGACAATGCCCAGGGAAAGACCAATATCCTGGAGGCGGTTTATCTGGCAGGTACCAGCAAATCCCACAAGGGAAGCAAGGACCGGGAGATGATCCGCTTTGAGAATGAGGAATCCCATATCCGAATGATGGTGAAGAAGGGCGATCTTTCATACAAAATAGACATGCACCTCCGGAAAAACAAAGCAAAGGGAGTTGCCATCAACGGGCTGCCGATCCGCAAGGCAAGGGAGCTGCTGGGGGTGGTGAATCTGGTGTTTTTTTCTCCGGAGGATCTTAATATTATCAAGAATGGACCGGGAGAGAGAAGACATTTTCTGGATTCGGAGCTTTGTCAGCTGGATGGTGTTTATATCACGGAGCTGGCCGGCTACAATCACATCGTGAACCAGAGAAACCGTCTTCTCAAAGACTGTTATATGAACCCCGGGCTGAAAGGTACCCTGGATGTCTGGGATATGCAGATGGTCGATTACGGAAAGAAGATCATCGGGAAGCGGGAAGCCTTTGTGGAGGAGCTTAACGAGATCGCAAGGGGGCTTCATAAAGGCCTTACCGGCGGGATCGAGGAGCTGGAGATCCTGTACGAGCCAAGTGTGACGGCGGCGGAGTTTGAGGATAAGCTTTCCAGGAACCGGGAGCGGGATCTTCGGATGAAGTTGACCTCCGTGGGACCGCACAGAGATGATTTCTGCGTAAAGGTCAACGGGATCGACATCCGGAGGTATGGTTCCCAGGGGCAGCAGAGGACTGCGGCCCTTTCCCTGAAGCTTTCGGAGATCTATCTGGTGAAGAAAAAGATCCGGGATACACCGGTTCTTCTGCTGGATGATGTTCTTTCGGAGCTGGATAGCAGCAGGCAGACATATCTGCTGGAAAGCATCCACGATATACAGACTCTGATCACCTGTACAGGACTGGATGATTTTGTCAGCCATCAGTTCAAGATCAACAGGGTTTTTCAGGTGGTAAAGGGGCATGTTTATATGCCTAAAGGGTTTTGACAAGCCCGTATGCATATGGTAAACTGATTCTGATTATGGAAAGTTGGTGAATATTTTGGATAAAGAGGAGTTTCGCGTTAAGCTGGGACAGATCAATAAGCTGGTCGAGACCCAGGATTACAAAGGCGCCATGCAGATTGTTGACAGCATTGACTGGCGTCGTGTGAAAAACGTCCGTACCCTTTGTGTAGTGGGCGAGATCTACGCGGCCAACAAGCGCTATGAAGAGAGCAAGGAAATTTTTCTTCTTGCCTACCACAGAGCGCCGATCGGCAAGAACATACTTTACCGTCTGATCGAGGTTTCCCTGAAAATGGGACAGATCAGTGAAGCCACAGAATTCTTTGATGAATACAGAGAAGTGGCAGGTAATGATAACAGCCAGTATATACTGAAATATAAGATCGCCAGAGCGAAGAATGCATCTCTGAATGAACAGATCCGTATTCTTGAGGAATATAAGGAGAAGGAATTTACGGAGCGCTGGTCCTATGAGCTGGCCAAGCTCTATTACAAGGCAGGAGACAAGCAGAAGTGCCTGGATCTCTGCAATGAGATGATCCTTTGGTTCAATGACGGAACTTATGTGATGAAGGCCCTTGACCTGAAACAGCGGATGGGTGTTCTCACTGGCGAAGAGAAAGAGAAATACGAACAGCGTTTTATCCCGAAGCTGATCCCGCCGGAAAAGGCGCAGGAGATCAGGGAGAGCAAGGAAGCATCCGGCGAGTATGAGGAGGCAAAACCGGTCACAGATACTATCCAGGTAGATGATGAGCGGGATCTGAACAGTGCGGAGACATTCCAGGAGAAGCTTTCCAAGGGATTCCGTGATATCTTTGGCGGACATAAGAAATCTGCGGAAGAGGATATGGAGGAAAAAGAAGCTGCGCAGGATGAAGAGCCGGATGAGGTTTCCACAGACTCTGAGGATGTGACGGAACAGGCGGAAGCGCCGGAGGCTGAGACTGCTGCGGCAGCAGAACCGTCGGAGGAGTTTACAGATTCTGAGGAGATCGAAGCAGCAGAAGGAAGTGAGGAAGCTTCGGATGAGCCTTCTGAAGAGCAGGAAGAGTTTTCCGGACAGGAAGCGGATGAAATCCCGCTGGCATCCGGTGTTGAGAACCTGTCATCCGGAAGTATGAAGCTGCAGGCTCAGGAACAGCAGGATAAAGAGGAAGAAGAGGCTTATCAGGAAGCGGAAGAAGCTGAGGCTGAGAAAGCTACAGAGATGTCTTTGTCCCAGAGTGTTGCAGAGATCATGAAGGAGAAGGCTGCCGGAAATGAGGAAAGTGAGGAGAAGCCTGCAGGGGTTCCGCTCAATGAGGAAGGCAAGCCTGATTTTTCCGCAACGATCCGTATGCCGGAGCTGAAGATCCCGAAGTCCATGATCAATGTGGACCCGGAGAATGCAAGCAGTTCCGCGGAGATCCCGGATGCGTCTGGAATTTTCGGAAGTATCGAGGATATTGCGGCATCTGTAGGTGACAGGTCCGGGAAGGATAAAGATAAGGACTTCAACCTGGAGGATACTATTCTGGCAGCAGCTACACAGCAGGGAATCGATATCCCGGAGGAAGAGAAATCTCCGGATGTCCAGCAGTCCGACGTAACGGAAGAGCCGGCAGGTATTGAGGATCTGGATATTGCGGCTGATGAATTTGTTCCGGAGGAGCCGGATGCGGCAGATATCGAGGATATCATGGCGCAGATCTCCGCTCAGCAGGAGGAAGAGGTAACGGAGACTTCCGATACCAGACTTCCGGATATCGTATTTGATGAAGATGAGGAGCCGGTTACTGAGGAGGATCTTCAGGCTGCAGAAGCAGAGTTTCTGAATGGTCCGTCAGGAGTACAGAAGCCGGTGGAAGAAGAGGATGTGCTTCCGGAGATTCCTTCACTGGAATCTGAGGAGCAGGTGCAGAAGGCGGCAGCAGAGCCTTCTGCGAAGCTTCATCATGAGGAACCGGTGGCTTCAGCGGAAGAGGAAAATCTTCTTGATGAGGAAGAAGAATACAGTGATGACGCCTTTGACTTCCAGGATGAGGATGATTTTATCAGCAGTCTCATCGGTGATGATTCTGATGAAGCCATGGAAGAGGACGATGAGGAAGAGGAGCTCAGTGAGGAAGAGCAGCTTGAGAAATTTATCGCTACGGTCCATCCGGAAAAGGATCCTACAAAGATCGTTTCCAGAAAGAAAGAGCTCACAGATGAAGAGAAGCAGCTTTTCACCTATTTTATTACAGTTCCCGGAATGAAGGAACAGCTGCTTGATGTACTCTGCGATGTGCAGATGGGCGCAGCAGACAAGACCTCCCAGACCGGAAATGTGATCGTTATGGGCGGCAGAGAAACAGGTAAGACGAGACTGATCTCAAGTCTGATCCCGGCAATCTGTAAAGAGCTGAATATCGAGGCTTCCAAGGTTGCCTATATATTTGCGGATGATCTCAACGGAAAGGATATTCCGGAGATCGTATCCAAGCTTGCCGGCGGTTTCCTTGTTATCGAGGATGCAAACCAGCTTTCCCAGGAAACAGCAGATGAGCTTGAGGAAGCTATGACCGGAAACACAAAGGGAATGATCGTGATCCTGGAGGATGAAAAGATCGGTATGCGTAAGCTGATCGCAAGATATCCGAAGCTTGCGAAGAAGTTTACATCCATGATCAACATTCCTGTATTTACAAACGATGAACTTGTTAATTTCGCTAAGGTCTATACCATGGAGAATGGATTCCGTATCGACCAGATGGGCATGCTTGCTCTGTATAATCTGATCGGGATCAACCAGAAGGAGGATCAGCCGATGTGCATCGGTACTGTGAAGACCATGCTGGATAAGGCTATGGAGAGAGCTCAGAGCGGATTGTTCAAGCGTTCCAAGAAGCGTGTGGACCGTGATGGCTACACGGTACTTTTTGAAAAGGATTTCAGCTGAAAATAAGAAAAAGCAGAGGTAAAAAATATGGCCAGACCTTATCTTGGTAACCCGAAATATACCATTGAAGTCCTTCAAAAGTATCATTTTGTTTTCCAGAAAAGGTTTGGTCAGAATTTTCTGATCGACGAGCATGTTCTGGAAAAGATCATTGAGTCTTCGGGTATCACGAAGGATGATTTTATACTGGAGATCGGTCCGGGTATCGGAACTATGACCCAGTATCTTGCGGAGGCTGCCAGAGAGGTGGCTGCTGTGGAGATCGACAGTTCGCTGATCCCGATCCTTAAGGATACGTTGAAGGACTGGGATAATGTTTCCGTGATCAATAACGATATCCTGAAAACGGATATCAAAAAGATCGCAGATGAGAAAAACGGCGGTAAGCCTGTGAAGGTGGTTGCGAATCTGCCGTATTACATTACGACTCCGATCATCATGGGGCTTTTTGAGAAGAATGTTCCTGTGGATTCGATCACTGTCATGGTGCAGAAGGAGGTTGCAGACCGTATGCAGGTTGGTCCCGGTACCAAGGATTACGGTGCGCTTTCCCTGGCTGTGCAGTATTATGCGAAGCCGGAGATCGTTGCGAATGTACCGCCGAATTGTTTTATGCCGCGGCCGAAGGTTGGAAGTGCGGTGATCAAGCTGACGCGTTATGAGAAGCCGCCGGTGGATGTGAAGGATGAGGGGCTTATGTTCCGTCTGATCCGTGCATCTTTTAACCAGAGGAGAAAGACGCTTGTGAACGGGATCAGAAATTCCGGAGATTTTTCCCTGAGTAAGGAGGAGATCGAGGATGTGTTCAACAGGTGTGATCTTCCGCTGAATATCAGGGGTGAGGCGCTGACACTGGAGCAGTTTGCGATGCTTGCCAACTGTATTTATGATGAGAAAAATTAATATATGATAAACGCAAAAAGAGCCCGGGCAGCTGTTCCGGGTTCTTTTTGCGTTTCCGGACGGGAATGTTGGAGAGGGTTCCTGTCCGAATCTATATATTTGTTATAGAAAGGAGGTTATGTCTGAGGTGTCAGACATAAGTAAGTAATGAAAAATTTACATTTTTTATTTTACTGATGAGATGTTAGGAAAGTTTGTTTAAAATATGAAAATATTGTGAATATATTTTTGGCGATATACATAAAGTCTGAATGATGTGGGTGGGAATGGGGAAAATTGAGGTTTACAGAGGGGTGGGGGTGTGTGGTATACTGAGGGGCGTCGAAAAGGTAATGATGAGGTAATAAAAAGGCAGTAAAAGATAGTTAAAAATAGTAAAAGGCAATTTTTAATAAGGGCTGGTGCCCGTATGGAGGTTGAATATTATGAGAAGATTGAACAAGGTTACAGCTTTGGTTATTGCGGGTGTTATTTCATGTACATCTCCGATGATGGTTATGGCGTCTGATTCCGGTTCTGTTATGAGTCAGGCGGAGGAGATCCTGAAGGATAATGAGGTTGGGTCTCTTGCTTCTGATCCGGATAAGGTTGGGGATATCATTGTTTATGTGAAGGGGCTTTTTGATTCTAACCAGATCACGGATGATGAGATTTCTCAGGGGATCGATGAGGCTGCTGATCATTTTGGGGTGAGTCTTAATGAGGATGATAAGAGTTCGCTGGTTAATATTATCAGTAAGTTCCGTGGGATCGAGATGAGTGATGATCAGATCAAGGGGTATGTGAGTGATGCTTATAGTACTTTGAAGGATATGGGTGTTACGAAGTCTGATGTGAAGAATATTTTTGAGAAGGCGATTGAGTTTATTAAGGGGATGCTTTCACGGCGGTGATGGTTTGTGATGGCTGTTGTTTTTGATGATGTTTTAGATGGAGTTTGAGTTAGAGGGTGAGGGTTGTGGCTCTTTTGTTGGGGTTGTTGTTGGTTTGTTTGGTTGAGATGTACAATATGTACAATGTTTAGGGTTTTGGTTTTGTTTGTGAATGTGGTGTTTTTATAAATTAGGGGAGGGTGTTTTGAAAAAAATTGTGCAAATGCGCTAATTGTTTACGAGATGTTCATTGTTTGTTCATATTTGTCTGGTAGTATAGGGATAGTTCGAAAGAACGTTACGAAAGACGCTGTAATGGTGTGTATCTGTATCATTACACATACAATTTTTTTCATAATAATCGCCCCGGTAAGCCACTACCGGGGCACTCCTCGTTTTTGGGCCTTTTTTGGGCTCTTTTTTTGTGGGTGGGAATGGATGGAGGGAGGGACGGACGGACTGCCGGAGGGGCGGCTGCATGGTCGTGCCTGGTGCGGTCGTTTCGCCGGGTCATACTAAGCGTCTGAGTCTTCTGCCGTGCAGGGCGCCCCATAACTCGCCATGTACGCTGATGCGTACCTGGCTCAGACAGATGGGGCTTACTCTGCGGCTTGTGGCCGCAGAGTACCTTCCCGTCAGAAGCCTCAGGCGCTAAGTATGACCAGCGGCTTACTCCGACGCACCGGGTCCCGACCATGCAGCCGCCCCTCCGGCAGTCCATCCTGTGCGTTGGAGAGAAATAAAGAAAGAAAGCATCAAGGTTGTGATAAATGGGCTGATCTGAGTCCGTCCTGTGTGTTGGAGAGAAACAAAAAGGATGCACTACAAAGAAATTCTGGAATCGTACTAAGTCCGTCCTGTACGTTGGAGAGAAATAAAGAAAGCATCAAGGTTGTGATAAATGGGCTGATCTGAGTCTGTCCTGTGCGTTAGAGAGAAATAAAGAAAGCATCAAGGTTGTGATAAATGGGCTGGTCTGAGTCTGTCCTGTGTGTTGGAGAGAAATAAAGGGGGTAAGAAATTTCCAGTGCAAAAAATATAGCGCGGGTGGGGTGTGCATGCTATAATGATTAGGATTATAGTGCTGTCGTCTGGTTTGGGGCGGCGGTGGTTGGGTTTTTGTTTGAATGGGAGGTCTGGATATGGCGGAGTCTATGAAGGATTTTGAGAGGGAGCTGGAGGCTTCTTTTAAGAGGATCGATGAGGGGGATATTATCTCAGGGACTGTTGTGAGTGTGGATGAGTCGGGAGTTGTTCTTGACCTTAAGTTTTATGCTGAGGGTTTTATTCCGGTGGAGGAGTTTTCCCGGGTGCCGGGGTTTAATATTAAAGAGGCTGTTCAGCCGGGGGATGAGGTTCAGGCGATGGTTCTTCGCAGGGATGATGGTCAGGGAAATATTCTTCTTTCCAGAGCGGATGCTGCGGATGTGCTTGCCTGGGACAGGCTGAAGGAGCTTCAGGATTCGGGTGAGGTGCTGGATGTTGTTGTGAAGGGGATCGTTAACGGGGGTGCTATTGCTTATGTTGAGGGTGTCCGTGGTTTTATTCCGGCATCCAGGCTTGCTTTGGAGTTTGTTGAGGATACTGAGGTGTTTCTGAATAAGCCGATCCAGGTGCGGGTGATCGAGGCTGATAAGGCGAAGAAGAGGCTGGTGCTTTCGGCGAGGGAGATTCTTCGTGAGAGGGCTGAGGTGGAGAAACGGAATAAGATTTCCAATATCCAGGTTGGCTTTGTGACGGAGGGTACGGTTGAGAGTTTGCAGCCGTATGGTGCGTTTGTGGAGCTTGGGAACGGGGTTTCCGGGCTGGTGCATATTTCTCAGATCTGTGAGAAGAGGATCCGGAAGCCTTCTGAGGTTTTGAGTGTTGGGGATAAGGTTAAGGTGAAGGTTATCGCGATCAAGGATGGTAAGCTGAGCCTGAGTATTAAAGAGGCATCGGATCTGATGGCTAAGGAGGTTGAGGAGGAGTCTTTTGAGCTTCCGGAGTCGGGGGAGGAGGCTACTACTTCCCTGGGTGCTTTGTTTGCAAATATTAAATTATGATTATTTTGGATGAAAAAGGATGGATGTGTATGAAAAAACCGGAGAGAATATTTGTAATCGGACATAAGAATCCGGATACGGATTCCATCTGTTCGGCTATTGCTTATGCGGATATTAAGAACAGAACTACGCAGAATAAAAAATATATCCCGAAGAGAGCGGGGCAGATCAATGAGGAGACCAGGTATGTGCTGAACCGTTTTGGCGTACAGCCGCCGGCTTATCTGGGAAATATCGGTACGCAGGTCAAGGATATGGATATCCGGACCAGTCCGCAGGCGGATAAGAATATGTCGCTGAAGAATACCTGGGATCTGATGCAGGAGAACGGGATCGTTTCTCTTCCGATCCGGGATAAGGATGGGTGTCTGGAGGGGCTTGTGACGATTGGTGATATCGCAAAGACCTATATGGATACTACAGACAGTTATCTTCTTTCCAATGCGAGGACGCAGTATCAGAGAATTGCCGAGACTGTTGGCGGTGAAGTGGTGGAAGGTAACGGACACGGATATTTTGTGAAGGGGCGTGTGCTTGTCGGTACTGCCAACCCGAAGATGCTGGAGGGCTACGTTGAGGAGGATGATATGATCATCATGGGTGACCGTGAGGAGGATCATCTTCAGGCGATCAGCCAGAATGTCAGCTGTATCATCGTGGGGCTGAATATCGTGGTTTCCGAGAAGGTTATAAAGCTTGCTCATGAGAAGAATATCGTGATCATCCGGTCTCCGTATGATACGTTTAATATTGCGCGTCTGATCAATCAGAGTATTCCGGTCAGCTTTGTTATGAAGCGGGATAACATGG
>OGCM01003367.1_pt1 | contig 12509 bp, 9 predicted proteins | sample 1570151 | NCBI WGS metagenome assembly OGCM01 (sample SAMEA4370582, study PRJEB24528) | human gut metagenome
TTTCCTCGCCGGGCAGGCTGTGCCACGGCTCAATGCAGATAAAGTGCAGCGGCTTTTTGGCGGCAGACCAGATCAGCGTGTAGGGAAAATCCGACACATCACAGATGACGCTGCGGCCGGTGTCCTTCTCAATGACCGAGACATGGCCGCTGCGCAGGTTGACCATGGCATGGCTGTCCCTGTCAAACAGGTCATCGGTCAAGGGGATGGCCTCAACGTTGCGGGCCAGGTAGTAGCTCTGGCCGTTCAGCAGGCCGGTGGGCTGGGCACTGACGCAGAGCGGGGACTCGATGCCGTCAAAGCGGATCTCGTAATCCTCGGTGACATGGCGGTCATCGAAGGGAAGCGCAAAGGCCGGGTGGTAGCCGATGCCGAAGCGCAGCTCCTCCTCAACAGGGTTCTCGACGGTCAGCGTGTGGTGGACGGTCTCCCCTTCCAGCGTGAAGGTCGAGCGCAGCACAAACGCATAGGGCCACTTGGGCAGCGTTTCGGCGTTGGCGTGCAGCTCAAATTCCAGCAGGTTGTCGGCGTGGCGGGTCATAGCATGCTCCACATCGCGGGCAAAGCCGTGCTGGCCGCCGGCGTACTCTACCCCCTTGGCGATCATCTTGCCGCCGGTCAGTTTGCCGGTGTAGGGAAAGAGGATCGGTGCATGGCGGCCCCAGACTGCGGGATCACCCTGCCAGAGCAGCTCGGCCCCGGTCGGCTTGTGAAGAACGCTGACAGGCTCGGCACCGTGGGTATCCACTGTCAGGCGCAGGATCTCATTTTCAATACTGTATTGCATGGGGATTCCTCCTTCTAAGTAAAAGCCTTCCCCTGCGGGGGAAGGTGCTGAACGAAGTGAAGCGGATGAGGGCCGACCTTCCGCAATCGTCCGGAAACAGGTTATGACAGAAGCTCTGCCCTCATCAGCCATCTGCGGGCGGCAGCTTCCCCCACGGGGGAAGCCATTTTTTTTACAGCGGCAGTATCTGCAGCAGCATGCCTGCCGCCGCGCCGACCGCCCAGAGCAGGCCGGTCATGAAAAGGTTCTGCTTCCAGCTGGGGTTCACCCGCCACAGCACGGCCAGACCAACACCCGCACCGGCCGTAAGGCCCGCAAACAGGCTGCCGAAGGTGATGGCCCCCTGCACATAGAGCTGGGCCAGCAGTACGCTGACCGCGCAGTTGGGCACAAGGCCGACCAGCGCCGTCAACATCGGCTGGAACACACCCATGCCGGACAGTGCCGCCGCGATGGGCTCCTCGCCGAAGGCTTCAAACACAAGGCCAATGATAAAGCTGAACAGCAGGATAAAGACGAAAATTTCCAGCGTGTGGCGCAGCGCGGCCAAAAAGATGCTGCTTGTCTCCTCATGCTCCTCATGGCAGTCCACCTCATCGGCGTGGCCTTCATAGCCGCCGTAGAGGGAATGCGGCAGAACATGGCGCAGCGGAATGTCAAGCAGCCAGCCGCCCACGATGGCAAACGCCACCTTGCAGGCCAGCAGCAGGACCAGCGTGACCCACTGGGACGGCTCGGCCGCCAGCAGCGGGATTGCCTCATCGCTGGTGGCGATAAAAACCGCCAGCACCGTGCCGGGCGTGATGACCCGGCTTGCATACAGGTTGGAAGCTACGGCGCTGAAGCCGCACTGCGGCACACAGCCCAGCAGCGCACCGGGGATGAACCCCCAGCGGCCGCCGCCGGCAAGCGCCTCCTCAATGCTTTCCCCGTGGTGGCGCTCCAGCCATTCGATCAGCAGGTAGGCCAGATATAAAAACGGCAGCATCTTCACGCCGTCGATCAAGGCGTCCAGCAGGGCGTCTAAAAACAATTCCATGAATACCTCTCTATATTATAAGCTAAAATTCATCGGTAGCTGCGCAACAGGCGGACCGCCGGGCGCACAGCCTTATCCGGGATACGGGCGCGGAACCGCGCCACCGTGCGGGCTGAGAACGGAACGCTGTCGCTGAACTTCTCAAATCCCAAAAAATACTGCAGATAAGGGCTTTCCTGCACCAGCGACACCACCTCGCGGTCAATGACGCCGTAATGCAGCTGGATCACACGGCAGCCCAGCGCCACGCGGGCGGGCAGTGCCACCGCACCGCCGGGGGCAAACTGCTCACTGTAGGCCTTTTCAAAGGCGTCCCAGTCGATCTCGGCAGCCAGCCGCACCCAGCGGTTGGCGCCGCACAGCTCGCCATGGTAGGGCGGCAGATAATCGTAGATCGACATCTGTTTTTCGCGTGTGCGGTACACGGTTTTTTTCCCCTTCCTGTGGCAGCACCGTCCCTTTTCAGCGGGCGGCCCTGCCCTTTTTTATCAGTAGTAGTGCTGCATAAGCGGGAACACCAGCGCCAGCACGCACCACGCTGCCTGATACAGCACGATGCCGGCCAGCGGCAGGGTGACAAGGCCGCCCGTCAGGGTCAGCAGCACGCCGACCGCACAGCTGAACAGCACCGAGACCGTCAGCACGATGGCAGCCTTATGCTCGCCCTCGGCAGCACCGGCTGCGGCCTGCAGACCGCCCACAAAGCTGGCAAAGCTGCCCAGATGGAGCATGTTGCCCTCGCTTTCGGGCAGCCACGCCACCGCCGGGGCAACGGCCTGATGCTCACCGCTCGTCAGCACCTTGACCGAACCGGCGGGCAGACTATAGGCTGTCTCCAGCAGGCGGACATCACAGTTGAAATCATCGCAGTCCACAACGAGGGAAAGCCCCGCATGGTGCAGTGTTTCCAGCACGGCCGCCGTGTCGGGGTCGCGCTGGTAGGCCACCTGAAACATCGCGAACAGCTTGCCGGACACCGCCAGATAGATGACCCGGCGCTGGTTCACGGTATGGTGCTGCTCATATTCCAAGCTGGGGATCTTGATGCCGTACTCCTGCATCAGGGCGCGGTTGCCCACCAGAACACGGCGCTTGTTGATCCAGCCGACATAGCCCTTGCCGTAGATCGTCTGGCGGTCATCGACCTTGGCCAGCAGGCTGCGGTTTTCGCCCAGCATGTTCATAAAGACATCGCGCAGCGTGGGGCCTGCCTCCGACAGAATGGAGGCCGCGTAGACGATGGCGGTGTCGATATGCTCCGGCTTGACAGGCTTGATGCCGGCCAGCGAAACGCACCCGACCGGGAAGAGGTCACGCGCCGTGACCTGAATGACATTGATGCGCCCAAGCTGGCGAATGTCGCGCCAGCCGGGGATGACCGCGCCCACCTGCGCGGCACTGCGCTGCATCATGCGGGCAGGCAGAGCCGACAGCAGCGTACCGGCCAGCGGTGCGGCCAGACAGCCGACCCCCGCCATGACTGTGGCGGCCAAAACCGGGTCCTTGCTGCGGATGACGGTAAAGAGAAAGGCTGCCAGACTGCAGCCGCCCAGCAGCCAGGCAAACTGCTGCTGGTTTTTGTCGCTGGTGCCGCGTGCGGCACTGTTGGCCAAAAAGCTGCGGAAGATCTGGGTCGGGCGGCTTACCAGCACGCTGGGGTGCGGCTCGGCCAGACCCTGAGACACAGCCCTGAGCGCCCCAGCGTCCTTGAGGCGGTAGGCAACGGCATGCTCGACCTTGGCGCTGACCAGCTGGAAGTTGTCACTGACGGCCGCAGCGTTCAAACGGCGGCCGACGGCGTTCAGGCACAGCACCAGCGCCGCAGGGCCTGCCAGCATGGGGAGATTGGCCGTGTAGCCGCCGTTGGCCAGCATCAGGATGCACTGCAGCGCCGCGCCGATTGCGGGCAGAATGGACAGACTGTCCGGGGAGGGGGTCTTGACCAGCCCCCGGATGCCGCTGAGAAACGCCTCCCAGTTGGCGGCGCAGGCTGCCAGTAGCAGCACAAGCATGACTGCCGGGTAGACCATGGCATCGCCCAGCGCGGCCGGGCGCACCGGCAGCACCGCCAGCACGATCATGACCGCAGCGGCCACGCCCGACATAAGGCAGGCCACCGTGGCCTGTGTCAGCTTTTTGGCCAGCTCAGCGCGCACCGCAGGGGCATCCTCGGCGCGCTCATACTCACGGCTGTGGGGCACGGGGATCTCCGCCGTTTCAAACGGAGAGACCGCATTGTCCTCGCTCTCATCCTCGGCACGGCCGGCAAAGCGGGCGGCAGCCTGCCTGACCTCGGCGGCGGTCGGGATATGGGTGTGGGTGCGGGTAGCCGCAGCGTCCTCGGCCAGCGAGGCCGTCAGCCGGGCGGCGGCATCTTCATAGCGCAGGGTGTCCCCTGCCGGCTCACCGCTGTTGATGGCATTGGCAATGTCACTGACAAAGGCAGAGGTGTTCGGCTCCGCCGGGGCGGCACCGAGGTTCTGCGTGTAGCCGCTGTGGGCAGGCTGTGCCGGGGCAGGCGCACCGCCCAGCTGCTGGGTAAAGCCCGTGCGGGCAGGTGCCGCAGCAACGCTGCCGAGATTCTGGGTAAAGCCGCTGTGTGCCGGGGCCGGGGCGCTCAGGCTCTGGGTAAAGCCGGTATGAGCCGGGGCAGCAGGCGGCTGCGGCGTCAGGCGGATGCGGCCGGTCAGAGTATCGACCAGCTGATCCACATCATCGCGCTGGCGGTGGGGCAGCAGCAGTTCTCCGGTCTGGCGATTCTCCTCCTGCGTGGCATCCCCGACAACAACGGTGTTTTCGTAAGGGTCCTCCCCGGCAGCGTCCGGCTGGGGCGCAGGGTCCTGCGCGGCGGGCCGGGGCGTGGGGCTAGGTTGGGCTGCAGCCTGTCTGCGCCGGGGGCGCACGGCGTTGTAGGCGCTCATGAACTCCTGCGTGCTGTCCGTCGGGACAGTGTCCAGACCGCCGATCTGCATCGTAAAGCCGCTTGGGACCGGCTGGCTGCGGGGCACCTCGATCGGCTCACCTACAGGCTCTCCGCTGCGCTGCGGCACAGGCTGTGGCGGCGGAGCGGTCTGTGGCTTTTTGCCGGGGGTGAATTCGACCGTATTGCGCTTTTTGCGGTAGATCGTGCCGGTCATGCCGCCGGTCAGCGTATCGGACGGGTGCTTCTGGGCCTGATCGACCGTGCTGCGGATAAAGTCCATTGTCTGGCCGCCCTGCTCCTCCGCGCCACGGCGGGCCGGGCGGGTGTACTTGCTGCGCCAGACCTCCTGCGTCGGATCCTCGTGCTCGGTCTCCGGCTCAGCCGGGCAAACCGGCTGGGGGGCCGGGGCGGTGCGGGTAGGCTCCTCCGCCCGCTCCTCGGGGATCATCAGCTCCTCGGTTTCCTCCTCCGGGGCGAAAAAACCGCCCAGAAAGCCCTGTTTCCTGCGCGGCTCTGCGCTGCGCTGGGGCGGCTGCTCCGGCTCCTGATCGGGATAATACTCCTGCTGCATGGCAGGGTCATCCTCATACTCCGCATTTTTGCCGCTGAGCGAGACATTGATGGGCACAAACGCCCCCGTATCCTCGGCATGTTTGAGGCCGAGAAAGCCGCGCTTTTTCTTTTCGGGCTTCGGCATCCGGCCCTTTTCATCGGGCACGACCGCGACTGAGTTCTTGAAGAACTTCTGAAACTGGTTTTTGCCCTGATTCAGGGCATCGGTGTCTGCAGCGCTGCCGTCCGGCGCCATTTTAAGCAGAAAATCCTTGATGATGCCGGTGCGGGTCGTATCGCCGTCATAGCCCAGACTGCCGGTCGTATTTTCCGCAGCCGCCGGGGTCGGCATCGTCTGCTGCGGCGGCCGGGTACTCTGCACGGGCTGCGCAGGCTGACGCGCGGGCGTGTAGGGGGTCGGCTGTGTCTGGCGCGCCGGGCGGGGTGCAGGCTGCACGGCCGCAGCGGGCTGCTGCAGCAGAGCGTCCAGCCCGCCATCCGCACCAGAGGCCGGGCTGCGGTCGGGCACAGGCTGTGCGGGCGCGGTGGTGATGCCGACACTGCGCAGGATCTCATCGACCTGACGGTCGGTGACACTGTCCCGCAGGCCGGCCTGCGCCTGCTGTATATTCAGGTCTTCCAGAATACGGTCAACCGAATCATTGGTACGTTTGCTTGGCATGGTGATTCCTCTTTGTAAAAGGATGAACTTCGTTTTTAGCGGGAGACAGCCCTGCCCCCCTGTATTGTTTTACTTCTTTGCGATCCGTCTGCGCATCACATCATAGCAGAGGATGCCTGCTGCCACGCTGACATTGTAGCTGTCAACGCCGGTCGCCTGACCGGGCGCCATCTCCAGCGTGACCGCCGCATCGCAGAGCTTGCGGGTCAGTGCGCCGGGGCCGCCGCCCTCACTGCCCAGCACCAGCGCGACCGGGCCGGACAGGTCGGTTTTGGCCAACGGGGCACCGCCGAGGTCAGCACAGTAGACAAAGATATTATGCTCCTTGATCGTGCGGATCGCCTGCGCCAGATTGGGCACCCGGGCAATGGGCAGCCGTGCGGCCGCCCCGGCGCTGGCTTTCATGACCGTACCGGTCACGCCGACACCGCCGCGCTTGGGGATGACAACACCGTGGGCCCCGCACAGATACGCAGAGCGCACGATGGCCCCCAGATTGTGGGGATCCTCGACTCCATCGCAGAGGACGAGGAAGGGCGGCTCGCCCTTGGCCTGCGCCGCCTTGAACAGATCGTCCAGACTCGCATACGCCACCTCGGCCGCGCGGGCGGCCACGCCCTGATGATCCGGCGTGCCGCACATCTTCTGCAGCTTGTTGGCGGGCACACGCTTGACCACCGCGCCGCTCTCCTTGGACAGGGCCGTATAGTAACCCGCCACCGCCTGAGGCATTGCATCGGTCAGGTAGACCGTATCCACCGCGCCGCCGCTTTTCAGCAGCTCGGTCACGGCATTCTTGCCCCATACCAGGGTATCGGTACGCTCGGCACGGTCGGGCGTCTGTTCGCGTTCGCGGGCAAATTTTTCCATAGTGTCCTCCATTGTATCGTAAAAAGCCGACAGTAATCGACTATGCTTCATAATCAGTAAACAGTATACCACATTTCGGTGTGCTTTGTCACCTTTTTTTGCGCCGTCCGGGTCCGCGCAGCCGCTTTTTTACAACTTTGCCGGTCAAAATGCGTCAAAAATGCAAACGCTCTTATTGCCTTATCGCAGCATCGTTGTTTATACAGAGCGTAGACCACGGCGCACTTTTCCACCTGTTGAAAACTCTGTGGAAAGTGTTAAAAAGATGCTTTATAATGGGCTTTTCCACCGTTTCAACCAAGTTTTCAACAATCATGGTGGACAAATTTTCCACATAACAGCCCGGATAAACCCTTTTGTCAACCCGGAATAACGCCGATTTTCCCAGCGAATCCGTTCGGTTTCCCCACATTTTCACCAAATCGCGCCGCAAATCCGGGCCTTCTCGCTCTTGTGACAAAAGTACATCTGCCGCAATGAAAAAACCTGTTGATTTTTTGTCAAAGTCGGGTTATAATAAACTTAATGGTGCGCCGGGTGTCGGTGTACCACCTATTGTAACTGTTATATGTGGAGGTATGAACTATGCTGGTAAATGCTACCAATATGCTGCTGAAAGCGCGCGATGGCCACTACGCAGTCGGCCAGTTCAACATCAACAATCTGGAGTGGACCAAGAGCATCCTGCTCACCGCACAGGAGATGAACTCTCCCGTCATCCTCGGTGTCTCTGAGGGTGCCGGCAAATACATGACCGGCTTCAAGACCGTGGCCGCCATGGTCAAGGCGATGGACGAGAGCCTGGGCATCACCGTTCCCGTTGCGCTGCAGCTGGACCACGGCACCTACGAGGGCGCTAAGGCCTGCGTCGCCGCCGGTTTCACCTCCATCATGTTCGATGGCAGCCACTACAGCATCGACGAGAACGTCGCCAAGACCACCGAGCTGGTCGCGCTGGCACATGACCACGGCCTGTCCATCGAGGCTGAGGTTGGCTCCATCGGCGGCGAGGAGGACGGCGTCATCGGCATGGGTGAGGTCGCTGATCCCGCCGAGTGCGCCAAGATCGCTTCTCTGGGCATCGACTTCCTGGCTGCCGGTATCGGCAACATCCACGGCAAGTACCCCGCCAACTGGAAGGGCCTGGACTTTGTCGCGCTGGACAAGATCCACAACGCCACCGACAACATTCCTCTGGTCCTGCACGGCGGCACGGGCATCCCTGACGAGATGATCAAGAAGGCCATCTCCCTGGGCGTCTCCAAGATCAACGTCAATACCGAGTGCCAGCTGAGCTTTGCCGATGCTACCCGCAAGTACATCGAGGCCGGCAAGGATCTCGAGGGCAAGGGCTTTGACCCCCGCAAGCTGCTCGCTCCCGGCGCCGAGGCCATCAAGGCCACCGTCCGTGAGAAGATCGAGCTGTTCGGCTCCGCCAACAAGGCTTGATTTTTCAGCTGCCTAAACAAAAATAAACATCGCCCGCAGACTGTGGCTGACTGCCACCGCCTGCGGGCGTTTGTTTTACTCAAATTCGTTCCTATGCCGCTGGAAAAACTCCCATGTCGCCCTTACATTCTCCAATTCCGTCCACTTCCGTGTTGTGACGGGCTCGGCATCCAGATCATACACCCGCGCCCCCGGCATGGCCAGCAAAAACGGCGAGTGTGTCGCTATGATAAATTGGCAGTTGTAAAACCGCGCAGAATCATGCAAAAATTGCGCCAGCTCCAGCTGCCGTTCGGGCGAAAGGCTGTTTTCAGGTTCATCCAGCAAATACAGTGCATCCTCACGGATGCGCTCGCTGAACACAGCCAATGCGCTCTCCCCGTTGGAGCGGGTGCGCACATTGGCAGGCAATGTGCGGCGCGCCATCTGGGACTGGCTGTATCGCCGCGCGGCGCTTACCTGCTTGAGCCGGTCGTAGTCCTTCATGCCGTGCATCTGGAATTTTTCCCGCCGAAGTTCGTTGTAATCCGCAAACATCTGCTCACGGCGCGTGTCCACGCCATCGTTCAGCGCCCGCAGATCAAGCATATAGTCAAACACATCATCACTTGTCAAGATCATGCTGCCCGCAGGCACAGGGCGCATCGTGCGCAGCTCGCACAGGCGCACATAATCCTCAAAAAACGGCGTGCGGTTGTACTCGGCGCGGCGGTAAAGCCGCAGGGCATCGGCCATTACATTTAATAAAGTCGTCTTGCCGCTGCCATTGCCGCCGTACAAAATCGTAATTTCCAAAAAATCCAGTTCTGGCAGTGTTCGCCCCTCAAACAAACCGAACGGATAGTACGAGTCATAACAGGTCTGCCTCGCGCGCGGGCTGAACGCCATGTAGTTTGCTTCTTGTGCCCGGTCTGGGAACCGGAACCCGGAAAGATAGATCATAATCGCCCCTCCTGCCCCCATTGTAGCACAGTTGTGCGCATTTGCATAGCGTGGGTCAGGAGGTGTTTTGCATATGTCCAAAGGCAGTATACTGATCTATACCTCTGCCGCGGGGCAGGCCGCGCCCCTGGCAGGGGTAGTCCTGACCGTGCTGGATGAAAGCGGTACCGCTCTTGCCCACCTGACCGCCGATGCAGACGGCCGCGCAGAGGCCGCAGACCTGCCCGCACCCGATGCAGCCTACAGTCTGGACGCTGCCAACACGGCGGTGCGCCCCTACGCACTCTACCGCATAGAGGCCGCACTGGACGGTTGGCAGTCCCTTGTGCTGGACGGTGTGCAGGTCTTTGACGGACAGCAGACGGTCGCACGGCTTGCACTCTTACCGCGCGGTACAGTCCCCGCCGCTGCACGCAGCAGCGAAGCGGAGGTCATTGCGATACCGCCCCACACGCTGTTTTCCGGGAACGGCGGCAGCGGCCCTGCGCCGGAGGAGATTCTGCCCGGCGATGTATTGAGCCGGGTCGTTATCCCCAAAAAAATCACCGTGCATCTGGGCAAGCCCACAGCGAACACCGGCAATGTGACGGTGAGCTTTCAGTCCTACATTGCGAATGTTGCATCCAGTGAGGTCTACCCCACATGGGCGGGCGTTCCCTGCCCCACCACACCGGGGCGCGCGTACACCCGGATCGGTCGCATACCGTTCTGCGGCGGGTCGATGACAAGCTTATTCACCGCCGCGCAGACCTTCGCGCGGGTCAGCGGCGCAGTATCGCCACACAACAGCTTCTGCATCAGCGCCTCGGCGTCGGCCATTGGCAGGTAGCGCTGACCGGGGCAAGCCGCGCGGCTTCGCTGCGCCGTGCGGCAGCGGAAATACCGCCGCGCCGCCGTACCGGTCAGCTCCATCTTCCCGCCGCAGATGCCGCAGTAGACAAGCCCTGCCAGCAGGTGTGTCTGTCCACACGCACAGGCGCGGCCGCGCGCGGCGAGCATCCGCTGCACAGCGTCGAAATCTGCGCGGTCGACGATGGCCTCCTGTGTTCCCGGCACGACGATCCAATCCTGCGGCGGCAGGCGCACCGTCTTCGTGGATTTGTAATTCAGCTTACGCACCCGTCCCTGCTCCATGTCGCCCGCGTAGGTACGGGTGGCAAGGATGCGCCGCACAGTTGCCTTGCTCCACAGCGCGCGGGACGGCACGGGGCGGCCAAGCTGCCGGGTGCGGTAGGCAGCGGGCGGCGGAATGCTTTCCTTATTTAAAAGCGCGGCAATTTTCGCCGTGCCGTGCCCTGCCAGATACAGCGCAAAAATTTTCCGCACGACCACCGCCGCAGGTGGGTCAAGGACGAGCCGGTTGTGATCGGCGGGGTGCTTGCGGTAGCCGTACAGTGCGAAGCTGGCAATGTAGCACCCGCTGTGCCGCTTGTGGTCAAGCACTGCCCGCACATTCGCGGACAGATCCTCCAGATACCACTCGTTGATCAGGCCGTTGATCTGACGCGCCTTTTTCCCGGCCGGGTCTTGCGTATCGACATGATCCAGCACCGCGATGAACCGCACGCCCCACTCCGGGAACAGCCCGTGCAGGTAGCGCTCGACCAGCTCCATATCGCGGGTGAAACGCGACTGGGTTTTCGCCAGAATGACCTCGAATTTGCCCGCCTGCGCGTCGGCCAACATGGCGTTGAAGCCGGGGCGGCCCCGGTCAATGCCGGAGTAATCCTCATCGATGTAGACGCGGTAGACCCGGTAGCCGTGCGCCTGCGCCCAGTTCAGCAGCAGCTCGCGCTGGTTGCGGATGCTCTCGGACTCGCGCGCGGTTTTGTCCTCGTCCTCGCGGCTCAGGCGGCAGTAGACCGCCGCCCAGCCCTTGCGCGGCAAAATTTGTTCCATACTCTCCCCTCCCCCCTGCTGCATCATACGCCGCGCGGCAGGCGGGCAGCACAAAAGCGGCGCAGGTTACCCCGCGCCGCTCTGCGTTCAGTTCATATAAGGCTCGATGAAGTCAAACACCGTGTCCCAGTAGGTGTCCCCCAGCGCGTACATGGCCTCGCCGTGGCCTGCGCCGTCGGCGGTCAGCTCGGCCTTGTTATCGCCGGGCTTCGCGTTATACAGTTCGTCCATCATCTCATAGGGGATAAAGTCATCCGCCGTGCCATGAATGAAAAGCATCGGTTTTTCGCAGTTTTCCACCTGCCGCAGGGCGCTGGCCTCGCCGAATGTGTAGCCAGCCCGCAGTTTAGCGACGCCGCTGGCCGTGTAAAGGATGGGGAATTCCGGCAGGCCGAACCGCAGCTGCAGCTCGCTGGAAAAGACGTCCCAGACGCTCGTGTAGCCGCAGTCCTCGATGAAGACTTTCACGTTTTCGGGCGTGTCCTCACCCGCTGTCATCATCGTGGTGGCCGCCCCCATCGAGATGCCATGGACGACAATCTCCGCCTGCGGGTCATCCGCGAGGATGAAATCGATCCAACGCAGAATATCCTCGCGGTCAAGCCAGCCCATGCCTACGTAATCTCCGTCGCTGTCGCCGCAGGCGCGCAGGTCGGGCGCGATCACCTGATAGCCGGCCTCGTAATAGGGCATCGCCAGATTCAGCACGCCGGTGTGGTCGCCGCGGTAGCCGTGCAGAACAATCGCCCAGCGGTGTGTGTCGGCGGTCTCGGCGTTGGCATAGCGGACGCCATGCAGGGTCAGGCCATCGGCGGCGGTGAGTGTCACGTTTTCTCCCGGATGGGCAGCTGCGAAGGCGTCGATGTCCGCGCTGTACTGTGCGCGGTTCGTCTCAATGATTGCCTCGACGCTGTCCGGCGAGGCTTCGACCTCCAGCGCGACTTCACGATTGCCGCCGTCTCCGCTGCGGCCGATGGCATAGTTTACAAGGTAGTTGCTGACAAACAGCAGCGCTGCCGTCAGCACCACGACCACCGCACCGACTGCGATGACGATTTTCTTTTTCGGACTCATTTTTGCTTTTGTTTTCAAGGTGTATTTCCTTTCTGTCCCTCTATGACTTATCAACAATAGTTGATAGTATACCGCAATGTTATTGATTTGTCAACATTTTCCTTTTGGAAATGCCCTTGTTCCCTTACCACTCCGTAGGGGCAGCTTCCATATCCGCCCGCGCAGCCTTGCCTATACTTCCCCGCTCCCCTTTACAAAACAAACAAAAAAGCCCTACCCCTTTCGGGATAGAGCTTGTAAGAGAAGCCGGCATCTACCTATTTTCACAGGCCGTTTCCAGCCAACTATCTTC
>OGCM01003368.1_pt1 | contig 12507 bp, 3 predicted proteins | sample 1570151 | NCBI WGS metagenome assembly OGCM01 (sample SAMEA4370582, study PRJEB24528) | human gut metagenome
CCGGTTGGTAGCGTAGCCTCCTCGGGACTCTCCTACGGCGTGCGATATTGCGCGCGGGGCGTGGCGGGGGGGGCTGCTCCCAGAAAAGCTTCGTGAGGCCGACGCGGGATTGCGTGCCGGTCTTCTGGTAGAGCGAGGTCAGGTGCCGCTGGAGCACGCGCAGGGAGATGCCCATGTCCGCGGCCACACGCTTGAGCGGGCGCTCGTCGGCGGTGACGGCGGCAAGTACCTCGGTCTCGCGCGGCGTGAGCGAGAAGCGGCCGGCGAAATCCGCAAGGTGGGTTTCGGGGTCGATGGCGGCGTCGTCTGCGGAAGGCGCGGTGCCGGGTGCCGGGCGTTCCGTGGTCTCCGGGAGCCCGTTAGCTGCTCTTTGAGCAGATGCGTTGCTGCCATCGGGGTCGGGCGTGGCGTTGTCGGCAGCAGGCGCGTGTTCGCTGACCTCCGCTTGACCAGGCGTGAAATTGCCTGCGGAGCCAGGCACGCCGGCTTGCTGCCCAACGCACCCTGCGGCTTCGTCGCCCCTCGGGCGTGGATGCAGGTCCAGCATGCCGGCGACGAAGAGCAGCGCGTTGATGCCGATGATCAGGGGAATCAGGAGCACGACTACGGCCACGGGGCTCGTCAAATCGATTACCAGCAGCGCGGGTGCGCCGATTGCGATGGCGGTCACGTTGTTGAGCGCCCGCCCCATGCTGCACCATAGGTCGGGGGCGCGCAGGAACTGCGCTATCCAGATGAACACCGTGGTGTAGAACGTCATGAACACGCCTGTGCCCAGGAAGTAGACGACTTCCCCGATGACGTATGGCCCGCCTGCCTCAACCCCGAGCATCGCACCGACCGAGAGCAGCATCATCCAGAACATGACGATGCCCAGGTAACGCGCCCGGTGCATGTCGAACAGCACGCCGCCGGCAAAGCCTCCGATGGCCATCAGGATGCGGGGCGTCACGTTGGTGTATTGGCTGGTCCAGGGCGAGTCGATGTCTATAAAGGTGTAGAGCGTGTTGAACAGCACGGAGAACAGCAGCACCAAGGCGAAGATCACGATGACGGCGGTGCGAGGGGTCATATGGTCGAGGCGCCATCCGGCGAGCTCGCTGCATTCGAGGTGATTTCCCCCGCGTTGTTCCCGCTGTGCGGAAAAGTCCGCGAGCGCGCATCGGGGCGGCCATATGCGCGCATTGATCGCGCCCAGGGCGATGATGCCCGCGGAAAGCACGGCGGCCTCGATCAGATGATTCGACGTGAATTCGAGCAAGGGGATCTGCGCGAGCACGCCGAGCGCGTGGCTGCCCCCGATCAGCGTTGCGAATCGCGCGATGCTGCGCGACCTTGCGCACGTTGCCCAGTACGCGGTGGCGCCGGCGAGCCCGATAAGGAAGAACCCACCCGCACCCGTGCACGCGATCGCCAGCGGCGAGGATGCGAAAGCGACGCCGACAAGGCACGCGACCCCAAGGACGGTGACGGTTCCCATGAACACCGGTCGGCCTTTTTCGCCGACAAGACGGTTCTTAAGGGGAAAGGCCAGCAGGCCCAGGGTGCTGGCGCCTTGGATGGGGAGCTGCGAGAGGAAGGGACCGTGCCCTCCGTGTTGAGCTAGGTTGGCTTGGAAGAACAGCGTCGACTCAAGGAACACGAAGAAGAACAACGCAAGTGCGCAAAACAGCAGTCTATTTTCACGTTTCGCGTCACCCATCGCGCCCCTCCTTCCAGGTGTGTCCGCCCCCTTTTCTTCATTGTATCCCGTGTCGCGTTGCCATCGTTTTTCAATTTTTCCGAAGGGGTTAACTTTGGCCGCGAGTTTCTCGGGGAGCGTCCGTAGCTTGGCCATTTTATCCAGGGGGTCGTTTATACGACCCCCTGACGCCCATCCGTCTATCTGCGAAAACAAATCGTCTAAGTCTCGCGTTCGTAAATACGGCGTGGTTCCGTGTACCCCCTTTGGCAATGATGTTTGCAGGAGGTGTAGCGGCTAGATACCGGTTGCACCGTTGGCGCGATGCGCGGTTACGGGCTGTGCGCGCGTTCGACGATCGGCAGGGGATGCCGATCGTCGGCCGGCGCGATGACATGGGAGGACCGTGCGGGAAGGAGCGGACCCATGAAGATGTCAGGGCACCGGAAAAGCCCGAGCGCGCGCATATGCAAGCGCAAGGGGATACGGAAAGCCGCGATGCGGTGGAAGGAGGCGAGGGCATGAAATGGACAAAGCGTTTTAAAGCGGCGTTAGCCGCCGTGCTGGTGCTTGCGTTGTCGCCGCTGTTCGGCGGCGCGGCGTTCGCGGAAGACTCGTCGGCGGCAACGTACAGCGGTAACAAGACCGCCGTCACGGACCCCTCGACCATTTGGGATTGGTCGGGGCTTATCAAGAGCGACACGTCGAGCGTCGGGCGTATCTGGACCGACAAGACCGTGTCAGATGGCGAGATCAGCAAGAACGGCGTCACCATATCAAAAGAGAATGGCGCGGATTTCCTGACCGCGCTCACGGCGTTGTCGTCCACCTCTAACCTGTCCGATACGGCGACCACGCCGCTCGATATCGTTCTGGTGCTCGACGCATCCGGGTCGATGGATAACGCCATGGGCGGCGGCGATGACACAAAGCGCATCACTGCGCTCAAGAGCGCAGCGAACTCGTTCATCGATGAGATCGCTGCGCAGAACGCGGCGGTCAAGGATGCGGCCAAGCAGCATCAGGTCGCTATTGTGAAGTTCGCCGGAAGCAAGACCGACAAGGTCGGCAACGACACGTATCGCGATGGCCAGTATTGGTACAACTACAGCCAGGTGATGAAGACGCTGGCTCCGTGCACCAATGACACAAAAGGCGCCTTCTCGTCCCAGGTGAACGCCATCGAACCTGCCGGCGCAACGAATGCCGCCGCAGGCTTGGGGCTTGCGAAGGGCCAGGCCGGCCGTTCCGATGCCAAGAAGGTCGTCATCTTCTTCACCGACGGCACGCCAACGACCCAGAGCAATTTCTCTCCGGAGGTCGCCTCGAGCGCCGTTGGAAACGCTAAGGATATGAAGGACGAGGGTGCTGTGGTGTATTCCATCGGCATCTTCCAGGGCGCCGATCCGGCCAAGTATCCCGATCCCGATGACGTTTCCAATGAGAACAAGTTCATGCATGCCGTGTCGAGCAACTACCCGTCTGCGACGTATTCATATGAGAAAACGAGTTGGTGGCAGGGCGAATACAAATGGAGCTTCGGCGATCGTGCGAAGGGTTCTGACGGCAAAGACGCCGCGTTCTACAAGAGCGCGACCAACGCCGATGAGCTGAAGCATGTGTTCGACGACATCTCCAAGGAGATCTCGACGGGCGCCGGCTATCCCACGAAGACGAGCGAAGGCTTCGAGCACGAGACCGGCTACATCACCTTTGACGATCAGCTGGGCGATTACATGCAGGTCACCGACCTGTCCAAGCTCGTGTACAACGGAAAGGTCTACGGCTGCGAGTCCAAGACCACGGATGGAAACGTCGACACGTACCATTTCAACGGTGTCGTGCATTCCGGCTTGGCTCCCGCCGATCTGGAGGACGTCGTGATCACCGTCACGCGTGCGAACGATGCTGCGGTGGGCGACAAGGTGCAGGTGAAGGTGCCCGCGTCCTTGATTCCGCTGCGCAACTTCGCCATCGACCTGGCGAAGGATACCATGAGCGTCTCGGACACCACGCCGATCTCGGTGCTGTACTCCTCCGGCGTGAAGCCGGCGGCGCTCGATCTGCTGGAGAATCCTGATGACGCCATGAAGGCGTATATGGAGAAGAACACCGACGCAACAGGCAAGGTGAACTTCTATGCCAACAAGTGGACCGGCAAGGAAACGGGCGACGTGGTCGCCACGTTCGAGCCGGCTGCGGGCAATAGCTACTATTACTTCACGCAGGACACGCCCATCTACACCGACCAGGCGTGCACTATTCCTGCGAAGTCGGTAGAGAAGGGTTCCACGTACTACTACAAGCACAGCTACTACGCCATGGAAGGCGGCAAGCCCGTCGCGAAGACCGAGCATGTGTCCTTCCCCGGCGATGCCGCTGAGAAGGTCGAGGGCGCTATCGGCAAGGATTCCTCCACGGGTGCCTGTTACTTCAAGTCCGGCACGCCGCGTTTGACCTACATTAACGAACTGCACAAGATCAAGGAAGAGAACCGCACGGCCACAGCCACGGACGTTCTGAACCCGAAGTGGAGCGGCATCGAGCAGTCTTCCGCGGAAACGCTCATTAACGCCTATCTGGGCAATAACGGCAAGCTGAGCGTCGATGTGCCCGGCACGCTGACGGTGACGAAGCAGCTGCAGCTGCCCGATGGATATAACGCGGCTGATTTCGCGAACGAATCCTTCGAGTTCACCATCGCCATGCAAGATGCCGTCGGCAAGAGCTTCAACGCCGTGGTGAAGAACGAGAACGGCGAGCAGCAAGGCGATAAGTTCGTGCTGGCGTTCGGCCAGAACGGCGAGGCGAAGCGTTCCCTGAAGCCGGGCGAGACCCTGTACGTGTACGGGCTTTCCGAAGGCTGGGACTATAACGTAAGCGAGACGCCGCGCGACGGCTTCACGGCAGAGGCCGCCGGTGCGAAGGGTCAGATCGCCGCTGGGGAAACGAGTGCGGTAACGTACAAGAACACGTACGCCGCATCCGGCACGCTGGATGGTGAGACGTACCTCAAGGGCGAGAAGGTGCTGACCGGTCGCGTTTGGCTTGAAACCGACAAGTTCACGTTCATTCTGAAGGATGCCGACACGTCCGTTGAGGCGCCGATGCCGCCGACCGACACCCTGGGCGAGACGCGTGTCGAGGTAACGCAGCCGTATGGCACTCCAGCTGATACAAAGGTGCACTTCCAGTTCCAGGACATCAGCTACACGAAGCCGGGCACGTATACGTATGAGATTTGGGAGTCCGAGGCGCTCAGCACTTTGAATCCCGGCGTGAGCGCATCCCAGGCGTTGTACCAGGTCGTCGTGACGGTAACCGACAAGGACCACAACGGTACGCTGACGGTGGAGTCTAAGATGACGAAGCTGGTAGGCGATGACGGCGTGAAATATGAGAAGCCGCAGCTCATCGAGAACGATACGGCGACGTTCGTGAACGAGTACAACACCTCTGAGGTGAAGTGGACTCCCAGCGGCACGAAGACGTATACGGATGCGACAGGCGAGAACCCCCTTAAGCCGGGCATGTTCCACGTGATCGCCTGCACGGACAACCCTGATGCGCCGTTGCCCCAAGGCGAAGGCGCGATGCGCATCGATCACGAGTGGGGCGGCAAGATGTGGTATGGCGCCCTGACCGCGGTCGAGGCAGGCGGCGGCATCGCGTTCCCGCAGGCGACGTTCACGTTCGGGAATCTCGATCCCGAAACGCTCAACGCCACCTTCGACTACAAGATCGTCGAGGTGGTCAAGGTCGGCGATACGTGGCGTGCCGTGCGAGATGTCCTGGCGGACAAGACCTTCGACCCGGCCGGCATGGTGTACGACCAGACGGTGTGGACCGCGAAGGTGACCATCGCGGACGTTGGTGGCACGCTTGAATTGAGCGCCAAGTACTACAAGAACAATAGCGAAGAGCCGATTACCGGCGCCATGTTCAGCTTCGAGAACTCGTACGAACCCAAGCCCGCCAAGCTCGAGGGCGATACGGCGATTCACGGCACCAAGGTGCTGACCGGCCGCGATATGGCGGAAGGCGAGGCGTTCGGCTTCAAGCTGAGCGCGGCGGATGGCGCCACGCAGAAGGCCATTGACGACGGCAGCATCATCATCCCGAAGGGTGCCGAAGAAGCCGTGGTGAGCGGCGCGAAGGCGGGCGATGAGACTAGGTTCTCCTTTGGCGGGATGACGTTCAAGAAGCCCGGCACGTATTCGTTTGCGGTGCAGGAGGATAAGTACTGCGGCAACGATCTTGATGCAGCGGGCACCGTAACCGGCGGCATCGTGTTCGATCGTCACGTCCACAAGGTTACGGTCACGGTGACTGATGACCATAAGGGCAAGCTGGTCGCCGAGGTGAGCTACGACAACGGGCCGGCGAAGTTCGAGAACAAGTACGAGCAGAATGCGCAGTTCTCCGGCATCACCGTTCAGAAGACGCTGAACGGCCGCGATATGGCAGCTGATGAGTTCTCCTTCAGCATCCATGGCGTGGATAAGGAAGGCGCAGTTGCCGCTACCGAAGCCGAAGCTCGCTTGGCGGATTCCGACCGCAGCTTCACCAACGCTGCGCGTGCCGATGGCATCGCGTGCGATATGGCGAAGATGAACGGAGTCGCATTCACGCAGGATGATATCGGCAAAACGTTCGCGTACGAAGTGCGCGAGGTCGTGCCCGCTGCGGCAGATGCTAAACCCGGCGTCTCCTACGACAAGAGCGTGCATACGCTCGAGATCACGGTGGGTATGAGCGGCGATGCCGACAAGCATCTGACGCTGACCACCAAGCTGGATGGGGAGGTTGTTGATTCCGCGACCGCGGCGTTCGTGAACGGCTATCAGGCAATCCCGACCAGCTACGACACCGCAACCGCCGGCCTGAACAAGGTGCTTGAGGGCCGCGATTGGATCGATTCCGATAGCTTCACGTTCGAGCTGAAGGCGCTCGATGGCGGTCCGCTGCCCAAGGATGCCGCGGGCAACGATGTGACCAGCGCGACGGTGACCAAGGCGAACGCGGAGGGCTTCGGGTTCGGGGCCATCGAGTTCACGTCCGACATGGTGAAGGCCGAGCCCGACCATAAGCGCACGTTCACCTACGAGGTGCGCGAGGTCGTGCCCGCTGACGGCCATAAGCTGCCGGGCATCCAGTACGACGGCAACGTGGCGACCATCAAGGTGACGGTGTCCGACGACGGCTCCGGCACGCTCAAGGCCTCTGCGGTTGCGGAGAACACCAGGTTCGTGAATCGCTACGCCGCTGAGATCGATTACACGGCGGCGGGCGGTCTGAACGTGGCCAAGACCCTGACCGGCCGCGATATGGCCGAGGGCCAGTTCACCATTAAGGTGACTCCTGACAACGAGGCGTCGGCGTACGCGCTGGGCCTGTCGCTGGAAGGCGCCGAGATCGCCATGCCCGCAGCCGCCGATGGCGTGCAAGCCGTGAAGTCCGCGCTGGGCGAGCAGCACGTGGTGCTGCGTCAGAGCGACGTGGGCAAGACGTACACCTATAAGGTGGTCGAGGTGGTAGGCGAAAAGGTTAACGGCTACACCTACGACACGACGGAGTACACGGTAACGGTGATGGCCTGGGACGACCCGCAGAAGGCCGCATTGACGGTCACCACCGAGGTGGCCGGGCCTGAGGGCATCAAGACGTACGTGTACGGCGCAGACCCGTCTGCTGCCGGCACAGGCCCCGCAGTGGTTCCCTTCGCCAACACGTATGCCGCCTCCACTGATAACCCGGGCGGTACGGCAGCTCAGGTGACGGCGACCAAAGCGCTCATGGGACGTCCGCTTTCCGCCGGCGAGTTCACCTTCGCGGTGAAATACGCAACGGGCGGGGACGACCTGCGGACGGCCAAGAACGCGGCCGATGGCACCGTGACGTTCGATGCCCTGCATTACACCACCGAGATGCTTGAGGGCCTGGTGAAGGACGGCAACGCCTCCAAGACCTCCGACAAGGGCGCCACCTCGTGGACGGTGAGCTACCTGGCTTATGAGAAGACTGAGGGCTTTGCCGGTCAGGGTATCACGGCGCAGACGCAGCCGATTCCGTTCACGGTGACGGTCGTGGATAACGGCGACGGCTCGCTTACGGCAACGGCGAACCTGGACAAGGGCCTGAAGTTCGAGAACACGTACTCCACGGGCGATCCGGTGCAGGTGGGTCTGTCCGGCGTGAAGACGCTGCAGACGGCACCTGGGCTTGATCCGGCCTCCATCGAGGGCAAGTTCAACTTCACGGTGACCTCCGACGATGCGGCCGCTCCCATGCCCGAGCGCACCACCGCCAAGAACGCGGCGGACGGCAGCGTGGACTTCGGCACCATCGAGTTCACGTTGGACGACCTCAACCGCGCCCTGGGCGTGAACGACCAGCCGGCTGCCGCAGATGCCGACAAGGCCGAAGCGGATGCCGCGAAGGCCGCTGACCAGGCTGCGGCACCGGCTAAGGAAGCCGACCAGGCTGCCGATGCCGCGGAGGCTGTTGCTGACGCTGACAAGGCCGCCGCGGATGCCGATAGCGCTTCCGCCCAGGCGGCCAACGACGGTGGCAAGCCCGCGGCAGGCGACGAGCAGGGTGCGGGTGCCGTAGCGGCTTCCGATGCCGCCAGCGGCACGGTCGACGTGGTCGCTCCCGGCAACAAGCCGGCCGACCAGCCGGCGAACCCGGAGCCCGAGTCCGGCAAGCCCCGTTCCCACGTGTTCACCTATAAGGTGACGGAGAGCGGCTCCGTACCCGGCGTGATCAACGATGCCGCAGCGACCAAGACGGTCAGCTTCAAGGTGACCGACGACGGCAACGGCAAGCTGACGGTCGAGCGCCAGGGTGCCGCAGCTAACCCGGCGTTCTCCTTCACCAACACCTACACGGTGGAGCCTGCTAACTCCAGCGTGACCGATCAGGTGACGGTGACCAAGACGCTGACGGGCCGCGATATGGCCGCCGGCGAGTTCGCGTTCGAGCTGCTCGAGGGCGAAGACGTGGTGGCGACCGGCGCTAACGCCGCCGACGGCAGCGTGACGCTGAACGCGGTGAAGTACACGCAGCCCGGCACGCATCGCTACACGCTGCACGAGGTCGGGGGCGGCACCGTCGCCAACGGCGTGACCTACGACGGCGCGACGTACACCGTGGTCACCACGGTGAAGGATAACGGCGACGGCACGCTCAGCGTGGCCCATGCGCTGGAAGGCGCGCGCGAGGCGACCTTCGCCAACGCCTACCAGGCGACGTCCACGACCGTGACCATCGGCGCCTCCAAGACGCTTGTGGGCAAGAACCTTGAGAACGGGCAGTTCACGTTCGTGCTGACCGCGGCAGACGGTACCGAGCTGAAGGCGAAGAACGCCGCCGACGGCAAGATCGCCTTCCCGGCGTTGACGTTCGATAAGCCCGGCACGTACGAGTTCGCGCTCACCGAGCTCGACGATGCGCAGGCGAACGTGACGTACGACAAGCGTGCGTACAAGGTGACCGTGACGGTAGTCGATGACGGGCTCGGCCACTTGAACGCAACGGTGGCGGGCGATGCCGACGTGCTCGCGTTCACGAACACCTACGCCGAGCCTCCGGCGCCCGCGCAGCCCGGCGGCAAGACCTTCACGCCACGCGGGCCGATCGGCAAGGTGCTGACGCAGACGGGCGACGACAAGCTTGCCCTGGTCCTGCCGCTTGCGGCAGTGGCCCTGGCGGGCGCGGCCTCCATCGCGGCGCTGTTCATCATGCGCCGTCGCGATAAGCGCTAGCGCAGCCGAACCCGGCGAAGGCCGGATACGAAAACCCGCTGCCGCACCTGCATAGGGCGGCGGCGAAACGCGAAGAGGGCCGGGTTGATCCCGGCCCTCTTCGCGTTTCGCTATGCTGTGCGTTGTTGCCGTCTCGCGGCGCCGTGCCTGGCTTCGCAGCTGCTCGGCCCTGCGGTTGCTCTGCGGCTTCGTTGCGCAGCCCCGCAGCAGCTCCGCGCCGCTGCCTCGCTCGCAGCCTCGCCCCGCTGCTACACGGGCTTCACCTCGACGCCGGCCTCGGTCAGCGCGGTGCGGATCTTGCCGGCGAACTCGAGCGCGTGCGCGTTGTCGCCGTGGATGCAGATGGTGTCGGGCTTCACGGTGATGAGCTTGCCCGATGCCGACTCGATGGCTCCTTCCTTCACGGCGCGCACCACGCGCGCCACGGCGAAGTCCTCGTCGTCGATGACGGCGTCGGGAAGCTTGCGCGACACCAGCAGCCCCTCGTCGGTGTAGTTGCGGTCGGCGAAGAACTCCTGCGCGGTGCGGATGCCCTCCGCCTGGCCTGCGCGGATGAGCTCGCTGTTCGCCAGGCCCACCAGCACCAGGTCCAGGTTGGCATCGTGCACGGCGGCGGCCACGGCGCGGGCAAGCTCCGGGTCCACGGCGGCGCGGTTGTACAGCTGGCCGTGCGGCTTCACGTGATGCATGCGCGCGCCGGCGGCGTGGCAGAAGGCCTGCAGCGCGCCGATCTGGTACAGGATGTAGTCATAGGCCTCGTCGGGCGACATGGCGATGTCGCGGCGGCCGAAACCCTGCAGGTCGGGGTAGCCCGGATGCGCGCCCACGGCCACGCCCGCCTCGGCGGCGAGTTTGACGGTGCGGCGCATGACCGCCGGGTCTCCGGCGTGCATGCCGCACGCCACGTTGACGCTGGAAACCAGCGGGATGACCTGATCGTCAAGCCCGAGCGTGTATCGCCCGAAGCTTTCCCCCAGGTCGGAGTTGAGATCGATGCTCGGCATGTTCAAACACTTCCATTTCCATATATATGAGCGTGCGCGGTTGCGGCATGCCGCAACCGCGCACGGCGTCGGTTCGGGTCGTTCCCCCTTGGGCAACCTTAGGCGGGTCGGTGCGATTGCCCGGCTAGCCCTTCAGGTCCACGTTCTTGGTGTCCGTGATCAGCATGTAGCCGGGGGCGTGCGTGATGGCGAACGGCGGCTTGCTGTTCATGACGATGGACTGCGGGGTGACGCCGCATGCCCAGAACACCGGCACCTCGCCGGGGTTGATGTCCACCGGATCGCCGAAGTCGGGCTTGGCGATGTCCTTGATGCCGATGACGGAGGGGTCGCCGATATGCACGGGCGCGCCGTGCACCTTCGGGATGGCGCCGGAGATCTGCACCGCCTTCACCACCTGGTCGTAGGGGATGGGTCGCATACTGACCACCGTGTTGCCGCTCATGGAGCCTGCCGGTTCGCACGCCAGGTTGGTAAGGTACATGGACACGTTGCGGCCCTGCGTGTTGTGGCGCATCTCGATGCCCGCCTCGATCAGCTCGCTTTCAAAGCTGAACGAGCAGCCGATGATGAACGCCACCAGGTCGTCGCGCCAGTAGTCCACCACGTCGTCGACCTCGTCCACCATGACGCCGTCTTTGTAGATGCGGTATCCGGGGAAGTCGGTGGCGACGTCGCAGTCCTTCGCGCAGATGTGCGTCATGTGCTCGCCCACCTCGGTGACCTCCAGGATGGGGCAGGGCTTGGGGTTGCGTTGCGCGAACAGCAGGAAATCATAGGCTTGCTCGCGCGGCAGGATGATCAGGTTCGCCTGCGCGTAACCCGGGCACAGGCCGCTCGTGGGGGCGGCGAACTTGCCTTCGCGGATCAGATGGCGCGCCTCGGCCGGCGTGGCATGGAGCATCTGCTCCCACACCTCGGCGTCGACGCCTTCGGGCTTTGCAGGTACCGGCATTTCGATTCCCATAACGCTTCCTTTCGTTGATCCCTACACTTCGCCTGCGAGGAACTGCTCGATGAATCCCGTGTCGGCCAGGCCGGCGCGGAACGTCTCGTTCTCCATGATGGCGTATTGGAAGTCAAGGTTGGTGTTCACGCCAACGACCACCATCTCCTCGAGCGCGGTGCGCATCTTGGCGATGGTCTCGGTGCGGTTGCGGCCCTGCACGATGATCTTGGCGATCATGGAGTCGTAGTACGGCGAGATCTCGAAGCCGTCGTAGGCTGCGGTGTCCACGCGCACGCCGTTGCCGCCGGGCAGGTGCATCTGCGAGATGGTGCCGGGGCTGGGCATGAAGTTCTTCTCGGGCGTTTCGGCATTGATGCGGCACTCGATGGCGTGCCCGCGCAGCACGATGTCGTCCTGGGAAAACGACAGCGGCTCGCCGGCGGCCACGCGGATCATCTCGCCCACCAGGTCGGTGTGCGTGACCATCTCGGTGACGCAGTGCTCCACCTGGATGCGCGTGTTCATCTCCATGAAGTAATAGTTGCGCTCGGTGTCCATGAGGAACTCGATGGTGCCGGCGGACGTGTAGCCCACGGCGCGCGCGGCCTTCACGGCGTCGTCCATCATGCGGCGGCGCAGGCCCTCGTCGGCGTCCAGCAGCGGGCTGGGGCTTTCCTCGATCATCTTCTGGTGGTTGCGCTGCACGCTGCAGTCGCGCTCGCCCAGGGCCACCACGTTGCCGTGGTTGTCGGCGATGATCTGCACCTCCACGTGGCGCGGGTTCTGCACGGCGCGTTCCAGGTACATGGTGTTGTCGCCGAAGGCGTTGACGCTTTCGCGTTGGGCGATGTTGAACATGTCGGCGAAGTCCTCTTCGCTCTCCGACACGCGCATGCCCTTGCCGCCGCCGCCCGACGACGCCTTGATCATGATGGGCCAGCCGATGGTGCGGGCCTGCTCAAGGGCCACGTCCACGTCGTGGATGCCCTTCTTCGTGCCGGGCACCACGGGCACGCCGGCGTCCATCATGGTGCGGCGGGCCTGGCTTTTGTTGCCCATGCGGTCGATGACCTCGGGCGCGGGGCCTATGAACACGATGTCGTTCTC
>OGCM01003373.1_pt1 | contig 12468 bp, 11 predicted proteins | sample 1570151 | NCBI WGS metagenome assembly OGCM01 (sample SAMEA4370582, study PRJEB24528) | human gut metagenome
ATGGTATGGGACATGCAGTTTATACACTCTCCGATCCGCGAGAAGTGATCCTGAAACGTTTTGCACAGGCTCTTGCAGAGGAAAAAGGAATGATAGATGAATTTAAGCTCTATGATAAGGTTGAGGGTATTGCCGGAAAACTGGTCATGGAACACAGAAAGCTGTTCAAAAATGTTTGCGCAAATGTTGACTTCTACAGTGGCTTCGTTTACTCAATGCTTGGTATCCCGGAAGAACTTTTTACTCCGATCTTTGCCATCGCACGTATGCCTGGCTGGAGTGCACATCGTCTGGAAGAGCTGATCAGTGCCAATAAGATCATCCGTCCTGCCTATAAGTATGTGGGGCATCATGCAGATTTTGTACCTTTTGATGAGAGATAATAAACAGAATGATAAAAGCAGTGGGGATTTCTGACCTATTTAAGTTGGAAATCTCTGCTGTTTTTTTGTTCTCCTAAATTACAGAAAAACAGGATCATAACTATACATAATATATATTATGTAAAATAAATGTCTGTTTTCACAAAAAAACAAGGCTTACCGCATAAGATATGATCGGATTGCCTTGTTTTTTATGGAATCTTACTTTATTATTCTTTTCCTATCGGAAGCTCTTCAGCCAGTTTACAAGAGAATCATGCCAGATGTTGTCGTATACGGTCTTTTTCATCTGGTCATCTACGGGTCCGTTTCCTGCCATTTTTGCAAGGATAGCAGCCTGAAGTTCTCCTACTGTCATTTCTTCCGGCGTTTTGTGCGGATTTGGTGCAGCGGCCGTTTCCTGCAGATTGGAGGACTCTGCTGCAGGAGTTGACGGAACATTCGCTGAGTTTGCTGTATTGTCAGAAGCTTTATCTGGATTTTCAGCGTTTGAAGCTTCTTTTTCCGGGGCAGCTTCTGTTACAGTGCCATTTTCAGCAGTCTGGTTCTCTTCTTCCTCAGGTGCAGTGATTTCCTCTTTTGCTGCAGCCATTTCCGGGATTTCTGTCTGGACTGGCTTGTATTCTGGCATATCTCCGGCCGGAAGCCAGATCTCACCGCTGTTTGCTGCAACACGGACACGGATACGTCCACCCTGGGCGGAAACTTTCTGGCCGGTGAGTGCGCCTACGTATTCCGGTGCGCTTCCTGTTGGAAGATTCATTTCTGCATCGCTGTCATCGTTATTTACTGTGACGATCACACGCATGCCATCCAGATCTCTTGCAAAAGCAAACTGGCGGTTTGTAAGAGCCAGCTCTGCATAGGAACCATAGCTTAATGCAGGAGTTCCCTGACGGACTTTTCCGAGGGCTGCGATCAGTGCAGTACATGGGTTCTTTGTTGCAGCATCCGCATAATCGTTAAGATCAAGTGCCGGACGTAAGCTGGCATCGGAAAATTTTTCTTTTTTTCCGTCAATACCAAATTCTGAGCCGTAATAAATGCTTGGAACGCCAGGTAAAGTATAAAGAAGTACATGTACAGGAGCAAAATGTGCTTTGTTCTGCAATTTGGTATGAATTCGCTCTACGTCATGGTTGTCCACGAAATTGTAGAGGTCCAGATCTCCCATATTCTGAAGATATTTTACTGTATGAGCAATTTCAAAATAGTTGTGGTCATTATGTCCGCTGTAAAGTGCCTTGTGAAGGGCATAGTTAGTTACACTGTGAAGAGTCTGTCCGTTTACCCAGCGGCTGTAATCTCCGTGAATGACCTCTCCCATAAGCCAGAAGTCTTTCTTAACCTCATCTGCGGTATGACGTAGAATACGCATGAAATCAAAATCCAGAACATCAGCGGCATCCAGGCGGATTCCATCAATATCAAATTCGGAAACCCAGAAACGGATCACATCACAGATATAGTTCTGTACTTCCGGATTGCGCTGGTTCAGCTTTACAAGAAGATTGTATCCACCCCAGTTTTCATAGGAAAAACCGTCATTATATTCGGTATTTCCGCCGAAATTTACATTACAGTACCAGTTAACGTAAGGGGAATGCTCACGGTTTTTCTGGATATCCTTAAAAGCGAAGAAATCACGGCCTGTATGGTTGAATACACCATCAAAGATCACGCGGATGCCTTTTTCATGGCAGGCTTTTACAAAATTGGTGAGATCTTTATTGGTTCCAAGACGGGAATCCAGTTTTTTGTAATCGGTTGTCTCATAGCCATGTCCGACACTTTCAAAAAGCGGCCCTATATATAAGGCAGTACATCCGATCTCTTTGATGTGGTCGATCCACGGCAGCAGTGTGTTCAGTCGATGTACAGGAGTTCCGTAATCATTTTCTTTTGGAGCGCCTGTAAGTCCAAGTGGATAAATATGGTAGAAGATTGCTTCGTTGTACCAGCTCATAATATTACACCTCTGTTCTAAAAATTTGCAATTTCCTGATAATTAGAGAAATTACACAAATATCTTCTCTATAATACCAGATTCCTATAATATAATCCAGAATAAATCAGCCAGTTTTTCAGCGAAAAATCCGGCATATTGCTAATTGCCGGATCTTACCTGATGGACATATGTTTATTCGTCAAATTCTGCAGTAACTATAAAGCCGCGTGGCGTATGCTCAATGCTTTTGATGATGCCCTCTTTGGATCTGATGCGGTCTGCGTTTCTGTAGCAGCCAGACATGGCTACTGCAGGCTCAATGATATAGCTGTAGTTCGTGGCAGAGAGAAATTCGGAGATCTTCACTTTATCTCCCACCTGGATCAGCCCCTGTCTTTCCATTTTAAATTTTTCTTCTCGCATAAACATGCCTTCTTTCTGTATAAATACGCAATGTGAATATATCTGTAAATACAATTAATTACATGTTTAAGATCTTTAAGAACCGGATGGGATCCGTACCAGAAGCTTCTGTCCGTCTTTTTCTACTGCTGTAAGAACGGGAATATGTTTTTTTCGCAGAGCATGAACGATGGGATACAGGGAAAACATGGCATTATCTGCAAAAACTGCTTCCGGTTTGCAGCGGAGGATTTCTTTAATCCTGTCTTTTATAAAGCTTTTCCATTCTGTCTTTTCCATGGAGAGTTCTCCGTAGATTCCGTTCAGAGTCAGCTCCGGTAATTGAGGAACCGGCAGATGTACGATCCTGGCAGAAGAAAGATCCGGAAGCTTTTGAAGCAGCATGTCTGTTTCTTTATTTCCGCCAAGGCTTACGATCACAGCTTCTTCATGGAAGGCGGCAAGACTGCTCCTGCAGGCAAGAACAGAATCCTCAAGGGTTCCGCAGGTCATGAGAAATCCTCCTTTATGACAAAAGGCTGCACTTTTAAGACCGGTTACCAAAGATAACTCCTCGCCTTCCAGGCCAAGCCAGGAAGAAGGAAAACTGCATTTGTAATTCATGGAATATTCTTTTTTCTGTGGCTGGATACAGTAACCGCCCCGGTTGGACGGAAAGATCACAAAAGCAATGTTAGTTTCCGAAAGGCGTTTTTGGCAGGGAATAAATTCCGGAAGTATAAGGATATTGGTATTTTCTGCCGGGGTATCGCCCGAAGCCAGGGAAGCAGCATGTTCTGTAAGAATTTCTTCCACCCGTCTGTCTGCACGTTCATTTCCAAGGTAACGCTCGAATTTATTTTCCAGGATCATACCTGCCACACTGACTGCCTGGAAAAAGGCTTCGTCATTGCTGCTTTTGGAATCCCATCCCGGATTAAAATTGCCGATCAGTGTGGCAAGTTCATTTTTTTCACCGGTATTATCATTGATATCCAGAGGCTGGACAAAGGATTCATCGAATTTTAGTGCCAGTTCCTCACCTAGGATTTCCGGTCCAAGCTTCTCCCAGAGAAGGCCGAAGGCCGCATATGGGACGCCATTATCGCGGATACGGCTGTTTTTCTGATGATGATCATACTGTCCTCTGCCAATATCAAAAACAAGACCTTCATAGTTTTCAGGAACCTGGTTTCCACGTGTGATGGTAATCTCGGGATTCAGATATAAAAGCAGAGCGGCAGAAAAAACATCGTCTGCGTGAAATTTCCCGCTGTGGGTGAATGCGGATGCATTTTTTTGTTTGATTTTTTCCAGTAAATGATTCATATGAAACGCTCCTGTGTGTTTATTCTGCTCTTCAGTATACCACAGAAATGAAGAATAAACAAAGTTTCCTACAGTTAAAAAGGAATCCGTCCTGAAGACAGATCCCTTTAAAAATTTACGTTCTTTTATGTTTTATGTACAAAATAGGACGTTCATATTCAATTTTATTATAATGCGCAGATAATTTTATCCTGATATGCTTCCGGAACTTCTTCTTTATCCAGAGACATACTGATAATAAAGGAAACTTTGAAGGTTTCACCGATGGCACTTAACTGATCCAGTGTTCCGGTTGCGTCCTTTCCTTCAAGCTTGGCTGTTGTAAGGAAGCTGTCCAGATATACCTGCTCCAGATCATGATCCTGAGAGAGGATACCACAGATAAATCCTACAAATTCGTCCGCATTTTTAACCGGAAATCCGGAAACATCGATAAGGCGGACCTTGTTGTTCAGCTCATACATGTGCTTGGTGCTCTTGTCTAAGTAAACAATACTGCCGTTGGCGTCCTTAACAGCTCCGTTTACTTTGTCTAACAGTACTTTTGTTTTTCCTTTGCCTTTCTTTCCTACGATCAGTTCAACCATCCTGTTTTCCTCCTTAGACACATATAATAATTTTGAATAAAATTGCTATTGATATGCTTCAAATTATAGTGCATTGTGAATAAAATTGCAAGGGCTTTTTGAAAAAAACTGGTAATTTTAATCAAGCTTTACTGCTCTCTTTCATTTTCCATTTGTGCTTTTGCTTTCCTTCCGATCCGGGCAGTGCTGTTCATGATACTGGCCCGGGTAACCTTGTCGTTTCCGTACTTCAGACGGATGGAATCCAGTGCTGCATCCAGTTTCTGCTGGCGTTCCTTCTTGTGAGTATCCTCAAAAAAGGACAGTTGTTCAAAGGAATCATCCGTAAGACCGGTCAATGATACTCCCAAGAGCCGGAGTGGCTGTCTCATCCAGGACTCCTGAAAGAGGTTTTGGGCATTTCTGTAAATCTCTTCTGTGATATCGGTGGCATTTGGCAGTTTAGTCTGATGAGATTTGTTTCGAAAATCCAGGGTACGGAAGGTTACAGAAATGCAGGTGCATTTTTTCTTTTTGCGGCGCATGCGGGCGGCCAGAATATCGCATTGTTCCAGCAGAATCGAAAGTGCCTGCTCCAGTGAGACCAGATCATCGTTAAATGTAGTTTCCAGACTGAATCCTTTTGCTTCATCAGGTTTTGCTTTCACAGGGGAGTCATCAAGGCCACGGGCATACTGATATAACTGCTGTCCTGCTTTTTCACCGAGAAGTGCCTGTATCTTTGCTTTTTTTTCATGAGCCAGATCTCCGATGGTTCTGATCCCTGCGTCCTGCAGTTTTTTTTCAGAGGATCTGCCAAGAAAAAGAAGCTCTCTCACTGGAAGAGGCCACATTTTTACAGGGATTTCTTCCGGAAATAAAGTATGCACCTTATCTGGCTTTTCGAAATCAGAGGCCATTTTTGCAAGAAGTTTATTGGTGGAGATGCCGATATTTACGGTAAAGCCGAGTTCTGTACGGATCTTATCCTTCAGCTCATGGGCAGTTGCCACTGGATCCGGGTAAATATAGGATGTTCCGGTCATATCCAGAAAAACCTCATCAATGGAAAAGGATTCCATTACCGGTGCATAGGATCCACAGATTTTTTTGAAGGCTCTGGAACATTTATCGTATAATTCAAAGTCAGATGGAACGGCCACAAGATTCGGACATTTGCGAAAAGCCATAGCCATAGGCTCGCCTGTCTGGATTCCGTATTTTTTTGCAGGAATGGACTTGGCGACAACGATGCCGGTACGTTTACTGGGGTCTCCGCCAATACAGGAAGGGATGTCTCTCAGATCCGGAAGTCCCATCTTTACTCTTTTTGCTGCTTCCCAGGAAAGAAAAGCACTGTTTACATCAACATGAAAAATCAATCGTTCCATATAAGGTTCTTCTTTCAATTGTATAAAGTGTGTCTGTTATATCTATTTACAGATTTTTGCAGACAGCTGATCAAAAAGGTTCCGATATTCCTCTTCTACCTGTGAAAAAGGGTATTGCCGGTATTGGATTGGAACATGGACAACTGGTTTTGGAGTGTCCGGTGTTTCATTCAGAAGATATTTCAGGTCATACCAGAGCAGGTCATTGTCGATCTCCTTCAGCTTCTGCTCTTCTATGGCAGAAAGTCCGGATCCCAGATATTTCTGATAGATAATGTTTAAAAGAGCTTCCTCCTGTTTCCGATACTCAGGAAGACTTTTCTTAAATGGTCTTGGAACATCGGACATATAACATTCGCTGGCATCGTGAAGAAGGGACGCCAGTATAAGACGGCCGGAATAGCCACGTGCTTCGGCTTCTTTGGCACAGAGGATGCAGTGCTGCCCTACAGAGAAAAAAGTCCTTACATGACCATTTCCGCGGCATAGAAGAGAAAGTGCGTGTGCAATGTCCTCAATGCAGATCAGCTCTTCGTCCGGATGTGTCGGATCAAAATGTTTTCCAGTGTATGTGGTAATGCAGTCGCCCATAAAATGTTACGCCTTTCTTTAAGCTTATGAATAAATATGATTATTTATTATAAACACCCAGAGAAAGTGTGTCTATATGATCGCGAAATAAATTTCGGGAACTGTTACAGAAAAACAAAAGAAATACATGGCTGTTTTACAAATATGAGTGATTCTGTGCTATAATACAAAAAAACGACAGGGAGATCATCAGCGATGAAACATATGGAAGAAATGAAGATTGCCGGATTAGCCATGGCATTATGTATCGTGATGCTGGGAATCTATATCGTCGTCCCAAAGGATGGAACGGTTTCTCATCTTACTGCTATTCCGGATAATAATGCGGCGGAGCCTGTTACAGATTCTACATCAGAGGGAACTGCTGATGCGGATTTTCCAATCTATACAGAGGACAGCTACAGCAGTGAGCCCGAGAGTTCTGACGATACTGGGGACGGAGATTCCTATACGGAAGAGCCGACTTATGATCCAGGTGATAATTCTTACGACGGCAATACGGATAGTGAAGCCAATGGAGTAGATACCTCGGATACTTCAGATGGAACCGGTGAAGACGCAGGCAATTATGAAGATCCGGACAGTGGCTCAGGTGAAGTGGTCGATGACAATGATTACAGTGGTACTTCGGATACGGATCTTGATAGCAGTGAGACCGAAGATACCGGCAGTGATGGCACCGATGATACAGTAGAAATTAACTGAATGTAAAAAAAAGAATAAAAAAGCAGATCTGCGAAATAAAATTTCAAACAGATCTGCTTTTTTGTATGGAATCCTGTCAGTTGATGTTCTGGAGCAAGGATGTCATTTCCTGATAAAGAACATCCTTTGAGGACGCACCCATGACGATGGAAATAAATGGCTTCCCATAAGCATTCTGGCTTAAAAGTGCCAGACAGTTACCGGCTTTATCGGTTGTTCCTGTTTTTCCTCCAAGAATAGTGACATCCTTAGGAGTTGCTGCCTCTCCGGTAAGATAATGATCTGTAGCGGGTAAGGTAGCACTTGCATCGGAGCCATCGGAATGCTTATAGCTAACTGTATAAGATGCCATTTGTGTGATGTCTGTAAACTCCGGATAATTCAAGGCTTCTTTCAGCATCAGATAAATGTCATAAGGCGTTGTATAATGATTTTCGTCCTGAAGACCATGGGGATTGGTAAAGTGAGTTCCTGTACAGCCAAGTTCTGCAGCAAAGCTGTTCATCATCTCTACAAATTTATCTGTTGATCCACCTATATGTTCCGCAATGGCAGATGCTGCATCATTGGCAGAATAAACAAGAAGACAATGAAGAAGCTGATCCATAGTAACCTGATCTCCCGCCTGGAAACCAGCTACCTGAGAACCGGATTCCAGGGTAACATTCTCCTGTGAGATCGTTACTGTATCGTCCATGTTTCCATATTTCAGTGCAAGCATAGCTGTCATGATCTTTGTGATGCTGGCAGGATAAACCTTGTTGTAGGCACCTTTTGCATAGAGTACCTTTTTATCACTGAGATTCAGAAGCACACCGGACTGGCTGTCATCCAGACTGACAGAATCCAGAGCAACATCTTTTGTAACAACACAGAGATCATGGGCGAAACCTGCCGCGCGCTGCTCTTCTTTGGAAGTCAGAGTATTATCAAACTCGGAGAATGCATTGAAAGAATTTGCAGGAGTGGAAAAATCTCCGCCCTTCAGCATGTAAACACCAAAACCGCCAGCTGTGCATAGTACGATCAGCAGAAGAAGGAGAAAAATGGTGTTGCGGATCCTTTTACGACGCATCCGTTTCATCCGGGTATTTTGAGCTTTACGTCTGGCAGAAACAGTCCTGTCAGACGGCATGGAAGTTGTTTTTGTCCCCTTGGAAGCTGTATGTGCAGCCCGGGAAGCCTGACCTCTGGAAGGATTGCCAGAACGTATATGATTTTTTACAGGTTCTTTACGTGTCATAAGTATTCCTCTTTCCGAAAGTAGGTATCCGATTTCTGACCTTTTTTCTGTAATTCTTTATTATATGCACTGCTCTGCAGTCCTACATTGAGAACAAGTCCCATACCCATAAACAGACTGATCAGAGAAGTAAGACCATAGCTTACAAAAGGAAGCGGAGTACCTGTGTTTGGTGCAAGGCCGGTAGCAACACAGATGTTGATGAAGCTCTGTATGGAAACAATGCTTCCAACACCGCAGCATATGATCTTACCGGCAAGATCCTTGGCCCGCAGGCTCATACGGATACATTCAAAGGTGATCAGAAACAGCAGCAGTACGATCAGAGTACAGCCGATAAATCCGTACTGCTCTCCAGCCACCGCAAAAATAAAGTCGGTCTGATTCTCAGAAACAAAGTTTCCATCATTTACGGATGTAACACTGGTGTCATTACTGAAAGCACGTCCCACAAGCTCTCCGGAGGCGATGGCTGTTTTTGAGTTGTTCTGCTGTTCAATATCATCTGCGTATTCTTCGTTCTCCGGATACAGGAATGACATGATACGGTTTCTCTGGTAATCCTGTATCAGTTTCTGATCCGGCTGCACGATAATGGACAGAAAGATGATGGCCAGAGGAATCGCGATCAAGGCTACACCTCCGATGATCTTATAACTAAGTCCTGCGATGTAGATCAGAATACAGAACAGGACTGTTACGGTGATGGTGTTTTTCATATCCGGCTGTACATAGATCAGCATCAGTGGGATGACCAGAAGGACAGCTGATTGTATCAGAGTCTTTAAGGTATTCAGATCTTCCTCATGATCCATAAAAAATTTGGCAAAAAACAGGATAATGATGATCTTTGAAAGCTCGGTAGGCTGGAAACGGATAAAACCTAAATCCACCCATCTGGCAGCACCATTGGCGCTGGATCCGAAGAACCGGACAGCCAGAAGCATAACGATATTAAATCCATACATGATCCATTGAAAATTCAGCAGCCAGGAATAATCCATCAGTGAAAGGATCAGCATAAAGACCACACCGATGATCACACCCAGAAGCTGACGTGTGCGAAGGTAGTCGGCAGCTGTTCCTACAAGCTGAATTCCAATAAAGCTGATCGCCAGGAGAAAGATCACCAGTCGAAAATTGTAAAACCGCAGCTTATACTGTTTAATCATAAATTATGCATCTCTTTTCTTAAGTACGGGTATGACTGCATGCAGAACAGGTGGTTCCTGTGTGATCTGTATGGTCACCCCTGGTTCATCAATTACAACGTATTTTTTTACGGCATGTATCAGATCGTTCCGTAAAAGCTTCATCATCTGTGGAGAACAGTCTATGCGTTCCGATACAAGAAGAAGCTTCATCCTGTCGCGTGCATAGCCTGCAGAGTGGTTTTTTCCGGAGAAAAATCCCATAATCATTCCTCCTGTGATGAAAAATGTCAGACAGCAAAGCGTCTGTTATTTTCGAAAAATGCTGCCAAGACGGTGGAATACACCATTTTTTCGACGCACAGTAACATAAGGGACCTCTTCGCCCATAAGCCTCCGGCAGATATTGCGATACTCTTCTTCTGCCTGGGAATTTTTTCCGGATAAAGGTTCTCCCTGATTTGTGGAGATCACGATCTGTTCATCATCCAGGATCGCACCGATCAGATCTACAGCCAGGATTTCCAACACATCTTCTACGGACATCATATCACCTCTGGCGATCATTTCCGGTCGAAGCCGGTTGATGATCAGCCGGATATCCCGGAGCCCTCCGGACTCCAGCAACCCGATGATACGGTCTGCATCCCGGATCGCGGAAACTTCCGGTGTGGTCACGACCAGTGCACGGTCCGCTCCGGCTACTGCATTTTTGAATCCCTGTTCAATTCCTGCCGGACAATCCAGAAGGACATAATCGAATTCTTCCCGGAGATCATCGGTAAGCTTGATCATCTGTTCCGGAGATACGGCAGTTTTGTCCTTGGTCTGGGCAGACGGAAGAAGATACAGTTCTGAATGCCGACGATCCCGGATCAGTGCCTGTTTCAGGCGGCAGCTCCCATTGATCACATCAACCAGATTATAAACAATACGGTTCTCCAGTCCCATGACAACATCCAGATTTCGGAGTCCGATATCGGTATCTACAACTGCAACCTTTTTTCCCATGGCAGCCAGTCCGGTCCCGATATTTGCCACGGTGGTGGTTTTTCCAACACCGCCTTTTCCAGATGTAATGACAATGACTTCACTCATGTTTTCTGATTCCTCCTATAAAATGTTCCACACTTCTGGTATCCTCATAAAGTTTGTTTAGTCATTCGATACATTACTGGTATCGCTTGCTGCATAGCCAGTGAGAATGGTGCTTTCATCTGCAAGTCCGAAAATGTATTTAAAGATATCATTAGCTGCAAGGCAGGCATTACCGGATGCATATCCGTTTGCGATTCGTACAGATATTGCGTACTTGGGATCAGAAACAGGCGCATATCCGATAAAAAGTGCATTGTTCGGATGATAATAGTCAATCTCGGCAGTACCGGTTTTTCCTGCTACTTCAACTCCAAGTCTGTTAAACTGATCATGAGTCTGCACTACACGATACATACCGTCATGGATGGCATCCCAGATATTGCTGGAAAGATCCAACTGTCCAGCTGTTTTGGAAGGATATTCCTTTATAAGTTTTCCTTTGGAATCCGTCACACGGTCCAGAAGGGAAAGCTTGTAGATCGTACCGGAAGTGGCGATCGTTGACGCATAGCGTGCAAGCTGGCTGGTCGTAAACGTATTGGTACCCTGTCCAATATAGGAAGGAACCGCGTTTTTGTCAGAAACCTGCGGAGAAGCCTCGGAAATTTCAATGCCGGTTTTCTGATCCAATCCCATGAGGGAAGCATATTTCTGAAGCATTCCAAGACTTCTGGCTTCAGAAAAATTACCTTCGGAATCTTTACCAAGTTCGAAACCGATCGTAGTGAAAAATACGTTACAGGACTGCTCAATGGCCTCACGGATATCAAGAGAACCGTGGCCCTGTTTATTCCAGCAGTTGATCGGAGGTGTTACAAGGTCAAAGCTTCCTGTACATTCAATATATGTGCCATCATCTATTACGCCCTCGGACATGCCGGCAACAGTAGATAAGATCTTTAAGGTAGATCCTGGAGCCGTCTTCTGCTGTGTTGCCTTGTTGAAGAACGGGCTGGAAAGATCTGTGGAAAGCTTTGCATAATAATCGGTGTCCATATTGTTGGTCAGACGATTATTATCATATCCCGGATAGGAAACACATGCGAGAACATTTCCGGTTGTAGTATCTGTGATCACCGCAGATGCAGAGCACGGAGCCAACGCAAGCTGGGCCGGTGTGATCTCAAGATTTGCGATCTTGCGATACATGAAGGTGTAGGCATCAAGACCACCGGAGGCCATTGTCTGATACAGTTCGTCTTCTTTTGAAAGAACGCCCTGTTCATAGAGAACAAGACACAGATCTTCTCCACTGATGGTGTCTTCCTGAAGCATATATTTATACAGAAGCTTTGAAAAGCCTGTATCTGTCTTCAGGTAATCAATGATATAGGCGGTAAGAGCCTGATAGATCTCTTCAGAATCCAGATATTCTCCGGAGGTTGAGATCTGGGAAATATCGATCCAGTTCTGACTGGCAGCATAGTTCAGATAATCCTTCAGACTGATACTCTGGTCATTTTTCCAAGCTTTGTATGTTTCATCTGAGGTATCAATGGAATCACTTTTCAGTACCTTCAGGGTATTGGTAAGAAGATCATCACAGATATAGGTAAGATATTCCTGCATCTGCGTATCTTCATCCTTATAGGCTGGAGGATTGTCACCTGTCAGCCTGTTACTTATTGTATCAAAAACCTGTTGCTGTTTTTGCTGAAATT
>OGCM01003379.1_pt1 | contig 12445 bp, 14 predicted proteins | sample 1570151 | NCBI WGS metagenome assembly OGCM01 (sample SAMEA4370582, study PRJEB24528) | human gut metagenome
CATGGCGAAGGCAGCAGAGGCAGGCGGCGCGGATGTGCTGTCCCTCATCAACACCCTGACCGGCATGAAGATCGACATCAACCGCAGAGCCTTTGCTATTGCCAATAAGACCGGCGGCATGTCCGGTCCGGCCGTAAAACCGGTGGCTGTCCGCATGGTTTACCAGGTGGCAAATGCGGTAAGCCTGCCGATCATCGGCATGGGCGGCATCGCAACCGCGGAGGATGCGTTGGAATTCATTATGGCAGGCGCCACCGCGGTTTCTGTGGGAACTGCTAATTTCTACAATCCCTACGCGACTGTGGAGATTGCGGAGGGCATCGAGAACTTCATGAAAAAACAGAAGGTAGAGGACATCCGGGAACTCATCGGATGTGTAAAATAAAGGAGAAGATCATGGAAGATTACAAGAAAGAATTTATTGAATTTATGATTGACTGTGAAGTACTGAAATTTGGTGATTTTGTAACCAAATCCGGCCGTAAGACCCCGTTCTTCGTAAACACCGGCTTTTACCGCACCGGCGCGCAGCTGCGCCGTCTGGGCCAGTACTATGCGCGTGCCATCAAAGAGACCTTCGGCACCGATTTTAATGTTCTGTTCGGACCGGCATACAAGGGCATTCCGTTAACTGTTGCGGCAACCATGTCCATCAGCGAGATGTACGACGCAGACATCCGTTACTGCTCAAACCGTAAGGAAGTCAAGGACCACGGCGACAAGGGCATCCTGCTCGGCAGCCCGATCAAGGATGGCGATAAGGTTGTGATCATTGAGGATGTTACTACTGCCGGCACCTCCATCGAGGAGACTCTGCCGATCATCAAGGCACAGGGCGATGTCGATGTACTTGGCCTGGTTGTTTCCGTAGACCGTATGGAGCGCGGCAAAGGCACCAAGTCCGCACTGAAAGAGATCTCTGAGAAATATGGCTTTAAGACCACCGCTATCGTAACCATGGCGGATGTGGTAGAGCATCTCTACAACAAACCTTACAAAGGAAAAGTCATCATCGATGATACCTTAAAGGCAGCCATTGACGCATACTATGAGCAGTATGGTGCAGAGGAGTAATTTTTTATGGAAAAGGTTTATAAGACCATGCAGCGCACCGGCGCATGCAGCATCGCAGTAGGTGTCATCATTCTGGTGACCGGCGTGACTGTGGGCATTATGTCCATTGTCTGCGGCGGACTGCTGTTAAAGCGCAAGGGCGAGATTACATTTTAGACTGACAGAAGGCTGGGGAATGTTTGCGGAGCGGGCGCTCCTCAGCAGATCATTACGAAAAGATACAGGGGGCGGCAGTTTCTGCAAAAGTTCGGGCGGAGACTGCCTCTTTGCATGATGGAACAGGGCGCGCGTCTGGAATGCGCTGCGCCTGGCCTGCACAGAAATCTGCAATGTGCGGGAAATGGATTAAAAAAGGAGTTTTGTCGGAAAGTATGATCAGGAATACGACCAGAAATCAGAAGCTGAGCTGGGTGCTTTTTATCGCTTACCTGGCTTTACTGGTTTATTTTATGTTTTTTGCGGAATCCTTTGGGCGCAATCCGGATCTGCGGGAGTATTCGTATAATCTGGAGCCATTTAAGGAAATCCGGCGTTTTTATAAATATCGAAAATTACTGGGAATGGAAGCATTCCTTTTAAATATTGCGGGTAACGTAGTAGGTTTCATGCCGTGCGGGTTCTTTCTGCCGATCATCAGCCGCAGAAGCAAAAAGTTTTACAACACATTTTTGTTCAGCTTCTGTTTAAGCCTGTGTATCGAGATCACCCAGCTGGTCTTCCGGGTAGGGAGCTTTGATGTGGATGACCTGTTTTTAAATACACTGGGCGGTGTGCTGGGCTTTTTCACTCATTGGATGATACAGAAAGTCCGGATCAGAAGGAGAAAACGCAGATGAAAAATAAGAAAAAACGCATATCCTATATCCGTAAGCCGATGCCGAAGCAGAGCTTCTTTTCTCTGGCGTTTGCTGTGGTGGGGCTTGTCTGCTTTGGTTTTAGTCTGGGAAACAGCATTGTAAACCAGGGAAGCGGCGGACCAGATGTGGCAGCCTGGGCGCTGACCAGCCTGCTGTTTTCTGTGGAGGCTGTGATCTGCGGTGTGAAAACACTGAAAATGAAGGAAGTCAATTACATTCTGGCACGGATTGGCACCATTGTGGGCGGAGTTTTGTTGTTTTGCTGGCTTGGCATGCTGGTAATCGGGGTGCTGACTGTGATTTGAGACCTTGCTTTTGTGGATGAGCAAGGCGAAAACGCTGTTTTCTGTGGATTGCGCAGGTACAGTGAATTTTTTGAAACGGCAGGAAAATCCGTTTCAGGAAAGGATGATAACATATGGTGAAATATCAGGAATTATGGAACGAGGAAAATACAAATATCAGAGAGCGGTATGATCTGGCCATGGAACGGATCCTGGAGATCCCGTCTGAGGAGCGGGTGGCAGAGCCGTACCGCAGCTATTTTAACCAGATGGCAGCATTTACCGCCCAGATTGAGGAACTGGCAAGACTGCAGCTGCGGGAGGATCTGGATGCGTTTACACTGGAAGAACTGCAGCAGTTAAACGATAGACTCTATGCGGACATTCTGCCGGAGCATTACACTGAGAGTTATGCGAATCCGGCCTATGCCGTGCGGATGCTGGGGGCAGACCTTGGCCCGCTGCTTTCTGCTTTTTACGCACAGTTTCGGGCAGCGATTGTCTTTGCCTACGAGTGCAGACTGACTGATATTACCATTTTGTGCGAGACCCTGATTGAGATTTACAACATGTTTGAGGACAGCGAGCCCCAGGCCCGGGCCGTGCGGGATGTGCTGTACTGGTTCTTCAGCGACTACACCGATGTGACCCTGACCTACCGCATCAGGGAACAGCTGGATCCGGGCTTAAGCTTTGCGAAGGATATCATCGTGGAGTCGGATTTAAGCGACCTTCGCTATCTGTACCGGTTTGGTGAGTACATTTCTGATTCGGAATTACAGATCGCGTCTTACTTAAATTCCCTGCCCGAGGAGACTATTGAGAAAATGGCATCCACCTACACGGAAGGCTACCGCAAAGGCTTTGCTGTGATGGGACGCGAACTCTCGAAGAAAAAGACCGTGTCTATCCGCTATGAATTGGGTTTTGAGCGCATGATCCGTGCGGCCATCCGCCAGTTTGAGGAGATGGGACTGGAGGTTATTTTATACCGTGCGGCTGTCTGGTCTGTGACCATGAGTCCGAACCGAAAGATTGGTTACCACGGAACGTCTGCCAACATGCAGTTTGATTATGATCACCGCTATGACCAGACCATCTACCTGGACAAGGCCTTCAAGGAGCGCAAGCTGGCTGTGCTGCGTACCGCTTACGAGAACTGCAAGAAGCAGGCGGCAGAATATGCCGGACCGGCAGTGGTGGAGACATTTGGCGAGGATGGTTTTGAACCTGTGAACAAGCCGGAGGCTTACTCCTTAAGCGAAAAGCAGGAGGAACTGCAGATTGCCTATTCCAACGAGGCTATGCCGGTGGTGAACCAGTATATTCCGGGGGATGAGACCAGCTTTACCATTATTGCCTTTCCGGTACCGGCCATCGGGAAAGACTTTGCGGAGATTTTCCATGAGACCATCCGCATCAACACACTGGATTACGAGGAGTACAAAAAGATTCAGCAGAACCTGGTGGATGTGCTGGATCAGGCAGAGTATGTGACGGTAACCGGTAACGCAGAGGCTGGCAATGAAACCCGGATGAAGATATCCCTGCACGCGCTGACAGACCCGGCGAAGCAGACGAACTTTGAGAACTGCGTGGCCGATGTGAACATTCCGGTGGGTGAGGTGTTTACCTCCCCGGTACTGGCCGGAACCGAGGGCCTGCTTCATGTGAGCCAGGTTTACATTGGGGACTTCCAGTTTAAGAATTTCCGCATGGAATTCAAAGATGGTAAGATCACCAATTACTCCTGTGACAACTTCGCGGATCCGGAGGAAGGAAAGAAGCTGATTCGTCAGCAGATTTTAAAGAACCATGATACCCTGCCGATGGGCGAGTTTGCCATCGGAACCAACACCACGGCTTACGCGGTGGCCAGGAAGTACGGCATCATGGATAAATTCCCGATTTTGATTGCGGAGAAGACCGGCCCGCATTTCGCGGTGGGTGATACCTGCTACAGCTGGAGCGAGGATTCCGCGGTTTACAACCCGGATGGCAAGGAAATCATTGCAAGAGATAACGAGATTTCTTTATTAAGAAAAGAAGATGTCTCCAAAGCATATTTTGGATGTCATACCGATATCACAATCCCGTATTCCGAGCTGGGGGATATTACGGCAGTGTGCGGTGATGGACGGAAGCTTCCGCTGATTCAGAATGGGCGGTTTGTGGTGGCAGGAACAGAAAAACTGAATGAAGAACTGGACGGCTGATCCGGTTCAACTGGAAATGGAGCTGATTGCCGCTGGAGAATTCTGCGGCAGCCGGCTTCTTTTTTGTTTCATAGGAAATTGCGTCCTATGAAACAAAAAAGCGCTCCGCAGGGATGCGCACTCGGCGCAAAGGTAGATGGTTGCTGAAGCAACCGCGTCTCGGCGCGAGAATGTGCCAAGGCACATTCTTTTTTGTCGCATTTTTGTATACAGCGGATGTGCTGGCGCTTGATTTCTACATTTTCCGTATTGACTGCCTATAAAAAATCAGTTATCATGTTAATAAGCAATGCTTTAAACAACATAATCACTTATTAGTAAAAGTGATAAACTAAAAAGGAGATCTTACAATGGCAAAAGTAGGAATTGTAATGGGCAGTGATTCAGATATGCCAATTATGGCAAAGGCAGCAGAGATTCTGGATAAGTTCGGAATCGATTATGAGATGACAATCATTTCCGCGCACCGCGAGCCGGATATCTTTTTTGAGTGGGCGAAGAGCGCAGAGGAAAAGGGAATCAAGGTGATCATTGCAGGCGCCGGAAAGGCAGCACACCTGCCGGGAATGTGCGCAGCGCTGTTTCCGATGCCGGTTGTAGGCATTCCTATGAAGACCTCTGACCTGGGCGGTGTGGATTCTCTCTATTCCATCGTGCAGATGCCGTCCGGAATTCCGGTTGCAACGGTAGCCATCAACGGCGGTGCCAATGCCGGCATTCTGGCAGCCAAGATCCTTGCAACTTCAGACGCAGAGCTGCTTGCAAAGGTGAAAAGCTACAGTGAAGAAATGAAAAACGATGTGGTGAAGAAGGCAGACAAGCTGGAAAGCATCGGATACAAAGAGTATTTATCCCAGATGAAATAAGATTGATACACGGAGGAAAAAAAGATGGATTACAAGAAAGCCGGAGTAGACATTGAGGCAGGATACAAGTCAGTAGAACTGATGAAGGAACATGTAAAAAAGACCATGCGTGAGGAAGTGTTAGGCGGACTGGGCGGTTTTTCCGGCGCATTCTCCCTGGCAAAGATCAAAAACATGGAGGAGCCGGTTCTTTTATCCGGTACCGATGGCTGCGGCACGAAGGTAAAGCTGGCCATCATCATGGATAAGCATGACACCATCGGTATTGATGCCGTTGCTATGTGCGTGAACGACATTGCCTGCGCAGGCGGCGAGCCGTTATTCTTCCTGGATTACATTGCCTGCGGCAAGAACTATCCGGAAAAGATCGCGGATATCGTAAAGGGCGTTGCGGAAGGCTGCCTTCAGTCTGAGGCTGCTCTCATTGGCGGAGAGACTGCAGAGCACCCGGGCCTGATGCCGGAGGAAGATTACGACCTGGCTGGATTTGCGGTTGGTGTGTGCGACAAGAAAGAGATGATCACAGGCGAGCATTTACAGGCTGGCGATGTGCTCATCGGCATGGCATCCACCGGCGTACATTCCAACGGATTCTCTCTGGTGCGCAAGGTATTTGAAAAAGAAATGACCAGAGAAGGTCTGGATACCTATTATGACGCTCTGGGCAAGACCCTGGGCGAGGCGCTTCTGGCTCCGACCCGCATTTATGTGAAGGCATTAAAGAGTATCAAGAACGCAGGTGTGACCGTGAAGGCATGCAGCCATATCACCGGCGGCGGCTTCTATGAGAATGTTCCGCGTATGTTAAAGGAAGGCACCCGCGCAGTGATCAAAAAGGATAGCTATGAGGTACCGGATATCTTCAAAATGCTGGCAGAGAAAGGCGACATTGCGGAAGAGATGATGTACAATACCTTTAACATGGGTCTTGGCATGATCGTGGCCGTGGACCCGGCTGATGTGGAAATAACCATGGAAGCGATTAAGGCTACCGGCGATGTGCCGTATGTGATCGGTTCCATTGAGGCAGGAGAAAAGGGAGTGACCTTATGTTAAGAGTCGGAGTGATGGTGTCCGGTGGCGGCACCAACCTGCAGGCAATTCTGGATGCGGTAGATGCGGGCGAGATCACCAATGCCGAAATTGCGGTGGTGATCAGTAACAATCCGGGCGCATATGCCCTGGAGCGGGCAAAAAAACATGGTGTAGAGGCACTGTGCATTTCCCCGAAGGATTATGAGAGCCGCGATGCGTTCAACGAGGCATTTCTGGCAAAGGTGGATGAATATCATTTAGATCTCATCGTGCTGGCTGGTTTTCTGGTAAAGATCCCTGCAGCTATGATTGAGAAATATGAGCATAAGATCATCAATATCCATCCGTCCCTGATCCCGTCCTTCTGCGGCGTGGGTTATTATGGACTGAAGGTGCATGAGGCAGCATTGGCACGCGGTGTGAAGGTAACCGGCGCGACGGTTCATTTTGTGGACAGTGGCATGGATACCGGCCCTATCCTTCTGCAGAAAGCAGTAGAAGTACAGGATGGTGATACTCCGGAGACACTGCAGCGCAGAGTAATGGAGCAGGCAGAGTGGAAGCTGCTTCCGCAGGCCATTGACCTGATCGCGAATGAAAAGATAAAATAAAAAGAACGATAACGGCAGACCGGCGAGATACCGGTCTGTCTGTGGTGTGAGGAGGAATACGCAGATGAAAATTTTGATCGTGGGCGGCGGCGGAAGAGAACACGCTATCGCATGGAAGCTGGCAAAGAGTCCGAAGGTGGAAAAAATGTACTGCGCACCAGGCAATGCCGGTATTGCAGAGGTGGCAGAGTGTGTAAACATTGGTGTAATGGAATTTGACAAACTGGTGGCATTCGCAAAAGAGAATGAGATCGACTTAACCGTTGTAGCACCGGATGATCCGCTGGCAGCAGGTGCGGTAGATGCCTTTGAGGCAGCAGGCCTGCGTGCTTTTGGTCCGAGAGCCAACGCGGCAATTCTGGAGGGTTCCAAGGCATTTTCCAAAGACCTGATGAAAAAATACGGCATTCCGACCGCAGCATATGAGACCTTCAACGACCCGGAAAAGGCACTGGCTTATCTGGAAACCGCAAAGATGCCGATCGTGTTAAAGGCAGACGGTCTGGCACTGGGCAAGGGCGTTCTGATCTGCAAGGATCTGGAAGAGGCAAAAGCAGGCGTCAAGACCCTGATGATGGACAAGCAGTTCGGTTCTGCCGGGGATGAGATCGTCATCGAGGAATTCATGACCGGACGTGAAGTTTCCGTGTTATCCTTCGTAGACGGAAAGACCATCAAGATCATGACCTCTGCCCAGGATCATAAGCGCGCGAAGGACGGCGACCAGGGACTGAACACCGGCGGTATGGGAACCTTCTCCCCAAGTCCGTTCTATACTCCACAGGTGGATGCATTCTGCAGGGAACACATTTACCAGAAGACTGTAGACGCCATGAAGGCAGAGGGCAGAGAGTTCAAGGGCATCATCTTCTTCGGCCTGATGCTGACTGCAGATGGTCCGAAGGTACTGGAGTACAACGCCAGATTCGGTGACCCGGAGACCCAGGTTGTGCTTCCGCGCATGAAGAACGATCTGGTGGATCTGTTCGAGGCCTGTATCGACGGTACCCTGGATCAGATCGATCTGGAGTTTGAGAACAACGCTGCAGTCTGTGTTGTTCTGGCATCCGCAGGCTATCCGGAGCATTACGAGAAGGGCTTTGAGATCCGTGGCCTGGAGAACTTCAAAGACAGGGACGGCTACTATGTCTTCCATGCAGGCAGCAAATTCGATGAGCAGGGCCGCGTGGTGACAAACGGCGGCCGCGTGCTGGGCGTGACCGCAACCGGCACCAATTTGAAAGAAGCCCGCGCCAATGCATATAAAGCGACAGAGTGGATTGATTTCGATAATAAATATATGCGCCATGATATCGGACACGCGATTGATGAAGCATAAGGGATAAACATTACCAAAAAATAGAAAAACAGAAGCTGTATTTTCAAAATGAGCGAAAATACAGCTTCTGTTTTTTTGACGAAATCAAAACATCTTTTGAAAAAATCCCCAATATTGCATCATGCGGATGTGAAAATTGTGCAAAATTTCAGTTAATAACGTGAATGTTATGTGATGATAAGAAAATAAAAATTGATAAGAAAAAAACAGATGCTTATAATTACGGACAGAGCAAAAGAGAAAGGAGTGTGAGTATATGGATAAGCTGGTGGAATCCCTGATGGAGGAATTAAACTGCAACACGGTATTTACCATTCCTTTGTTTGGCGGTATTCCGGTGCTGGAATCAGTGGTGGTTACCTGGATCATTATGGCCATCATGATGATTGGTTCGCTGATCCTGGTGAAAGGCCTGAAGATGAGAAACATCGGGAAGAAGCAGGCAGCTCTGGAAAGCGGTTTTACGTTTCTCTACCGTTTCTTTGGGGATCTTCTCGGCGAAGACGGAAAAGCGTATATTCCGTATCTGATCACGGTAATGCTTTATATTGCGATCGCGAACATGATCGGGCTTCTGGGCTTCAAATCGCCGACGAAGGATCTGAATGTGGCGGCTTCCCTTGCAGTGATGAGCATTGTGCTGGTGGAGGCAGCGGGAATCCGGAAACGGGGCATAAAAGGATGGCTCAAAAGCTTTGCGGAGCCGATTCCGATCATTGCGCCGATCAATGTACTGGAACTGTTTATCCGGCCGCTTTCCCTTTGTATGCGGTTGTTCGGAAACGTGCTTGGTGCCGTTGTTGTCATGGCGCTGATCAAGTATCTGCTTCCGGTGGTGGTTCCGCTTCCGTTCAGCGGATATTTCGATATATTTGATGGAGTGATCCAGGCTTACGTCTTTGTGTTCCTCACATCATTATATATAAAAGAGGCGGTCGAATAAGCATAAAAGCAACGGGCCGCTGGTAAAAAGGTTAAAACGAGAGAGAAAAGGAGAAATGAATTATGTCAGGATTAATCGCAATCGGTGCAGCAGCAGCAGTTATCACAGGTGTCGGAGCAGGAATCGGAATCGGCCTTGCAACCTCTAAGGCTGTAGACGCTATCGCAAGACAGCCGGAGGCAGACGGCAAGATCACCAAGGCGCTTCTTCTTGGCTGTGCGCTGGCAGAGGCTACCGCAATTTACGGCTTTGTAATCGGCCTTCTGATCATTCTCTTCCTGAAATAATCAAAAATTCGGAAGCAGAGAAGGGCAGGTACTATGTTAAACATAAATTTTTGGAATATTGCCTTTACGGTCATCAACCTTCTGGTGCTGTATCTGTTCCTGAAACATTTCCTTATGAAGCCGTTGATGGAGATCATGGAAAAGCGGCAGGCACAGGTGGAAACAGATTTAAATGATGCCGCAAGTGAAAAGCAGGAGGCCATCCGGCTGAAAGAGCAGTATGAAGGCTCCCTGCGGGAAGCAGAGGATCAGGCCGGCCGGATTCTGGAAGATGCGAAGAAGATGGGCAGAACAGAATATGAAAAGATCCTGCGGCAGGCGGATGACGATGCGGCAAAGAAACTGGAGCAGGCTGACCGGATGATCGGTCTGGAGCGCGAAAAGACGTTAAGAGAGCTTCAGGGCCTGACGAAGGAGCTGGCTGCGACTGCGACTGAGAAGCTTTTGAAGGAAAACAGCGGTCGGGAAGCGGACCGGAAACGGTTTGCTGCATTTCTGGCAGATACGGGGGAAAAGTATGACTGAACAGGCAAGACTTTACGGAACCGTGTTGTATGAGCTGAAGCTTCCGGAGACTATGATCCGGACCTGTGAATGCATTCTGAGGGAAAATCCGCAGCTTGCGCAGGTTCTGGAAAGTCCGGTGATCCGGCAGAGCAGGAAGGAAACCATCATTGACCGGGTGTTTGAGAACCCGGACTTTTCCCGGATCATGCGGAATTTTCTAAAGAAAGTCTGTGAGGCCGGATGCATGGACCAGATGGAGAGTATGGTCCGGATCCGGGAGGAAAAGAGCCGAGAGGCGGCAGGGATTCTTTCCGCGAAGCTTCGCTATGTGACAGAACCGGATGCGGCAGAAGTCAAGGCCATGAAGGAGCTTCTGTGCAAAACATACGGAAAGAACAGCGTGGAGTTGTCCATGCAGGAGGCTCCGGAGCTGATCGGCGGTTTTGTGCTGCAGACCGGTGATGTGGAATATGACTACAGTCTGAGCGGACAGCTCAGACGGATGTTCGAAGGAAATAGATAGGAGACAGAAGATGAGTACAATCAGTTCTCAGGAGATCATCTCCATCATAAAGGGAGAGATTGCAGATTTTGACGCTCACGCAGGGGAAATCCGGGAAACCGGAACCGTCATCTGGGTGGGTGATGGCATTGCCATTGTCTATGGCATCGACCATGCCATGTACGGGGAAATCGTGATATTCGAGTGCGGCGTAAAAGGCATGGTACAGGATATCCGGAAAAATGAGATCGGCTGCATCCTGTTTGGAAAGGATACGGAGATCGTAGAGGGAAGCCGGGTGACCCGGACGAAGAAGAGGGCCGGTGTTCCGGTCGGAAACGCGTTTTTAGGGCGTGTGGTCAATGCCCTGGGCGAGCCGATCGATGGTCTGGGACCGGCGAAAGAGGAGGACTGGCTTCCGGTTGAGGCTGAAGCGCCCGGTATTGTAGACCGCAAATCCGTCAGCGAGCCGATGGAGACCGGTATTCTGGCGATTGATTCCATGTTCCCGATCGGACGCGGACAGCGAGAACTGATCATCGGTGACCGTCAGACCGGTAAGACGTCCATTGCCGTAGACACCATGTTAAACCAGAAGGGCAAGGGCGTGATCTGCATCTATGTGGCCATTGGCCAGAAGGCTTCCACGATTGCCAAGCTGGTCAATACCTTAAAGACACACGATGCCATGGACTACACCATTGTGATGGCGTCTACTGCCAGTGATCCGGCACCGCTTCAGTATATTGCTCCGTATGCAGGTACGGCCATGGCGGAGTTTTTCATGCGTCAGGGCAGAGATGTGCTGATCGTCTATGATGATCTGTCCAAGCATGCAGTTGCTTACCGTGCATTGTCTCTGCTGCTGGAGCGTTCTCCGGGACGTGAGGCATATCCGGGTGATGTGTTTTATCTGCACTCCAGACTGCTGGAGCGGTCCAGCCGCTTAAGCGATGCACTGGGCGGCGGTTCCATTACGGCGCTTCCGATCATTGAGACACAGGCGGGGGATGTATCTGCGTACATTCCGACCAATGTCATTTCCATCACGGATGGACAGATCTTTTTGGAAAGTGACCTGTTCTTTTCCGGTCAGCGTCCGGCAGTCAATGTAGGATTGTCTGTATCCCGTGTGGGCGGTGCGGCCCAGACTAAAGCTATGAAGAAGGCCAGCGGAAGTATCCGTATTGACCTGGCTCAGTACCGTGAGATGGAGGTCTTTACCCAGTTCAGTTCAGATCTGGATGAAACTACCAAGGAACAGCTGGCTTATGGAAAGCGTCTGATGGAGCTGCTCAGGCAGCCGCTCGGACGTCCGCTGTCTATGCAGGAGCAGGTCATCACCCTCTGTGCGGCAACCCACCGCGTGATGCTGGATGTAGCTGTAGAACGGATCAAGGAGTTTCAGATGAGCATGCTGGAATGGTTTGCAAACCATCATCCGGAGGTCGGGAAAGAGCTGGAAGAGAAAAAGGCTTTGAGTGATGAGCTTGCAGGGCAAATCACTGCAGCTGCGAAAGAGTTCAAGGAGGCAGTATGGCAAACGCAAGAGAGATCCAGAGCCGAATAAAGAGTATTCAGGATACCAGGAAGATCACCAGTGCCATGTATCTGATCTCTTCCACCAAGATGAAGAAGAGCAAAAAGCTTCTGGCAGATACGGAGCCGTACTTTTACACACTTCAGAGCCTGATCCACAGGATCCTGCGTCATATGCCGGATACCCGGCATGCGTATTTTGACACGCGGGAGACAATTCCGAAGGAAAAGCGGGTGCGCGGTCTTCTGGTCATAACCGGAGATAAGGGCCTGGCCGGTTCTTATAACCATAATGTGTTAAAGCAGGCTCAGGAATGGATGGAAGCCGGGAAAAACAACCGCCTGTATGTGGTGGGTGAGCTTGGACGTGCTTATTTTGAATCCA
>OGCM01003383.1_pt1 | contig 12439 bp, 9 predicted proteins | sample 1570151 | NCBI WGS metagenome assembly OGCM01 (sample SAMEA4370582, study PRJEB24528) | human gut metagenome
CCTCTGCAATCCTGCCGGAGGCTATATCAGCTGGGAGATGACTCCCAGCTGATATAAATATAGAGTATTGAATCCACCGCCTGTTTTCTCTATAATAAACTTATCAACAATAAACGTTATTTTTTACGAGATTTTCAACATTTTCATCTCATCAAAACACACTTTGTGAAGATAACGCTTACGAAACGGAGAATTTATTATGGAATTTCAGAAGATCAGTTCCCCTTCCCTGAGGGATCTGTTTATTGAACAATTAGAACATCTGATTCTTTCCGGCAAGCTACAGGTCGGAGAGAAACTTCCACCGGAACGCCAGCTTGCTGAAATGATGCAGGTCAGCCGTGCGGTTGTCAACAGCGGGATCAGTGAGCTGGAGAAGAAAGGATTCCTCACCGTAAAACCCCGCAGTGGGACTTATGTAGCAGATTTCCGCAGAAAAGGGACTCTGGATACATTGATTGCGATCATGAATTACAACGGCGGACGCATGCGTGATCAAGAGATTCGTTCCATCTTCGAAGTCCGCATTGCGCTTGATACACTTGCTGCACAGCTCGCCATCGACACAATCAGCGACAAAAACATCCAGCGTCTCCTCGAATTCGTTAATCAAATCCGTGATGCGCAGGATGTCACCACTGCCATTGAAGCTGCTTATGAATTCCAACACGAGTTTGCCCTGATTTCCGGAAATACATTGATTCCACTTATTTTCCAGTCTTTCCGAGCACCGATTTTTAATATGTGGGAACGTTATTGTGAACTCTATGGGATAGAAGAATTATATCGAAGCAATTATAAGACCTGGACCTATATCCGTGACCGCAATACCGAAGGAGCGATTGCATGGGTTCAGGAATCCATGCAAGACTGCATTGATGGGAAGCATCAGATTTACTATTCCAATGAGTTTGTATAAATTTGTATTTGTTGCACGTAAACGAGAAGATAGACTCAGGTTCAGTCGATAGCGTTCCTTTTTTACTTCCATCCGGAATTCTGTATTTAAGTGTTGAATTCGTTCCACGGCAATCCCTTCTGTCCTGGATAATGTAAGTGATGTGGATACTTTATTGTTGAGGACACATTTTAAGGCAGGAGCGGTTCTGAATACACTTTGTTCTGAATGTTAGAAAAAGCCCAAACAGAAATCACTCACGATGCCTGTTTGGGCTTTTTCGTTACATTCATTCAAAGGGATGAAGAGGAGCAGGCCGGTGTCCGATGCAATAAAGTATCCATATCACGCCCTTATCCAACAAAAGTTTTTGCTTCATCACTCAGAATTCAAACATCTAAATACAAATTTAAACTTCTGCTCTCGCCATTGCTTCCTTATAATCCTTCTGATCTGTAAAGATCTCATTCTTGTAAGGATTCTTCTTCTGCTGTTTTGCTCTCTTAATAATTGCAGCCAGACAGATCACATTCGCTGCAAGTGCAATTACCGCGATCACACCCTGCATGGTTGGATTAGCACTTGTCGGTCTTACTGCTGCATCCATGAATCCGTCAGAATACAGAGCCGGAATTACTGAGAAACGGCTTGCATCCTGGAATAATGGGAATACCTGAGCAAACATACACCACAGTGCCAGTGTATTCGCGCGGTTCTGGATCCAGCCACCCTTGTTCCAGAACATATTTGCAAATGTTGGAGCAAGAAGCAATGCAACACCACAGTAGAATGCATGTGTTGTCAGGTTATTGTATGTGTACTCAAAATTCCACAGATCATATGCAATAATGAAGCACCATGTCATATCCGGCCAAAGCATATCATCATGTTTCTTGGATGTGTAGATTCCCCACCAGCCTGTCATACAGAAGATATTCAGGATTCCGGCAATTCCGTTCACCCAGTTCCACCATCCTCCGTAGAGCCATACATTTTCTGAAGACAGCCACCAGCGGTCACCGAATTCTTTCATTGCCATGAATCCACGAATTCCTGATTCGAAATCACTTACTACTGCAATCAGAATATTGATTGCAACGATTGCAAACGGGAATACTTTGAACCATTCTGTCTTACCAATTCCCCATTTGTATTTCAGCATCATAAAACCAATACACCCTGCTGTTGCAGCATACAATTTTGCATAATGGAACCAGCTTGTCATATGTACATAAGTATCGTTATTCAGTGCCCATTCTGCACCATTTGCTGCACAGATATAGATTGCGATGAAATACACTGTAAGTATAGCCGGAATAGCTCCAAAACAGATCAGTCCACCGATTTTTGTACGTCTTGCAAATTCATTTGCAAGAACAAGTCCGGCAAACACCAGTACCCACCCTAACAGCTGCCAACCGGCACCATCGCCATAAATTTGGAATAACATAATTATCCCCCTCCTTCTTTTAATTGGTTATACCAACCTATTGTTATCTTTTTAACATTATACTCTTCTTATTATTATGCGTCAATAAACGCACCTGTTTCTCCTATTTTTCAGCGCTTTATAATAAAATATCTCTCCATATTTTTGTATTTTTACAATAGATTTGCGCTTTGGCATCTGGTATGACCACAGCCACATCATTTTCTTTCTGACGATTCAGAAAATTCATTTAAGCATTCTTGTTTTTGAGTTATCTAACAATTCAATATTCATTTTATTCTGTTTTATGCGTACTTTTCTTGATTTTTTTCATGTTTTTGCAAGAATACATATATATTTCTTGCAAATTTCATCTCGACTGTTTATAATTACATTAAAATGCATTATCAAGACACTAGAAAACATATATGTATTGTGAGGATGAAAGCTATGAATTCAAATGATATATTAATTGCAAACACTGACGATCTACGCAGTGATATGAACTATTTAGAGAAAACACTTTTGAAAGGACACCGCATTGATCCGAATCTTTATGAAGAATATGATGTAAAGCGCGGACTTCGTGATTCAACCGGCCGAAGAGTTCTTACCGGGCTGACTGAAGTATCCGATGTCTGTGGATTTGATGTTGTAAACGGACGTAAAATTCCTGCTGAAGGTGGACTTTACTATCAGGGAATCAATGTCAATGACCTTATCAACGGTCTGAAAGGCAAACGTTTTGGATTTGAGGAGACAACTTTCCTGCTCCTTTTCGGACGTCTTCCAAAAAAAGATGAATTAGAGCATTTTCTGAAAGTTTTATCTGAATTAGAAGATCTAAGCGGACGTTTTGTTCGTGACGTTGTCATGAAGGCCTCAAGCTCTAACATCATGAACGCACTCCAGCGCTGTGTTCTTACTTTATATACATATGATGAGAACCCGGAAGATATTTCTGTTGAAAATGCACTGCGTCAGGCTCTTGAACTTATTGCAAAGCTTCCACTGATCGCAGTATATTCTTATCATGCATACAGACATTTCCGTAAAGATGAGACACTTCTGATCCGTAATCCGGAGAAAGGCCGCTCTCTTGCCGAAAATATTTTGTACATGCTTCGTCCGGATGGACAGTATACAGAACTAGAAGCCAAGGTTCTTGATGTTGCACTGATTCTTCATGCAGAACACGGCGGTGGTAACAACTCCACTTTCACTACACATGTTGTTACTTCTTCAGGAACAGATACATATTCAGCAATTGCTGCTTCCATCGGTTCTCTGAAAGGACCTCGTCATGGTGGTGCAAACCTGAAAGCGCAGGGGATGTTTGATGATATTAAGAAGTCTGTCAAAGACTGGACTAACGAAGATGAGATTCGTGAGTATCTCCGCCTGATTCTTGATAAAAAAGCCTTTGATAAGACGGGACTGATCTATGGAATGGGACACGCAGTCTACACAATCTCCGACCCAAGAGAAAAGATTTTGAAGAGCTATGCACAGAAGCTTGCTTCTGAAAAGGGACTTGACGATGAATTCGCACTTTATGACCGCGTAGAAAGAATCGCCGGTGAAGAGATCATGACACACAGAAAGATGCTGAAACCTGTCTGTGCTAACGTTGACTTCTACAGTGGATTTGTTTATACAATGCTGAATATTCCGGAAGAGCTTTTCACACCACTCTTCGCGATTGCACGTATCACCGGGTGGAGTGCACATCGTCTGGAAGAACTGTTAAATGCCGGTAAGATCATCCGTCCGGCATACAAATATGTTGGGCAGCATACAGAATTCTATGACCGTAATGACAGAAATTAATTATTTGATACCTGATTATTATTCTAAGTTCACCTGCATCGCCGACCGCTGTCCGATCACCTGCTGCCAGGAATGGAAGATTGGCGTCGATGCAGATACGAACCGTAAATGGAAGAAACTCCAGGCTCCGGAAACCGTACCTGAACAAAAGAAAAATTTAAGTGCTTATACGATTAAAAAAGATGGACAGCGTGTGATAGGCCTGGACAGTGATCATCGCTGTCCATTCCTTAACTCTGAGAAGCTCTGCCGCCTTGTTGTTGCTTACGGCGACAAAGTCCTATCAGAAACATGCACTACATTTCCACGAGAGGAACATCGCTTTCCGACACATAACGAGAAAATGCTGATGCCTTGCTGCCCTGCAGTGATTGACCTGTGGAACAAACAGAAGTCCCTGCATTTCCCAAATGTATCAGACACTTTGTCCGATACTAGCGATACAGATACTTCTGTCCTTTTCCTCTTGCGTGAAAAACTACTCAATCTTTTAGATGATTCTTCCAGAACAATTGAAGAGGAACTTTTGGAAAGCTTCTATATTCTTCAGGAATTATACCAGCATCAGCCATTAACAAAAGAACTGTTAGAAGATTATTTTTCTGATAGCACAGTGAGAGAACTTGGAAATGCGATCTCAGATATAGACCTTCCACCTTTGGATCTGATCAGTGAATGTAACGAACTGTTACAAGATCTTTCCGTAAACTATCAAAAAGAAGGGCTCTATCAGGATACTCTGAATCCAATTCTTGCTTTGGCGGAAGAAATATCGGAAGCCCTTTCGGACAGTACTGGAAATCCTGATGACACTAAAGCTTACGAATCCACTTTACTGGAACAATGGGAACGCTTTTCTCAACACTTGAAGCCTTACGAACCACTGCTTCGCAATTTCCTGCGCAACGAGATTTTCTCCGATCTCCTGCTTCCTGACAGTGACCTGGAAAATGTACTGGTACAGATGCAATGGATTGCCCTTGAATATGCATCAATCCGCCACAGCATTTTCTTAAGATGGATGCTAGATGGCACAGACGCAAACGTTTCTGAAATTTCTTACGAAACGTTGAGACAATATCTTGTGATCATTACACGAATGACCGGATATGAAACAGCGGATATTTATGAATATCTGGAAAACAGTTTCGAATCCCTCTTATGGGACTGGGGCTACTTTGCATTAATTATAGGAAACTAAAATAGGATTATGTGATTGGCACAAGTACTTTTTGCCTTTTACATAAGCCTTTTTCAGAGTTATCACAAACTATCTCATACAAATGTACACAACATACACTGCATAAAGAAGTAACATGATAATACCTTCTTTTCTATTAAGTTCTCTTTTCGTCCATGCCATGATCCATCCAATAACACTGAACACGATCAGCACTGCGATATCAATGATATTTTCTGTCAAAAATGCGACCGGTGAAATTGCTGCCGCAATACCAAGCACCATGAGAATATTAAAGATATTGGAACCGATCACATTTCCAAGTGCCATATCCACCTCACCTTTTTTTGCTGCTACAATCGATGTAACCAGCTCCGGAAGGCTTGTTCCAAATGCAACTACAGTAAGACCGATCAGAGTCTGACTGATTCCAATTGCCGCCGCAACTGTACAGGCACCGTCTACTACCCAGTCACTTCCGACCGCAATCGCTACTGCGCCGAGAAGAATGTAAATCACACTCTTTCCCATAGACATTTCCTGAATCTCCTCCGCTTCCAGAAGATACTCCTCCTCTTCCACTCCCGGCTCCACATTTTTCTCACGAGATGTCTGTGCTGAGCGGATCATGTAGAGGATAAACGCCAGGAATAAGATAATAAATACAACTCCATCTATATGTCCCAGTGACATTCCGGCTGCACCAAGAATCAGAAGCAATACCGCACACAGAATAGAGATCGGAAAATCAATCTTTAACGTATTAATCTGAACTGCCACGGAAGTAAAAAGTGTGCAGGCTCCGACTACAACCATGAGATTGAAAATATTAGATCCTACCGCATTACTGACTGCAAGTGCATTGTTTCCCGTAACTGCTGCTGTCACACTGACCGCAGTCTCCGGAAGGCTCGTCCCCATCGCCACAATCGTCATTCCGATGATCAGTGACGGAACATGATACCGTCTTGCGATACTGCTACACCCCTCAACAAATGCATCTGCACCTTTTACAAGAAACACAAATCCAATAATTAAAAGTACCACTGCAAATGGCACACTTTGAAACAAATCACTCATCTTTTATTTCCTTTCTGCTATACTATATTCAACCTCATTTTATGCTAATCCAGACAGATGCTGGATCAAAATCCTAACACCTAAAAGCACCAGGATGATTCCACCAACCAGTTCTGCCTTATGTTTATATTTCCCACCAAAATAATTTCCAATCACTACACCAACAATAGAAATAATCATTGTCGTAATTCCGATGATCGTAATTGCCTCAAGAATCGGTGTGTCCAGAAATGCAAATGTGATTCCGACTGCCAGCGCATCGATACTCGTCGCAACGGCAAGTACAAACATATTTCTATGATCCAACGGCTGATCTTTTACTTCAACAATATCTTCTTCATTCCATTCTTTTACTGCCTCCAGAATCATTTTCCCACCGATAAAGCCAAGCAGAATAAATGCGATCCAGTGATCAATACTTGTAATATACTTTTGGAACTGAATTCCAAGAATCCATCCCACAAGCGGCATTAATGCCTGGAACCCTCCAAAATACAATCCGATCACTACCGCCTGTTTCTTATTCAGCTTCTTCATTCCAAGGCCCTTACAGACAGACACTGCGAATGCATCCATCGCAAGCCCGATCCCCATCAACAAAAGCTCGATAAATAGTGCCATATTTCTCCTCTTTTCTTTTTTCTTCTGTATCTGTTCCGCTACAATTGCAGTGCGCATCCTGAGCGGAGCGTTTTTTATATATTAGGAAAGGACTTTCCTAATATATAAAAACAAAGAGACCCACGTATGTTCTATGATAAGAGAACTGCCTGCTTGACATAACAAACTCGTCCTCTTATTTAAAACATACATGAGTCTCATTCTTTAAGATTTGCCAGGTGATCTTTTAAAACTCATTCTCACCGGTATGTTGACAAATCACATTTTCATGCGAACTACTCCCTCACGGAATATATTTAATTTATCTTTCGGCTCGGTTCGTCTCATGAACAACTGCCTCACTGACACATCGTTTCTTACTATAACGAATGAATTCTGTTTTGTCAATAAATTTTATCATTTATTCCGAGACATTTCGTTACTGTCACAGTAACAGCTTTCCCCATTAGAAAAACAGCATTCCGATTCCTCTCGTGATGATTGCCACAACCCATGCGATCAGACACTGCCAAAATACCATTCCGACAGCCCATTTTGTACCAAGCTCACGCTTTACTGATGCGACCGCTGCAACACACGGTGTATAAAGCAGACTGAATACAAGCAAAACACCTGCTGACAATGGAGTCAGTACGGATGCAATTCCACCTCCGAACAATACCTCAAGTGTAGATACTACACTTTCTTTCGCCATAAATCCACTGAGCAGTGCTGTACAGATTCTCCAGTCTCCCAGTCCAAGCGGACGAAGGATTGGAACAAGTGCACCTGCAATCATAGCAAGAATACTATCTGCTGAATTCTCTACAAGGTTCAGATGCAAGTCAAAACTCTGCAAGAACCATACAACAATCGTTGCCATCAGAATAACTGTAAATGCTTTCTGTAAGAAATCTTTCGCTTTCTCCCAAAGAAGCTGTGCCACATTCTTCGCACCCGGCAGACGATAATTCGGAAGTTCCATAACAAATGGTACCGGTTCTCCTTTAAACAGAGTTCCTCGATAAAGGAATGCGATTAAAATTCCAACTACAATTCCAAGCACGTACAGACCCGACATGATCAGTCCGCCCTTACCCGGGAAAAATGTACTTACAAAGAATGCATAAATCGGAAGTTTTGCTGTACAGCTCATAAACGGTGTCAGAAGGATCGTCATCTTACGGTCCCTCTCACTGGTCAATGTTCTTGTTGCCATAACTGCCGGAACTGTACATCCGAATCCGATCAACATCGGCACAATACTTCGACCGGAAAGACCGATCTTACGAAGCAGTTTATCCATTACAAATGCCACTCGCGCGATATATCCACTGTCTTCCATCATAGAGAGGAAGAAGAACAAAGTAACGATAATCGGAAGAAAACTAAGCACGCTTCCTACTCCTGTAAAGATTCCGTCGATCACAAGACTTCGGATTGCATCATTTACATTGAGTGCGATCAGTCCCGCCTCAGCCATTCTTGACAACTGATCAATTCCCATTTCCAGAATTCCTTGCAGAAATGCACCGATTACATTAAATGTCAAATAAAATACAAGCACCATGATTCCGATAAAGCATGGGATCGCTGTATATTTTCCTGTCAAGATTTCGTCTATCTTCTCACTTCTGACACGTTCTTTACTCTCTTTCGGTTTTACAACCGTCTGCTCACAGAGACGTTCAATAAAATCGAATCGCATATCTGCGATTGCCGCACTTCGGTCAACCTCACGTTCCGTCTCCATCTGCTGTACAATATGTTCAAGCATATCCAACTCATTCTGATCAAGCTTTAACTGTTCTAAGATCAGCGGATCCCCCTCGATTGCCTTCGTTGCGGCAAAACGTACCGGAAGCTTTGCTTCTTCTGCATGGTCTTCAATCAGATGAATCACTGCATGGATACATCTGTGGACCGCACCGTCATGATCACTTTTATCACAGAAATCCTGACGCAGCGGACGCTCCTGGTATTTTGCCACATGAAGTGCATGACGTATTACTTCATCCACACCTTCGTTCTTCGCTGCCGAAATCGGAATAACCGGAACTCCAAGCAGTGCTTCCATTGTATTCACATCGATAGATCCATGATTTCCAATCACCTCGTCCATCATATTCAAAGCTACTACCATCGGGATATCCATTTCAAGAAGCTGCATTGTCAGATAGAGATTTCGCTCAATATTCGTTGCATCCACAATATTGATGATTGCTTTCGGATGTTCATCCAACACAAAATTTCTTGAAACAATCTCCTCACTGCTGTATGGAGACATTGAATAAATTCCCGGAAGGTCTGTCACATTCGTATTCGGATAACCTTTGATTGTTCCATCCTTACGGTCTACTGTTACTCCTGGGAAGTTTCCTACATGCTGATTTGCTCCTGTGAGCTGATTAAACAACGTTGTCTTTCCACAGTTCTGGTTTCCTACCAGGGCATAAGTAAGCACTGTTCCATCCGGTAACGGATTAGCATCTTCTTCAGAATGATACTTTCCTTCTTCTCCAAGTCCCGGATGATCTACCGGTTTCAAACGTTCTCCACGGAAATGGCTGTTTGTTCTCTCGCTGATTTCCTCAACTTCAATCTGTTCTGCCTCTGCAAGACGAAGTGTCAGTTCATATCCATGTACCTGCAATTCCATCGGGTCTCCCATCGGTGCAAACTTTACCACCGTAACTTCCGCACCCGGAATCATACCCATATCCAAAAAATGCTGTCGTAACGCACCGGAAGCCCCAACTGTCCTGATCACAGCACTCTTTCCAATCGCTAATTCTTTTAATGTCATTTTTTTATCATCCTCTTTAGCTTATTGCGATTTTTTATCAATTAGTTATACAAAACTAGCTTATTCCAGGATGTTGGATTTGTCAATAATTATCATTTACAAAATGCTGTAATAAAAAAAGAAATGCTTTATTCCCTCTTATATTTTGGGAAATAAAGCATTTCTTTTTTCATTATATAGCAGCCTCTCGTTTTTTCAGTGGCACATAAACGATTCTTCTGACAAAAATAAAGCAAATCACCTGCAGGATGATCGTAATGATCCAGGATACCGGATAGGAAATAAACAAAATCTTCAATGATCTGAATCTTGGAAATATTCCAAAGATCCAGACGATTCTCGTTCCGACTGTTCCGATTACGGAAAGTATCATCGGCACAATTGATTTTCCCATTCCACGAAGAGATCCCGGGAACAGATCCATCCATCCGCACAGAAAATAAGTAACTGTTGTATATAGAAGAATCTCCATACCACAGCTGATAACCTGAGGATCATCAGTATAAATCTTCAAAAGCTCCGGTCCAAAGAGATACGCACCTCCACCAAGAATTAATGCAATCGTTGTGGAAAGAATCAGGCAGTCAACTAAGACTCTGTCCATTCGTTTCCATTTTCCGACTCCGTAATTCTGGCTTGTAAAACTCATACATGCCTGTGTCACTGCATTGATCGATGCATATAAAAATCCAAAAATGTTATTCGCTGCCGTATATCCTGCCATCGCCACGGATCCGAAAGAATTGACCGATGACTGCAGAAGTACATTTGAGAAATTGATCACAGTACTCTGAATTCCTGCCGGAATTCCAACCTGAAAGATCTGTCCTAAATATACTTTTTTTATCATTAGCTTCGAGAAGCGAAGCTGATAACTGCTGTCTGATTTATACAGGCAACGCAATACCAATACACACGATACAAACTGTGCTGTTACCGTTGCAATTGCAACGCCCGCTACTCCTAAATGAAAAGCAATTACAAGTAAAAGATTTAAACATGCGTTAATCACACCTGCTACGATCAAAAACAAAAGTGGTCGTTTCGTATCTCCAACTGCTCTTAAGATTGCCGCTCCGTAATTATATAACATAAAAAACGGCATTCCCAGGAAATAGATCTTCATATATAGTGTCGAAAGATTGATCACATTATCCGGTGTTCCCATCAACTCAAGTGCTCCTCTGGAAAAGAACAATCCAACTAATGCCATCACAACTCCGCTTATAATCGCAAATGTAATCGCTGTGTGCACCGTCTCCGACATCTCTTTCTCGCGCCCTGCCGCATAGAACCTGGCTGCAAGCACATTTGCTCCAAGAGATATTCCTATAAATAAGTTTGTAAATACATTGATCAGTGCTGTGGTTGATCCGACTGCTGCCAGTGACTCACTTCCACTGAATCTTCCTACCACAACAATATCCACTGCGTTAAATGCAAGCTGCAGAATTCCAGATATCATCAGCGGAATTGAAAAAGAAATCAGCTTATTCATGATCGAGCCATTGCACATATCAATTTCAAATCTGTTTTTCTTCTTTTCTGAATGCATAACTTTTCCTCATTCTATAAATTATTGTAACTGTTCAAACACTCTCTTAATGCTGTCATAATGAAGGAAGATTCCCTCCTTGGCAAAGTTTTCAATCTCCTCCTTAGTTGCGAACATATATCCATCTGTTTCTTCTTTCTGAAGTTTCAGATCATTCTCATCAATATCAAGCACAAAGCGATATACATCAACAAAATAATTATCACCATCGCCCGGATTTTCTCGCTTATAAGTAAATACATATCCGCCTTCTGCATTAGAAATATCTAATCCTGTCTCTTCTCTCACTTCACGGCATACCGCTTCCTCAGAAGACTCTCCTGCCTGCGCTGCACCGCCGGATACTTCCCACCAACCCGGTGCCCACGCTTTTGTCATTACACGCTTTGTGATCAGATATGTCCCATCCGGTCTTGCCACAACTCCAAGCACTGTCAGATGGTATTCCCCATCCTTTAAGCACCAGTCATTTCGCTTCATTGTTCTTCCGGTCGGCCGTTTCTCTGCATCATAAATATCCCAATATTCCATGATATTTTCTCCTGTCTCACCTATCTCATGTTTTTCATTTTCCGTAACTGTTCAGAGCCAACCTCCAAAATGCTACGCATTTCATATCTGCTTTTGAAATTTTGCTTGGCTCTGAACAGTTACCATTTTCCTTTCTTATCATACATTTTTAGAAAAAAGCTGTAAAGTCTTTGGCAAATATTTTCCATTAGACTTTACAGCTTTCACTATCATTCGTTATTTACTTCTATCTCAGATAATATGTCATTTCATGCCATTCTTCTCCACCCCAGACAGAATCTGACATTCCCAGATCTACAAACCCAAATCTTTTATACATCTCTACTTTTTCATCCAGGCAGGTAAGAACAATTTCTTTTCTTCCCTTTTCTTCTTCTCTTTGCAGATAACATCTTACAATCTCTCGTGCCAGACCTTGTCCTCGATACTCCGGTAATACATCTAAGCCAAGGATCATAACTTTCTTTCCTTTTGGATTATTCAAAGATGCATCTGTAAAAAATTCATCTCGGAATTTTTCCTCGTCCGTT
>OGCM01003386.1_pt1 | contig 12427 bp, 7 predicted proteins | sample 1570151 | NCBI WGS metagenome assembly OGCM01 (sample SAMEA4370582, study PRJEB24528) | human gut metagenome
GTCCGCCTCGCGGGGCACGTCACGGACAGGGACACGTTCTACATCCTGCCGTGCGACGCGCCCGTGCCCGCCCGCCTGCGCCGCCCGGTGGAAACCGCCGCTGAAAAGCTGACCGTGCGCGAGGGCCGCGACTTCACCCCGGCGCACCGCCGCCTGTGGGCCGAGTTCATGAACCGGGCCGTCCTGCCGCCCAACGTGCGCGGGCTGTTCGCCCGCACCGGGGCCGTGCTGGATACGCCGGGGCTGCGCCTGCTCGACGCCGTGGACGCCGAGGGCAACCTCGCGGCGAGCCTCCTCCTCGACGACGCGCCCCGCCGCTTTTGCAGCTACCTCATCGGCGCGCACTCCCGCACGCATTACACGCCCCACGCGGCGGACCTGCTTTTCGCGCACATGCTCCGCTCCGCTAAGGAAACGGGCAAGGAATACGTCCACCTCGGCCTCGGCGTGAACGACGGCATCCGGCGCTTCAAGACCAAGTGGGGAGGCCGCCCCGCCCTGCCCTACGTCATGGCGAGCTGGCGGGAAACGCCCCGCGAGACGGGCAGCGAAACCATAAGCAGCCTCGTCCGCATCCTCCTCGAATCCCCGTCGGATCTCTCCAAGCGCCAGATTTTCGACTCGCTGCCCCAGCAGCGGCCCTTCGCCATGCTCTGGGAACTGACGAAAAACGGCAGGACCTCATGGATAGGCGGCACGGCCCACTTTTTCTGCTATTCGTTCGAGGCGGCTTTCCGCAATCTGTTCGAGCGGGTGGACACCGTACTGTTCGAGGGCCCGCTCGACGCGGACTCGCTGGACGAGGTGGCCCGCATCGGCAAGACGCCCGACGGCAGGCACCCGCCCCTGATCGATCTGCTTGAGGAGCCGGAAATCAGGCTGCTCGAACGGATCGTGCAGGGCCCCACCGGAAAGCTCGCCCGCTTCCTCAACGCGGCGAACCCCAACCCCGCCGACGTGCGGGGGCTGCTCGCAACCACCCGGCACTGGTATGCATTCTTCTCGCTGTGGACGGCGTATCTCGAACGGCAGGGCTGGAACCAGTCCGTGGATCTCTGCGCGTGGCACACCGCGCTCGAAATGGGCAAATCCGTCATCGGCATGGAAAGCCTTGAAGAACAGGTGGCGTCCCTGGAGTCCGTTCCCCTCGGACGGGTGACCGCCTTCTTCAGAAGCTGCCGCTCATGGAAGGGCTACGCCCGGCGCAACATCCATTCGTACCTCGACGGGGATCTTGAGGGGATGCTCGGCACGAGCACCGAATTCCCCTCGCGCACGGAACAGATCATCGACGGCAGGAACCAGCGTTTCCGCGAGCGTATGCGCCCGTTCCTCGAAGAAGGCCGCGCGGCGGTTTTCGTGGGGTCGGCCCACATGCTGCAACTGCGGGATATGCTCGCCGAAGGCGGCTTCACGGTCCGGCAGGCGTACCCCACGTGGCGGCACAGGCTCCGCGCCGCGATCAGGGGCAGGAATGGCGGTTAGCGGGGAAATCCGGAGCTGGCCGGGGGAATCATTCCCCCCAATGGGGGAACGCCATTTTCCGCCATTGGGTGAAATCGAACCCTCGGAATGGGTAAAGGAGCTGAAAAAGGGCTCCCACAGGGCACAGTCTTTGAAGAAGATTGGAATCGTAAATGAAATCGGCTCCCTCCACAGGAGGGATAATCATAAAAATTTTTCGTCCCGGCGGAGTGCGATAACGCCGGCGGGCCCTGCCTGTTTCCCCATCAACCTTTTCCCTGAGCGCGCGGCGCGCGGGTTCCCGGAGAATGCCATGCCACCATCACGTTGGGCGTCGTTTGCCGCCGAGGCAGCCGTGCCCGAGCAGCTTGTCCCATACGTGCGGGCCGTTTCCGATCTCGAGCCACTGGAGTGCGGGGGCTTCCTCGCGTGGCGCAGCGGCCCGGCGCTGGTGCTTGTCGGGCATGACGCCGGGTTGAAGCAAGGCGGGACGGAACAGGAGTGCAGCAGGCCGGAAGCGGCCCGCCTCGACGCGGCGGTGCGTGAAGCCTCCTCCCTGCGCGGCATCGAATCGCTGACCGTCATCTCCCCATTCCGGCCCGATGCCGCCCCGGAATGGGCCGTTTCCACCAAACCCGACGCCTATTGGGGCATCCCCCTCCCCACGGATACGGCGGACATGGCCTATGGCCAAAAGCTCCGCAACCAGCTCCGGCGCGCCCGCCGGGACATTCTCATTGCACGGGAGGGCTGGAAACCGGATCATGCCGAACTGGTCGAACAGTATATCCGTTCGCGCCCCTTCGCGCCGGGGACACGGCATCTTTTCCGGCACATCGGCCCGTATGTGGAGGCCGTGCCCGATGCCCTGCTGTTCGCGGCGCGGGACTGTGAAGGCGCGTTGCAGGGCTTCGCCGTGGGCGATTACACGGCGCTCGGAACCGTTTTCCATCTGTTCGCCTTCCGCGCCCCGGAAAGCCCGCCCGGCACGGCGGACGCCCTTTTGGACGCCCTCGCCGCAGAAGGCATCCGGCGCGGGCATACGCTCCTGAACCTTGGCCTCGGCATCAATCCGGGCATCGTGTTCTTCAAACGCAAGTGGAACGCGACGATCCTCCGGCCCCACGTGGAAACGTCATGGGCGGTGCAACGGCCCCAGGAAGCCGGCCTGCTCGGGTCCCTGAAAAAACTGTTCGGCATGTAGGAGAACCCCATGGCAAAAGACGGCGGCGCGGCCGATCCGCTGCGCGATCCCCGTTTTCAGGAACCTTCGGTTTGGCAGCTGTTCCGGGAAAGCCTGTTCGGCAAACCCCGCCTGCTTGACTGCATACAGGTGGAAGTCACCTCCATTTGCCCGGGGCGCTGCGTCTATTGCCCGCATACCACGCAGGCCGGATACTGGCGCTCGCGGCACATGGAAGCCGCGACCTTCGCCCGCCTGTGGCCGCTCATGCAGGAGAGCGGGCGCGTGCACCTGCAAGGCTGGGGCGAACCGTTCCTGCACCCGCGGTTCATGGATTTCGCGGCGCTGGCGCGCAAGGCGGGCTGCCGGGTTTCCACAACCACCTGCGGGCTGCGCATGGACGAAACGCTTGCCGCGCAAATCGTGGGGAGCGGCATCGACATTGTAGCCTTTTCCCTCGTGGGCACCGACGAGGCCAGCAATGCCCCGCGCGCGGGCGTGCCGTTCAGCCGCGTCTGTGAGGCCGTGCGCACGCTCCAGCGGGTCCGCAAAGCCAAAATGGGCGTGCATCTGGAGCTGCATTTCGCCTACCTCATGCTCGCCTCGCAGATGGAGGCCGTGGAGGGCCTGCCCGATCTTATGGACGAACTGGACGTACACGCGGCGGTGATCAGCACACTGGACTACATCGCGGCGCCGGGGCTGGAAGCGGAAGCCTTTTCCCCGCACGAGGCCGGGAAACTGGACGCCGCCCGGGACATACTCGAACGCGTCGCCGGAGAAACCGCCAAACGCGGGCGCGGCCTCTACTACAGCCTGCCCTCCCCTCGGCCCGATGACGGCTGCGGCCTGTTCCCCTGCCGGGAAAACGCAGCCCGGACGCTCTACGTGGACGCGGAAGGGCGCATGTCCCCCTGCATCTACCTGAACCTTCCGGTGGATGCGCCCGCCTCTTCGCCCGAGGCTGTGAACCGCCGCGTGTTCGGGTCCGCCATCAAAGAAGCGCCCCTCGACATCTGGCAAAGCGGCCCTTTTCGCATGTTCCGCGATGCGCTGCAAAGCCCGCTTCCGGATATCCCCTGCCGCACCTGCCCCAAACGTTTCGAAACGGGGAACTGACGCCTACCCCCTCCCGGTAAAACGATGCCCCGGAAACTTTAAATTCCGGGGTTCTTCTTTTGGGCTTTCAGACGGGTAACGCACGTCCATGACATCGTGGAGACAGGCCATAGTTTCACTTAAATTCGGGCCCCCGATTTTTTATTGAACGCCCTACCCTACCGCAATTCGTATGAGCCATAGGCAGCAAGAAGGCTCGATAGCGCGTCCCCCTATTGATAGTGAGGACCCCATAAAAGATCGGGAAGGGCTTGAAGGAATGTTTCCTTCACACAGCGTCGCATAGAAACAACGTGCTTTGGGAAACCCTTTTGGGGATGTGTTTACTTGAAATAGGGAACAGCTTGAAGCGTTTTTTCCTGTTTTGAAATCAAGAACAGAAAGATTTGACTTTTTCTTTCTTTCTATCATGTGGGGTAAAACGGAAAAAAGGCCGTTCAATATGGACGCGCAGAATATCCGTCCATTTCGTCCTCTCTTGGATGTATATACTGTTTTTATTATCTATTTTTGAATAGGGACATTTCTTTTCGTCATAAATATGATTGTCCGCGAAGAGCGGCCATTCTGTCCTTGCATGTTGGACAGGCATACTGTCCCGGGACACGCTGGGCGTCCAGAATGCAAGGACAGCGTGTCCTGACATGCTATCCCCGCTCATTGGACTTTCAAAATGTCCCTACTTCCCGGCGACCTGCATGTCCTTTCTATATGTCCGAGCTGAATATCCTCACAAAAAGGACATACGTTTTGTCCGAGCAGCTTGTTTGGGCATAATGGCCGATCAAAATGGGCATATCCGTTTTCCGATCAAAATATCCTGCCATAATAGACGTTCTAAAAGGACTCTCACGTGTTCCATTCAAAATGGACACTCATAATGTCCATGCAAACCGTATATTGCCTGTCTCCGCCAGAGCGGTTGGGAATGCTCCGGTGGGGAGCAACAGCTCTGGACCTGCGGTGATACCTTCCGTTTCTGAGGGAGGAACGATGGTTGGGGAAAGGAGCATGAGGAAAACGCCTCAGGCCTCTTCTTTTGGTGGCCGGTGGAGGATACCGATTGTTGTAAGGAATATGCCCAACCGGAGAGGTGGGGGACGTTCCTGATGATGGGACGGCTTATGGATAATGTGGGTGTCCACTAAGGGAGTCCATATCGGATGCTTTCAGGGCGACGGGCGGATACTCAAAAGATTTGCAGTTCCTCCCTGTATGTTGGAGGAATACCGTATGATATGAGCGCGTCCATTTTGATAGTCCGTTTTGAGTGGACATTTTTCTGTAAAGATTCAGTTTTTTCATGTTTAAAGAATGAGAAAAACATTCATCTTATGAACATGCTATCAGAATATCTCTGCGTGTTTTTTGAAATATAAGAATGCGTACATGCAAAATGGACACTCAAAAAAACGGATCAACATGTACTCCCAAAATGGCCTCTCAGAAAGTCCTCGCAGAAGAGAGGGGATACAACAAGGCTATGTAGAGAAGAATACCAGAGACTCGGGTGCATGGTTACATGTGAGGAACAAGGCGAAGGTTTACCTATGGCCTCACGAACTTTGGGGCTAAAATGAATATGTATTGAAGATGTCGGCATCAGCAACGGTACTGGGTGCAATAGGGGAGGGTGGATGCTCAGCCGTAGAGTTTGTTTTCCTGAGCCGTTGATATGTTCGTTTTGTCCAGGGATGGGCCCATGCTGACATCGTTCAATCTTTTTGAAATCGTGTTTCGCCCTATGGTGAATAAAGGCATCGCTCGTGGAGTAAGCGCTATCCCCAACGGGTTCCGGGGTTGAAAGATTTTTGAGTGGGCGGTGTTCAAAAAGGGCTGCATGGGAGGGCTTCCCCTGAAGACAATGGAAAAGGGATAGGATAACAGCCGGTGATTTCCGTGTAGGGGTGGATACTCGTAACAGCATATTTGCTATACGAATTTTTTCGGGTAACCATCTGTCCTTCAAGCATTCTTTTTTTGTATGTTCGCTTGTCTGAAAAATAACAGGCAGTGAATTGTAATATGCTGAAATAAAATGGTTTTATTTCAAACAAAAAATCCGTCAAGGGAACCGCTCTTGATGCGCGAGCCCATCCGCTGTGTAAGGGCGAACATTCATCGAAAGAAATATAGAAAAAAAATAGACTAAAAATGTTGTGCTTCAACGTTTTTTATTCTATCTGAAAACCAAGTCGTTCACTAAAAGGAGATTCCGATGGGCAAGATCATTTCGGTCGTCAACAACAAGGGTGGTGTGGGGAAGACGACGATCACCGTCAATCTCGCACATGCCCTGGCCATGCAAGGGAAAAAGGTGTTGATCGTCGATGTGGACAGCCAGTGCAACTCGACTTCCTTCTTCAACCTCGCTCCCGGCTGTGCTTCGCTTTACGAGCTGCTTGCCTCGGTTTATGATGAAGAAGCTCCCGAAATCAAACCTGAATCTTGCATCTATCCCACAGAGATCGGTTGCAGCATCCTCCCGAACGTTGAGGAGATGGCCTTCATCGAAGCCGAGTTCTATAAGAACGAGTCATATATCGTCGCCCTCCGTGAACGGCTGAGAGAGTACGCTACCAAAGAGTTTGACATCACCCTCATCGACTGCCCGCCTTCAATGGGGGCTTTCGTGTATATGGCGATGATCGCCTCCGATTTTATCATTGTGCCCATCCGTGCGGGGTCGCGTTTTTCGCTCGACGGTATCACGAAAACCATCAATGCTATCAACCAGATCCGCCGCACGAAGCTGAACGAAGGGCTTGTCCTGCTTAAGTTCCTGTACAATATGGCTGACTTGCGTCGGCTTGCGGACAAGCACTCTCTGACCATCCTGAACAACCGTTATCCCGGACAGGTCCTCACCGAGTACATCAGTGAGGCGACCATGCTCCGATCCTCCGAGATGCTCTCCGAAACGGTGTTCCAATCTTCACCCCGCAGTAAGGTGGCGGCGAAATTCCGTTCCGTCGCCCGTGAAATCCTCGCCGCCCTCGGCATGTAAACAGGAGCCTCTGATGACCCCCGGACAGACGCATCCCCGCAGACGCGGCCTCAACGAACTGATGGAATCCGTCGCGGCCAAGCTGGCAGAGCGCCCAGATCACATCGCGGCGGCCAGAGTCCTTGAGGAGATGCAGGCTGACGCCGCGAAAATCTCGCATAAGGCGGATGATGTGGACGTGCAGAATGGACAGTCTGAAGTGTCCTCCTCCTCCTCCTCCTCCTCCTCCTCCTCCTCTGTGGACGCGCAAATTGATTCTCCTGAGTGTCCTGACAAAGTGGACGATCAGAACGGACTTGCAAGTGGACTCGCCACGGAGGCACGATCTGACGTCTCTGTAAAGACAGAAATTGAGGACATGCAAAATGGACAGCCTGAACTTACTGTCAAAATGGACGCTCAGGCGTCTCAGCACTCTCCTTCGCAACGAGAAGCAACGGGAAAATATTCTGAAACTTCAAGCCTTGAATCTCTGAGCGCGCCCTCTACGTGGACGCCGATAGTGGACACTCTGAATGGACATTCAAAAGTATCTCCGGCTGTTTCCCGTCCCGATGGACGGAAACGGCCTTATCAAGTGGATGTTCAGAATGGACACTCAGAATATCCTGACAAAAGATCCTCTCACCATGAAGAGCTGCCTGAGCGGAAGACAGAGCCACCGGTGGAGAACAGGCTAGAGGCGGGGACTTCCACGGAGCAGGGAACGTCTGCCTCTCGTAAGCATGATCAGGAAGAAACCGTACCTGTTCAGGCCGCTGAGATGACATTGCGTTCGCCCACATCGGACACTCTGAATGGCCGCTCACGCCGGACAGCCAAAGTTGACGTGCAGACAGGGGCCCGGTGCAAACCCAAGAGGGTCGGAGAAGGGCAGATCAGCCTCCTCAGGCCTCTGGCTCCAGTGCATGGGGCCAATCCGACGAAGCTCTTCAAGTGGCTTTACGGAATCGGCAAGAAAGAAACCATCGACCTGACCCTCCCCATTATTGAGGAGACCATCGGTATCGATGCGCGCACCTGCCGGCGGATCATCGCTACATGGGCGGAGACGGGCGTGTGCGAGAAAACGGTCCATCGGCGGGGGATGCGTATCCGGCTTCTTATGGATGAAAAGGAGGCACTCGGCGCGCCGCGTGCCGCTTCCCCTTCCGTGTCGGCTTCTCCGGCGGATGAGCTGGAGAGGGCGCTGCCCGAGCTGTGCCCGAGGCTGATGGAGGTCGGTTTCACCGCCAAGCACCTGCGCCGGATCAAAGAGCTCCTCGCCGTGCAGAACATTGACCCCGGTTCCCTCACGGACGCCCTCCGGTATGCGGAGTATGAGCTGGAACACGGCCAGATGGTGGACAGCAAGGGCCAGCCCGTTTCGCGCCCGGTGGATTGGGTCTTTCGCTGCCTGTCCAAGGACGGGACCTACCGTATCCCCACGGGGTATGTTTCTCCGGCGGAATTACGCCGCCGGGAACGCGAAGAGGCCGTGCGCCGGGAACGCGAGGCGTTGGAGGCCGAGCGGAGGCTGCTCGAAGAAGAGGCCGCCCTTGCCCTTGAAAAAGAGGTCGAAGCGATGTTCCGTCAGCTGCTCGATGAACCCGACGGCCCGTTTGCCGCACAGATCCTGGAGAAGGTTCCCGCTGTCCTGCGTTCGCGCGGGGGGTTGGAGAACCCGCTGGTGCAGAAGGCCTGCCGGATGCAGATCAGCTATATGCTCCAGGACGCCGTCGGAGCGGGGCAGTAGGGCTATTCTGTGTGTCCATTCTGTGCGGACACACAGCATGGACACTTTGGGTGGATAGTGTGCCCGTCCGGGATGCGTGCGGTTGCGCATGGACAGGCAGCCCGGCCGGAAGGCCCGGACAGCGTGTAAGGGCAGGATGTCCGGACATGCTGGACACCCAATCCGTCCGAGGATGCTGTGAGCGGCCTGTGAGACAGGACAGAATGGCCGCACACGCCGGACAGTCTTACTGGCAATGCCCCGGACACTCTGACAGGGAAAAAAGACTGTAAAAACAGTGTAGACTCTCGTGAAGGGACAACTTGAACGTCCATTTTGATCGGATAATCTGATAGGACATTCCCTTCTCCTATAGAAAGAGAGAAAGAAAAACTCTTTCTCTCCCCAACGATTCAAGACAAAAGGTGCTGCTGCGAATGGCTTCCAAATCGACCAAAAAAGATCTTGTCCAACACATAGCGAAGGCTCTGGAAGTGAGCCCTGTGGAAGCCGAACGGGTTATGCTCGTGGTTATGCGGTACGTCCGGCGGCAATTGCTTGAAGATACATCGGTGATCCTGCCGGGCATCGGGACGCTGGCCGTGACGGAAACCGCGGCCCGTCTGGGGCGCAATCCCCACACGGGGCAGCCGGTGCCCATTCCCCCGCGCAAGACGATCAAGCTCAAGGTGTCCAAAGACCTCAAGGAAGCGATGGAGCCTTCCGAAACCGTGCGCACGGGCGGGGCCGATTTTGACGCCCAATAGCTCCGCCGTTCCGGAGCACGCCTGAAGGCTGGGCCTGGCCGGAAGGGGCTTATCCCTCGAAAAGGACGATCCGGTTTCTGCCGGATGTCTTGGCTTCATACAGCGCCTGATCCGCATGGGTCAGCACTTCGCAGATGTCCGCATCTTCCCCGAACGAGCGGTGCGCAATGCCGATGCTGACCGTCAGCTTGCCCGTCCGGGAATCGGGATGGACAAGGTCCAGCGCGGTTACTTCTTCCAAGATGCGCTGTGCCACGGTCATGGCCGAATATTGTCCGGCCCCGGCCAGAATAGTGGTGAACTCTTCGCCGCCGTACCGGAATATCTTGTCCGAATCCCGCAGGAGCGCTTTTTGCGTGGCCTGCGCCACGGCTTTCAGGGCGGCGTCCCCGGCCTGATGCCCAAACCGGTCATTGTAGTTCTTGAAGAAGTCGAGGTCGAGCATCAGCAGGGCGAGCGGCGTGCGCGCCGGGATGCGCTCCATCGTTTCCTCAAGCGCCCGGCGGTTGTATACGCCGGTCAGCGCATCCCGGAAGCTGAGGTCAGCATACTGGTCCCGTTCCTGCGCGAGCTGGCCGGAGCGGGTGTTCAGTTCGTCCATATGGCGGCTGATGTCCGGCAAAACGTCGAGTACGTCCTGCAATTCCCGAATGCGTACCCGGGGAAGTTCCGAGATGGAGTGCCCGGAGCGGATGGTCCGCAGCGCCTGAGAGAGCAGGGACAGGGGGCGGAGTATCTGAAGGTGGATGAGCAGCAGCGTAGCCAGCAGCCCCGCGATCAACGCGGTCCCCATGATCGGGAACAGTTCCTCGATGCGTGAAACTTCCTCGTTGATGTGGGACATGCTCCGGTGAATCCATTCGGCCTCGTGGGTCGAAACGGCGTCGCTGAGTTCGCGCAGTTTGCCGTCGAGGGTGTTCCAGAGCTGTTTGGCTTCCACGTGGCCTCTCGCGAGCTGCGTCCAATTGGACACGATGCCGTCCCAGTTCGTCCGGAATTCCCCGCAGTCCCTGAGCAGCGGCCGTTCAGGGGGTTCGGCCTGTTCCGCCTTGGCGCACATGTCCATCAGCGGGCGCAGGCTTTCCTCCAGGCCCTGCTTGTTGGCCGTGTTTCTGGAGAAATCCTTGTCCAGGTGCCGCGCACTGTGCTTGAGGGGATAGCTGTATTCCATCCCCGCCCGTATAAGCAGCCGCCCGAGCACGTTCGAAAAAAAGATTTCCGCATGATGGAGCCGATCCTCGGCCAGATAGCTTTGCTGCCTCAGCTCAATGAGACGGAGGAGTTGCGGCCTGATCTCATCCATTTTGCTGGAGAAGTCCACCGACGTCTCCTCAAAGACCGATTCCGCGATCAGCGCTTGGGCGGTGATGCCCGCGTTCCGGCCGATGGTGGGGTCGGACGCGCTATACACCAGCGCGATGTTGCGGCGCATGTTTTCGACGTTGAGGAGCATCTGCTGCTTGGCGAGGATCTGCGGCAGATGGCTGTTGCTGGTGGAGAGCGCCAGATTTTTGATCCGTTGAAGATCATTGGTGAAGATAAAGGAGACGAAGGCCAGCAGCGCCAGCAGGGGCACTGAGACGAGCACAGGGAAAAGGTTGATGCCGATTTGTCGTTTCCGCTTCGGCTCCGCGTTTCGGGAAGGCTTGCAGTACATGAACGCGCTCAATAAATGCTGAAGGGGAAATATTTGCGTACGATGCGGTCGTAATCGCCGTTCAGTTTGATATGGACGATGGCTTCGTTGATCGCGTCGACCAGTTCGGGATTGTTTTTCCGGACGCCGATGTGGGCATAGGCGAGGTCTTCGTCGGGCGGGAGGGGATCATCCAGTATGGCGAAAGGCTGGCCGCGCTCGCTCTGGAGGAATTCGTACCCGGACAGCCCGTCCACGAGGATGACGTCCAGCTGTCCGGCGCAGAAGGCGTCGAGCAGTTGCTCATAGGTAGGAAAACGGATGATTTCAGCCACGTTGACCCAGTGCCTCCGGAGGAAGATCTCCTGCTGCGTATGATCCTGGACGCCAACGCGTTTCCCTTTCAGGCCTTCGGCGCTGACGGTCACGCTGCCCGGAAGCCCCAGATAGATGGAACGGGAGTGGTAGTAGCTGTTGGTGAAATCCATATACGCCAGCCGTTGTTCGTTTTTGGCAAGTCCAGCAACGATCATGTCCAGTTCGCCCCGGCGCATTTTTTCGAGCAGCGTGCCGAAAGCAAGGGGCTCGACCGTGCAGGAACGGCGCATGGCCTTGCACAACGCCTCAGCGATTTCCGGGTCGAATCCGGCCTGCGTGCCTTCGGCGGGAAAGGAGAAGGGCGCATAATCGTCTTCCACGCCGATGCGGAGGATTTCCTCGGCTCCGCTGCGGGGCGGGAACCCCGCGGACAGCAGCGCGAGGAGGAACCCAGCCAGAAGAACGGACCGGAGTGAAGAAAAAGACGGTATCGTGGTTTTCAAGGGAAACTCTCTCGGGGGGCCCCCGCGGCCTCCGCGCCGTTTTCGGCGGGGCTCACAGGACGCTTCAATGTGATGCTCTCGTTTTCAAGGAGGAAAAAGCGTTCCTCAGGTCTTGACGTCGGGAAATTCCCCAACAACCAAATCGGGAAAACGACGGAGCGGCGGGAACCCCGGAAGAGCCGGGATAAAGCCGTGCGGCGGAACTGGCGACGGGTAGCGTCAGTTCCCGAAACCGCTCGGTGCGCGGCGTCGGGAACTGACAGCCGGATGGGGTTGACCGCTTTTCCTGAGGCGCGGCCTGTTCTTTTCTAAAGGATATTTCGGCTCGCTGCAATCAGTGTTTGGGTAGGAATAACGATTTATTATGATAAATTCCCCGCTTTATGGCAAAGTGGGGGGATGGACGGGAAAGCGGCCCCGGGCCTAAGGGGAACGCCTCCGGATGCCGTGGTTTTCGGATCGAAGGTATCGGTGCGGGCAAGATATCTGCACATAATCATATGGAATGGCTACGAAATTGTGAGAAAGGGCCGTTCCCCGCTGGGGATGCCACAGCGGGGAATGCCGGGGAGAGCGGCGCACGGGAGGAATCATGCGGGGGAGAGGCTGGCGTGCTGTATTGTGTTTTTCCCCGCAATCCTGTGGTGTGCCCCCCCACTTTTGGGGGGCGATCGGTTCTCCGTTCCGCACGGGGATTGTGCCCGGCATCCGTTTGG
>OGCM01003388.1_pt1 | contig 12419 bp, 7 predicted proteins | sample 1570151 | NCBI WGS metagenome assembly OGCM01 (sample SAMEA4370582, study PRJEB24528) | human gut metagenome
CGGTGTTGAGGGGCTTTCAAACCATATTACAGGACTTGAAAATGATGCTCCGATGCCTTCAAAGAAAAAGTATTTTAAACCATCTGAAACTTATAAACCTACTGTTTTTGATTCAAATCTTAGTGACAGTAAAATATGGGAAAAATCAGGAATATGGAAACCATCAGTATTTGGAGATATTATGGATATGCCGACAAAAGACACATTTACGCTGGAAGCTCTTTCTGATAACAGTTTCCATATTGCAGTCTGTGGAAATGCGGGAAAAATATCAGCTGTATCTGATGGTATAGCAGTATACTATACAAAAGTACCTGTAAAAGATGATTTTATATTTTCAGCTTCAATGAAAATAAACAATTATTTCCTGAATGACCAGGTATCGTTTGGGCTTATGGTAAGAGATGACATGTATATTGACAAAGTAACACCTGATATATTGGGAGATTATGTTGCAGCTGCACCTCTTCTTTTAACGCATGAAAATGCACCTGCTAATTGTTTTGCAAGAAAGAGCGGAAAGCTTGTATATGGAGGCACATGCACAAGAGGTTATAAACCGGGCGAGACAGTAAAAGTACAGATAGAAAGCACATCTGACGGATATGCGTGTACATTTGGAGATGAGACAACAATTACAGGTGGATTTGATTTCAAACTTACTGCGTTAGACCCTGAAAATGTATATCTTTGTATGTTTGCGGCAAGAAATGCAGATGTGACATTTTCTGATGTCAGATTAGATATAAAGTAAGATAATCAGGAAGATATTTACAGGTCTGCCGATGGGATATGTGAGGAGAAAATGGAAAAATTAAAGAAAATTTTAAACAGAATATTTATTGACGGTCTTGGCGGAATGGCACTTGGCCTGTTTTCAACATTGATTATTGGAACGATAATCGCACAAATCGGAACGTTTATCGGTGGTGACATAGGAAGCTATATCAATGGTGCTGCCAATGTTGCCAAAACACTTACAGGTGCCGGCATCGGCGTTGGAGTTGCTGTAAAGCTCGGCTCAAGTCCGCTTGTTACGATTGCAGCAGCTGTTTCCGGCATGATAGGAGCATTTCCGACAGTAAATTCAATGTCTGCATTTGCACTCGGAAAGCCCGGCGAGCCACTTGGTGCATTTGTTGCGGCATATGTTGCAATTGAAATCGGAAGACTTGTATCGGGAAAAACAAAAGTTGATATTATTGTGACACCATTTGCGTGCATAGCATCGGGAGCAGCAGTTGGATATGTAATCGGACCGCCGATATCAGCATTTATGATGTGGCTTGGCAATCTTGTTAATATTAATGTCGAACAGCATCCGGTAATTGGCGGAATACTTATATCGGTTCTTATGGGAATGATTCTTACACTTCCTATAAGTTCAGCAGCAATAGGTGTTTCCATGGGAATAACAGGTGTTGCCGCCGGAGCGGCGACGGTTGGATGCTGTTGTCAGATGGTTGGATTTGCGTTTGCAAGTTACAGGGAAAATAAAATGGGTGGTCTTATTGCACAGGGAATTGGAACATCAATGCTTCAGGTTCCTAATATTGTAAAAAAACCGCTTATCTGGATACCGCCAATCGTGTCAAGTGCGATACTTGGACCTGTATCAAGTGCAATTCTTAGAATGACAAGCACTCCGACAGGTTCTGGTATGGGTTCAGCCGGATTTGTGGGACAGATTATGGCATGGCAGTCAATGACACAGACAATGTCAGTTCCTGTTGCTGCAATAGAAATCATACTTATGCATTTTGTCCTTCCTGCACTTATAACACTTGCTGTTTCAGAGTGGATGAGAAAGATGAAATGGATAAAAGACGGAGATATGCTTTTAAGGTTGTAAAGGAAAATATATATGAAGATAACGAAAGAGCAGTCATTTGAAGAAAATAGAAAATTTCTTGGATTTATAAAAGAATGTCCAACATCATACCAGACAGTAAATACATTGAAGAAAATATTTGATGAAGCAGGTTTTGTCCAGAAAGAAGAGTGGGAATACGGCTTCTGGAACAAGGATGATGCATTTGGAAGCCAAGATGGAGAATATAAGGGGTATGTTATAAGAAATGACTCATCAATTATTGCTTTCCGTGTACCGGCATGCAAAAGCCCTAAAGGATTTAAAATTGTATGTTCACACACTGACTCACCGATGTTTAAATTCAAAGATAATGGTGAATACGGAAATAGTGATACATGTTTAAAACTTGATGTGGAAAAATATGGTGGAATGATTACACAGTCATGGTTTGACAGACCTCTTGGTGCTGCCGGAAGAATAGTATGTGACGTTGATGGCATATTGGACAGTATACTTGTCAATATATCTGAGCCGTCTTTTATAATTCCGTCACTGGCAATACACATGACAAGAGGAAATGATGCTTCAAAGACGGGTATATCTGTGCAGAAAGAAATGCAGCCGGTTGCAGCAGACAAAGGTTTATATGAACTGATACGAAAAGAATTTGGAATAAAGCAGAGTGACATTCTAGGAACGGATTTATATTTGTATAATACTCAGGAAGGCTGTATTATGGGTGAGAATGCCTCTTTGATATCAGCACCGAGAATAGATGACCTTCAATGTGTTTACAGCACTATGACAGGCTTTATACAGACCAGATGTCAGGATAAACCGGAGAGAGATGAGTATATAAAAGTATATGCGGCCTTTGATAATGAAGAAGTAGGAAGCCTATCAAGACAGGGGGCAAGCTCTGATTTTCTGCCTGTTGTGTTAAGAGAACTCGCATCGGTTAAAGATATTACAGGAAGCGGATTTAACCGTATGCTTTCAAAAAGTTTTATGCTAAGTGCAGACAATGCACATGCCATGCATCCAAATTATTCTGAAAAAGCGGATGTTATCCACAGACCGGATATGAATGGTGGAGTTGTAATTAAGTATCACGGCGGACAGAAATATACAACAGATGCATGCACAGGTGCATTTGTAAAACAGATTTGTAAGAAAGCAGATATTCCATATCAGACATATTATAATAATTCAGATGTTGCCGGAGGTTCTACACTTGGAAATCTTGTAATGGCTAATTTGTCAGTAAAGGCGGCAGATATAGGTATTGCACAGCTTGCAATGCATTCTTCATATGAGACATCAGGAGCATACGATACAATTTATATGAGTGAGTTTGTAAAAGAATTTTATGGAAAGGAAACACAGATATGATAAAGGAACTTGCAAAGAAAAACCGTTCATATAGAAGATTTTATGAAAATAAAAAGATAACAGAAGATGAACTTAAAGAACTTGTCGATACAGGAAGAAATACGCCGTCAGCAGCTAACAGACAGCCGGTAAGATATAAACTTGTATGTGATGAGGTAATGAATGAAAAAGTATTTGAATGTCTTGGCTGGGCAGGATATTTAAAGGATTGGGCAGGACCTGTTAAAGGGGAAAGACCATCGGCATACATAATTATGGCTACAGATAAAAATGCAAAAGCGGAATGTGATGAGGGAATTATCGGACAGACAATTCTTCTGGCAGCAGTTGAAAAAGGAATGGGCGGATGTTTTCTTGGCAATGTCAACAGGGCAAAGCTGGCTGGTGTTATTGGCCTTTCGGATGATATGAAGATTGATTACTGCATCGCACTTGGATATACAGGGATGCGAATCAGGTACACCATGTTCCTAAGATTAAACTTGATGATTTGATATTATAAAAATATCTGAAAATCTACTTGATATATTTTATCATTAATGATATTATTTAGAAACGTAATTAATTCCCTGAGGGAGTAATCGGCATAACATAAGTTGTGTAGTTATATCGACATAATGGTTTAATACCCGGTATTACTGTAAATGATGAGACTCGTGGATAGCTTTTAATACAAAGCTGTCCGGAGTCTCTTTTTTTGTTATGCCGGCGGGGGAAATATATAAAAATTACAAAAAGAAATGGAGATTAATATGAGTTTAATTGAATTGTTTATTCTGGCAGTTGGTTTGTCAATGGATGCTTTTGCTGTTTCAGTCTGTAAGGGGTTGTCGCTTGGAAAGATAAAGCCTAAGCATATGTGCATTGCAGGTGCATGGTTTGGTGGCTTTCAGGCACTTATGCCTCTTATAGGTTATTTCCTTGGCAGCTTTTTTGCTGATAAAATAACTAAATATTCGCATTGGATAGCATTTATTCTTCTTGTGATTATCGGTGCTAATATGGTGAGAGAAGCATTTGGCGAAGAAGAAAGATTAGATGCCAATATGAATCCGGCATCAATGTTTCTGCTTGCAATAGCAACAAGTATAGATGCACTTGCGGTAGGTGTTACGTTTGCATTTCTTCAGGTTAATATAATATATGCTGTAATATTTATCGGATGTGTCACATTTGTCTGTTCGGCAGCAGGTGTAAAAATTGGAAGTGTTTTCGGTGAAAAATATAAGTCCAAAGCAGAGATATGCGGTGGGATTATACTTATTCTCATAGGCGTTAAAATTCTTTTTGACGGATTAGGAATTTTATAGGAATTTTAGTTGAAAATTAGCCTTGTTTATCATAAAATTGTATTATAAATATACGTTAAAAATATAAACTGAAAAGAGGGATAGTTATGAGACTTAATTTTTTAGGTGCTGACCATGAAGTAACAGGAAGCTGTCATTTTCTTCAGGCGTGTGGTGTGAATATACTTGTTGACTGCGGTATGGAGCAGGGGAATGATGTTTATGAGAATCAGGAACTGCCAATCCCGGCATCGGAAGTTGATTATGTATTACTTACACATGCACATATTGACCATTCAGGATTGATTCCGCTTTTGTATACAAATGGATTCAGAGGCAAAGTTTACACAACAAGACCAACTGTGGATTTGTGTGAGATAATGCTTAAAGACAGTGCTCATATTCAGGAATTTGAGGCTGAATGGCGTAACCGTAAAGCAAAACGTTCCAACGGTACGTTGAAAGAATTCGTGCCGCTGTATGATATGGATGCGGCTGTTAATGTTATGAAACAGTTTGTTGGCTGTCCATATTCAGAAAAGATTGATTTATGCGACGGAATTACAATAAGATTTATAGATGCCGGACATCTTCTTGGTTCAGCAAGTATTGAAGTCTGGATTGATGAAGATGGCATTTCAAAGAAAATTGTATTTTCGGGAGATATAGGTAATGTTAATAAGCCTATTATAAAAGACCCGGAATATATAAAAGATGCAGATTACGTTGTTATGGAATCTACATATGGCGACAGAAGCCATGGTGGAACGCCTGATTATGCGGCAGAACTTGTAAAGGTGTTTACAAGAACATTTGAACGTGGAGGTAATGTTGTAATTCCTTCATTTGCAGTCGGAAGAACACAGGAACTTTTATATTTTATACGCGAAATTAAAGAAAAGAAGCTTATTGACAGACCATTTGATGTATATCTTGACAGTCCGCTGGCAATTGAATCTACTAACATATTTGGTAAAAATACACATGAATGTTTTGATGAAGAAGCAATGAAATTTATAGATGCAGGAATCAACCCGCTTGTATTTGAAGGGTTGAAGTTTGCCACAACAAGTGAAGCCTCAAAGATGATTAATTTTGATAATAAGCCAAAAGTAATTATATCTGCATCAGGTATGTGCGAGGCCGGACGTGTAAGGCATCATCTGAAACATAACCTTTGGAGACCGGAGTGTACGATACTTTTTGTGGGATATCAGGCAGTCGGAACAACAGGCCGTGCTATTGTTGAGGGAGCCAAAGAAATTAAGCTTTTTGGTGAACCGATACAGGTAAGTGCTGAGATTGCACAGCTTCCTGGAACAAGCGGACACGCAGACAGGGAAGGTCTGGTAAAGTGGATTAATTCATTTGAAAAGAAGCCACAGAAGGTATTTATAGTTCATGGTGAAGATTCAGTATGTGATAGTTTTGCGGCATTACTTCACGATGCGTACGGATATGATACACTTGCACCTTACACCGGAGCTGTTTATGATCTTGCCGGTAATGTTGAGATTTCACATGGTAATGAACAGAAGAAGTCAAGAAGGACAGTTGTTAAGCGTAATCAGGGCGTATTTGCAAGACTTGTTGCAGCCGGACAGAGACTTATGACTGTTATAACCCACAATGAAGGAGGGGCAAATAAAGATCTTGCAAAATTTGCTGACCAGATAAATGCTTTGTGTGATAAGTGGGATAGATGATAATAAGCACAGGAGAGTTTATGAAGAAGTTATTATTTGTATTTAATCCCAATTCGGGTAAGGCACAATTAAAGAATAAACTTATGCAGATAGTACAGATATTTTCAGAAGGCGGATATGATGTTACGGTGTATCCTACAAAAGCTGCCATGGATGGATATAATTATATTACAGAAAATGGCTTGTCACATGATGTCATAGTGTGCAGCGGTGGCGATGGAACGCTTAATGAGACTGTAGGTGCGGTATTGCATCTTGATGAAAGAATTCCTATAGGATATATTCCAAGCGGTACAACTAACGATTTTGCCAGGAGTCTCGGAATTCCCAAAGATATGATTGAAGCAGCTAAGGTTATTGTAAAAGGAAGAATATTCAACTGTGATATAGGAATGGTTGACGGACAGAGAAGTTTTAATTATGTTGCTGCATTCGGGGCTTTTACAGAGGTTTCATATAATACTCCGCAGCAACTGAAAAATGTACTTGGACATCAGGCATATATAATTGAAGCTGCTAAGCAGTTTATGACATTAAAGCCATGCTATGTAAGAGTAAAAAGCGATATAAAGAATGTTGAAGGAAACTTTGTATATGGAATGGTAAGTAATACAAAATCAGTCGGTGGCATGAAGTTTCTTGTAGGTGGTTCTACTGATTTGCAGGATGGGCTGTTTGAAGTGACACTCATACGTGAAATAAAGAATCCTATGGACCTGCAGCAGCTTGTCAATGCTTTTATGACACAGAAGTTTGATGAGTCGGATATGGTATGTTCATTTAAGACCAATCATGTTGAATTTGAATCTCCAAATGAAATAGCATGGACTCTTGATGGAGAGTTTGGGGGTTCGCTTAAAAAGACAGTATTTGATGTAATGCCCAAAGCGGTGGATTTCATTGTCAGAGGAAAAAAGAAGAAAAGTTAGATATGTATAACTTTATAAATTTAAGAAAAAATAGAAATTAGTTTATAATTTTAGGCTGGTTCGCTGAATTTTAAAATAAAATTTTGTGAATCAGCCTTTATTTTTTAGATTCAAACATAATATCGGACAAAAAACAAGCAATTTGCAAAACAAACAGTAAAAAAGATATAAACAATTCAGACACAATTTAATGATTGATACATGTATAATATAAATTATGAAAAATAAAATTTAGATTGATTTCGTGAAAAACTAATAAAATTACATCTAAACTGTAATAAATACTAAGAAAAATAAGTAAAATTACAGATAATATAATAAAATTAAGAGAAATGATAAATAATCAGACAAATGTTAAAAAAAAGATATTTACACGCATATAAAAATGGCGTATATTATAGGACAAGAAAAAACCATTGCGAAAGGATGATAACGACTTATGGAAAAACAGAGCAGACAGCCGGGACTGTACAGTCCGAGCTTTGAACATGATAACTGCGGTATCGGTGCCGTTGTAAGCATCAAGGGAATTAAGACACACCAGACAGTTTCAGATGCATTAAGTATTGTTGAGAATCTGGAACACAGAGCCGGAAAAGATGCAGAAGGAAAAACAGGTGATGGTGTTGGTATTCTTCTTCAGATTTCACACAAGTTTTTCAAGAAGGCGGTAAAACCACTTGGAATCCAGATTGGTGATGAGAGAGAATACGGCGTTGGTATGTTTTTCTTTCCACAGGATGAACTGAAGAGAAATCAGGCTAAAAAAATGTTTGAAATCATTGTTGAAAAAGAAGGCCTTGAATTCTTAGGCTGGAGAGAAGTGCCTACTTATCCTCAGATACTTGGTAAGAAAGCAGTGGATTGTATGCCTTACATTATGCAGGCTTTTGTGAAGAAACCGGCAGATGTGGCTAAGGGAATAGATTTTGACAGAAAACTGTATGTCGCAAGACGTGTTTTTGAACAGACTAATGAAGATACATATGTAGTTTCACTTTCAAGCAGAACTATTGTATACAAGGGTATGTTCCTTGTAGGACAGCTCCGTCAGTTCTTTGGTGATTTGGAGGACGCAGATTATGAATCAGCAATCGCAATTGTCCATTCAAGATTCTCTACTAATACAAATCCTAGCTGGGAACGTGCTCATCCTAATAGATTTATTGTTCATAATGGTGAAATTAACACAATTAAGGGTAATGCCGACAGAATGCTTTCAAGAGAAGAGACAATGTATTCGGAATATCTTGAATCAGAGATGGCAAAGATTACACCTGTTGTAAATACCAATGGTTCGGATTCAGCTATGCTTGATAACACACTGGAATTCCTTGTTATGAATGGCATGCCGCTTCCTCTTGCTGTAATGATTACAATTCCTGAACCATGGAGCAATAATAAAGCAATGGCACAGGAAAAGAAAGATTTTTATCAGTATTATGCAACTATGATGGAACCATGGGATGGACCTGCATCAATTCTTTTCTCTGATGGTGATATAATGGGTGCGGTTCTTGACCGTAATGGTCTTCGTCCTTCCCGCTATTATGTAACTAATGACGGTTATCTTATTCTTTCTTCAGAAGTCGGTGTCCTTCCGATTGCTGAGAGCAGAATCAAGGTAAAGGACAGATTAAGACCTGGTAAAATGCTTCTTGTTGATACAGTAAAGGGCGAACTTATAGATGATGATGAGTTAAAAGAAAAATATGCAACAAAGCAGCCTTATGGCGAATGGCTTGATAACAACCTTGTACAGCTTCATGATTTAAAGATTCCAAATCAGAAAGTGCCAATGCATACAAAGGAAGAGAGAGCAAGACTCCAGAAAGCATTCGGATATACATATGAAGATTTGAAGACATCTATTCTTCCTATGGCACTTAACGGTTCAGAGTCAATTGGTGCGATGGGTATTGATACACCGCTTGCAGTGCTTTCAAATAAACATCAGCCATTATTTAATTATTTTAAACAGCTTTTTGCACAGGTAACAAATCCACCTATAGATTCAATCCGTGAAAAAGTCGTAACATCAACAACTGTTTATCTCGGAACAGATGGAAATGTCCTTGAAGAAAAAGCAGAAAACTGTAAACAGTTAAAGATTAATGACCCAATCCTTACAAATACAGACCTTTTGAAGATTAAAAATATGAAGGTTGACGGATTTAAGGTAGAGACAATTCCTATTATTTATTATAAGAATACATCTCTTGAAAAAGCAATTGACCATCTCTTTGTAGAGGTTGACAGAGCACACAGAGAGGGTGCAAATATTATAATTCTTTCTGACCGCGGTGTTGACGAAAATCATGTTGCAATTCCTTCGCTTCTTGCTGTATCTGCACTTCAGCAGTACCTTGTACAGACAAAGAAAAGAACTGCAATGGCTGTCATTCTTGAGAGCGGTGAGCCAAGAGATGTCCATCATTTTGCAACACTGTTAGGATATGGTGCATCAGCAATTAATCCATATCTTGCACAGGAGAGCATTCAGGAATTAATAGACCTTAATATGCTTGATAAAGATTATTATGCTGCTGTAGATGATTATAACAATGCGATACTTGGCGGAATTGTTAAAATTGCTGCAAAGATGGGTATTTCAACAATACAGTCATATCAGGGTGCTAAGATTTTTGAGGCAATAGGTATTGATTCAGATGTTATTAATAAATATTTCAAGGGTACAGTGAGCAGAATTGAAGGTATAAGCCTTAAAGATATCCAGGAGGATGTTGAAACACTTCATTCTAAGGCATTTGACCCATTGGGACTTCCTACTGATACAACACTTGACAGCAATGGTGCACATAAGTTAAGAAGCGGAAAAGAAGAGCATCTTTACAATCCGCAGACAATTCACCTTTTACAGCTTGCAACAAGAACAGGTGATTATAAGATTTTCAAGGAATACACAAAGCTTGTAAATAAAGATACAGGTGCCATGAATCTTCGTGGACTTATGGACATCAGATTTCCTAAGAAAGGAATTAATATTGATGAAGTTGAAAGTGTTGATTCGATTGTAAGAAGATTTAAGACAGGTGCTATGTCTTACGGTTCTATTTCAAAAGAAGCACATGAGACAATGGCAATTGCAATGAATATGCTTCACGGCAAATCAAATTCAGGCGAGGGCGGTGAAGATGAGGACAGACTTACTGTAGGACCTGACGGATTAAACAGATGTTCAGCAATCAAGCAGGTCGCGTCAGGACGTTTCGGTGTAACATCTAAGTATCTTGTAAGTGCACAGGAAATTCAGATTAAGATGGCACAGGGTGCAAAGCCTGGTGAAGGCGGCCATTTACCTGGAAAGAAGGTATATCCATGGATTGCAAAGACACGTCTTTCAACACCGGGTGTATCACTTATTTCACCTCCACCACATCACGATATTTACTCTATCGAGGACTTGGCACAGCTTATATATGATTTGAAAAATGCGAACAAAAATGCACGTATTTCAGTTAAGCTTGTATCAGAGGCAGGCGTTGGTACAGTTGCTTCTGGTGTTGCAAAAGCAGGTGCACAGGTAATTCTTATATCAGGTTATGACGGCGGTACAGGTGCGGCTCCGAGAAGTTCTATCCACAATGCCGGACTTCCATGGGAACTCGGACTTGCAGAGGCACATCAGACACTTACTATGAACGGACTTCGTAATAAGGTAATTATTGAGACAGATGGTAAGCTTATGAGTGGCCGTGATGTTGCGATTGCAGCTATGCTTGGTGCTGAAGAATTTGGTTTTGCAACAGCACCGCTTGTAACAATGGGTTGTGTAATGATGAGAGTATGTAATCTTGATACATGTCCTGTAGGTGTTGCAACACAGAATCCTGAACTTCGTAAGAGATTTACAGGAAAACCTGAATACGTTGTCAACTTTATGAGATTTATAGCAGAAGAACTTCGTGAATACATGGCAAAACTTGGTGTGAAGACAGTTGATGAACTTGTCGGAAGAACAGATTTACTCGAACAGAGAGATGTTCCTGGCAGCGGACGTTCAAAGAATGTTGATCTTTCACAGATTCTTGATAATCCATATATTAAGGAAGCTGCAAAGATTCATTACGATAAGAAAAATGTATATGATTTCCAGCTTGAAAAGACAGTTGATGAGAAAGTTCTCTTGAAGAAATTTGCAACGGCACTTGATGAAAAACAGAAGAGAAGTGTTGAGGTAGATGTAACTAATACAGACCGTGCAGTCGGTACTCTTCTCGGTGCTGAGATTACAAGAAGATTTGGTGAGACACTTGATGAAGATACATTTACAGTAAAATGTAACGGTGCCGGCGGACAGAGCTTTGGTGCATTCATACCTAAGGGACTTACGCTTGAACTTGTCGGCGACAGCAATGATTACTTCGGAAAGGGCCTTTCAGGCGGTAAACTTATTGTATATCCGCCTACAGGATGTGCTTATAAAGAAGATGAAAATATCATCATAGGTAATGTTGCACTTTATGGAGCTACAAGCGGTAAAGCATTTATCAATGGTGTTGCCGGAGAGCGTTTCTGCGTAAGAAATTCAGGTGCTACAGCGGTTGTAGAGGGTTGTGGTGACCATGGATGTGAATACATGACCGGCGGCCGTGTGGTTGTACTTGGCAGAACAGGAAAGAACTTTGCAGCAGGTATGAGCGGCGGTATCGCATACGTTCTTGATGAAGATACAAGCCTTTATAAGAGAATGAATAAACAGCTTGTATCAATTGAACCTGTAACAGATAAGTATGATGTACTTGAATTAAAAGATTTGATTACAGAACATGTTGCATATACAAATTCAAAGAAAGGCAAAGAAGTTCTTGATAATTTTGGTGAATACCTTCCAAAGTTCAAGAGAATCATACCTCACGATTATAAGAAGATGTTAAATACAATAGTCCAGATGGAAGAAAAAGGACTTAGCAGTGAGCAGGCTCAGATAGAAGCATTTTATGCGGCTACAAAGTGATGTGCACAGCCGAGGCACACATCACATCGGTTCGTTTGATGGAAAGGAGATACGTATGGGAAAGCCAACAGGATTTTTAGAATATGAGCGAAAAGAAGCAAAAGCTGTTTCGCCAAAGGAGAGAATAAAGAATTTTAATGAATTTCATACACCACTTTCAGAGGCAGAGCAGAGATGTCAGAGTGCAAGATGCATGGACTGCGGTGTTCCGTTCTGCCAGTCAGGAATGAATATTAAAGGAATGACGTCAGGATGTCCTTTAAACAATCTTATTCCTGAATGGAATGACCTTGTATACACAGGAAACTGGGA
>OGCM01003395.1_pt1 | contig 12403 bp, 6 predicted proteins | sample 1570151 | NCBI WGS metagenome assembly OGCM01 (sample SAMEA4370582, study PRJEB24528) | human gut metagenome
TAACATCGCCCGTCTGATCAATCAGAGTATTCCGGTCAGCTATGTTATGAAACGGGATAACATGGTTACGTTTAATACCGAGGATTTTACAGATGATATCCAGGATGTTATGGTCAAAAACCGCCACAGAGCGTTCCCGGTTATCAATCCTCATGGAAAGTGTATCGGAACGATTTCCAGGCGTAATTTCCTGGACATGCACAAGAAAAAAGTTGTTCTTGTAGATCACAATGAGGTGGATCAGGCTGTTGATAATATTGAGAAGGCGGAGATTCTTGAGATTATTGACCATCATAAGCTTGGAACATTGCAGACCATGACACCGGTAGCGTTCCGTAATGAGCCTGTGGGATGTACGGGTACAATCCTTTATGAGATTTACGGAGAGCAGCGTCTGGAGATTCCGGAAAAAATTGCGGGACTTCTCTGTGCGGCCATTATTTCAGATACGCTGATGTTCCGTTCACCGACCTGTACACAGACGGATAAGATCGCTGCCAGCGCCCTTGCCCTGATCGCGGGAATTAAGATAGAGGATTTTGCCAGAGAGATGTTCTCAGCGGGAAGTAATCTGAAAGATAAATCCCCGGAGGAGATTTTTTACCAGGATTACAAGAAGTTTATCGGCGAGGGCAATGTTTCCTTTGGTGTGGGGCAGATCAGTTCCATGGACAGCGAGGAGCTGAAAGAGATCAAGGAGAAGCTGATGCCGTTTATGGTCAGCGAGTGTGGACGTCACGATATCACGAGAGTTTACTTTATGTTGACGAATATTCTGGAGGAATCTACAGAGCTTCTGTTTTATGGTGAGGGCAGCCAGCAGATGGCTGAGATCGCTTTTGAGAAGAAGCCGGACGGAGATGCGTTCTGTCTGCCAGGTGTGGTTTCCAGAAAGAAACAGCTGATTCCGGCGATGATGGAGGCTGCTCAGCTGATGAACAGCGATTACGCATAAGGAGGCCGGATCAATGGCAAAACAGATTTGGAAACCGGGAAATATGATCTATCCGCTGCCGGCAGTGATGGTCAGTGTCACGGACGGGGAGGGCAACGACAATATTATTACCGTTGCGTGGACAGGAACGGTCTGTACGAATCCGGCGATGGCTTATATTTCAGTCCGACCATCCCGTTATTCTTATGGAATGCTGAAAAAAACGGGAGAGTTTGTTATTAACCTTACAACAGAAAAACTGGCTTTTGCGACGGATTTCTGCGGAGTCCGTTCCGGCCGGGATGTTGACAAATTCGAAAAACTGAATCTTACGAAAGAGAAAGCGCAGTATGTTTCTGCTCCGATGATCGGGGAAGCGCCGGTTTCTATCGAGTGCAGAGTACGTGAGGTGAAGGAACTGGGATCGCATGATATGTTTCTTGCAGATGTACTTGCGGTCCATGCGGATGAAGCATATATGGACAAAAACAACAAGTTCCATCTCAATGATGCAGGACTTCTGGTTTATTCCCATGGGGAATATCTGGCTGGTGGCCGGAAGGTGGGAACTTTTGGCTACAGCGTGAAGAAGAAAAACGGTAAGAAGAAACGCTGAGAATAATACGGCACAGGAACGATTGTTGAGATTTTGTTACAGCTATGTTAAAATGAAAGGACACAGTATGAATAATATTACACTGATAGGGATGCCTGGTGCGGGAAAAAGCAGCATCGGTGTTGTACTTGCGAAAGTGCTTGGTTACCAGTTTATTGACTCAGACCTGCTGATCCAGAAGGAAGAAAAGAGAACTTTAAGTGAGATTATTGAGCAGGATGGAATTGACGGGTTCAAGGCGGTGGAGAATCGTGTGAATGCGTCTATCCAGGTTGAGAATACGGTCATTGCCACAGGTGGCAGTGTCGTGTATTGTGATGAGGCAATGCAGCATCTGAAATCAGAAGGAGTTGTGGTATATCTGAAGATTTCTCTGAAGCTGCTGTCCAAACGTCTTGGCAATCTGAAAGACCGTGGAGTTGTTCTGAAAGAGGGCCAGACACTGGAGAGTCTTTATGAGGAACGTACTGTATTGTATGAGAAATATGCGGATATTGTTGTAGACGAGGAAGATAAAGATCTGGAGGGAAGCCTTCAGATCGTGCTGGATGCACTGAAACGGGGAGAGAAATAGTTTACAAATCCGAAATATGTGTTATAATATACAACTGACCTAAAAAACGGTGTTGCGGAACGTATGTTTCCGTCGTAAATTCAGAGAAAGTTTCTTGCTCATAGAGGAGTAAAATAATAGAGGTGTGTTATGGAACAGTATGTGATTAAAGGCGGCAATCCTCTGGTTGGAGAAGTGGATATTGCGGGTGCGAAGAATGCGGCGCTTGCGATATTGTCAGCAGCCATTATGACTGATGAAACTATATTGATCGAGAATCTGCCAGATGTTAGGGACATCAATGTTCTGCTTGAGGCTATTGCAGAGATTGGTGCTCAGGTTGAGCGTGTCGATAAATCTACTGTAAAGATCAACGGTTCTACCATCGGCAATCTCAGTGTTGACTACGAATTTATTAAGAAGATTCGTGCTTCTTATTATCTTCTTGGTGCGTTACTTGGTAAGTACAAGCATGCGGAGGTTCCGCTTCCAGGTGGATGTAATATCGGCAGCAGACCGATTGACCAGCATCTGAAGGGATTCCGTGCTCTTGGTGCGGAGGTTGATATCCGTCATGGCGCAATTGTTGCCAAGGCTGAGAATCTTCATGGCAGCCACATTTTCCTTGATGTGGTTTCTGTTGGTGCAACAATTAACATTATGATGGCAGCTTCTATGGCAGCTGGCCGTACCATTATTGAAAATGCTGCAAGGGAGCCGCATGTTGTTGATGTGGCGAATTTCCTGAACAGTATGGGGGCGAATATTAAGGGTGCCGGTACAGATGTAATCCGTATCCGTGGTGTTGAAAAACTTCACCGTACAGAGTATTCTATTATTCCGGATCAGATCGAAGCAGGTACTTTTATGTTTGCAGCAGCAGCTACCGGCGGAGATGTTACTGTACGGAATGTTATTCCGAAGCATCTGGAAGCTACAACTGCCAAGCTTGAGGAGATTGGATGTGAGGTTGAGGAGTTTGATGATGCGGTTCGTGTTCGTGCGCCGCATAAACTTCATCGTACTCATGTGAAGACTCTGCCTTATCCTGGTTATCCGACAGATATGCAGCCACAGATTGCAGTTACACTGGCATTGGCTGAGGGTACAAGCATTGTTACTGAGAGTATTTTTGAGAACCGTTTCAAGTATGCAGATGAGCTTTCCAGAATGGGAGCGAACATCAAGGTGGAGGGGAACTCCGCAATTATTGATGGCGTGAAGAAGCTTACAGGTGCACGTGTCAGTGCTCCGGATCTTCGTGCAGGTGCAGCGCTTGTTATTGCAGGACTGGCTGCTGAGGGTGTTACGGTTGTCGATGACATTGTTTATATTCAGCGTGGATATGAGAATTTTGAAGAAAAATTGAGAAGCCTTGGTGCTGAAATTGAGAGAGTTTCCAGTGAGAAGGAGATTCAGAAGTTCAGACTTCGGGTTGGATGATTTTTTGATTTTTATGAATTATGAGAGCTTCCGGGCATTTGTGTCCGGGAGCTCTTTTTTTGTATGGAGAATATATGCTTTGCATAATAGATACTGATAGTGGAAATTTTTGACGGATTTTTGTAAAAACTTTGAATTTATTTCTTAATAGTTTTCTACTATAATGAACGGGACAAACGACGGATTTTGAATATCCGTATAACTAAAAAACAGCATAAATTTGAGATTCGGAGACTTCAGAGAATAACTTCATTGCGGAGATTCTTGAATGAATACTGGTATGACCACGGAGGGTGGAAAATGAATAAATATACGGTACTTCCGCTTTTAAATTCTTCTTTTGAACCGGGAAAAGCCCTGGAGACAGTGGAGCAGTTTGAGGATAAAGATTTCAGAAATATTGCGATGGCTGAGTTGTATTATTTTACGGGCAGAGCAAAAGAGTGCTGTGAGATTACAGAACTGTATCTGGAAAATGAAAAAATGGAATTGCGCCTTTCGGCGTGTATGCTTTATTGTTATGCAAATCTGACACTTGGCAGATCGGTTGCTTCGAAGCGAGGTCTGCAGGGAATTCAGGAATGCATCAGTAAGGCAATGAAAAAAGAGATTTCGGAGGAACTGCAGGCATCTTGTGTACTGGCAGGATATGTTGGTGCGGTGCTTCTTCATCTTCCAGCAGAAGGAATTCCGCCGCTGTGGGAATACAGTGGCATTCTTTCTGAGGGGCTGAGACTTTTTGCGGTGTATGTACTGGCACATCAGGCTTATCTGAACGGAGAGTACTGGAGTGCTTATGGAATGTGTAAAGCAGCGTTGTTTATGACGAGGGAGACTTATCCGATCAGTATGGTTTATCTCCGGTGTATGATGTCGACGTGCAGAATTAACAGAAGGTATAAAAAAGAAGCGCAGATTGATCTGATGGAAGGATGGAAAATGGCGGAGAAGGATGATTTTGCAGAGCCGTTTATAGAACATCATGGACTCCTTCAGGGACTGATAGAGGTTTGCATTCGGAAAAATGATCCGGATGCCTACAAAAGGATTACAGATGGAGTACTGTCTTTCAGCAGAGGATGGATGGCAGTGCATAATCCTGAAACGAAGAACAAAGTGACCGATGAACTGACTGTTATGGAATTTTCAATTGCGATGCAGGCAAGTGGTGGATGGACGAATAAAGAAATTGCAGCACATATGGGGATTTCTGTGAATACGGTGAAACATCATCTTACGGATATTTTCTGTAAGCTGGATATAAAGAAACGTGAGGAATTGAAACAATATATGTTAAATTGATGTTCAAAGGCACCTTTTTGTAGCCAAATGGGCCTTACGTAACAATTGGGTTCACGTTATAATAAATAACATAAATAATCAGATAATACTTAAAAATATTCAACAAAAACAAAAAAAACGATATTTAAGAAAGGAGAAGAAGCCAAAGTTTTTATCTGGATATCATTGGATACCAAAAATGTTTTTTGTATTGATATGAGAATCCTGTAAATATAAAATGTTTGCGGTATGAAACAGCTTTAATTACCAGATAAAAAACCTGAAGCTTTTTTAAGAAGAGAGGAATATAAACGGAAGAAAAATAATAAGAATTATAGTACACGTTAATGCACACACAGGAAAGCAGGAAAGGTATGAAGAAATTGAGGAAAGATAAGTTCAGAAAAATCCTGGCATTTATGGTGGCTTTGGCGTTGATGGTATCTTGTGTGCCAAGTGCATACACGATCTCCGCGAGTGAGACATTTGGAGATGGAACAGATGATCTGTTCACAGATGGTGAAGGATCATCGGGACCCGAAGCCGAAGAATCGACACCGGATGTAAGCAGCGCAGACCAGGAAAAACAGGCGCAACAAACTATGCTTACATATGAAAATGATTCTGTTAAAGTAACAGCAGAGGCACTGGAAGAGGGATCTCTTCCGCAGAATACATCTTTGAGAGCTAATACTGTAAACGAGAATACATCTGTATCTTATGATACAGTATCTCAGAAGCTTTCGAAGGCAGCCGAAGACAAAGGCAGCAGCCTGCGGGGCTTTTTTGCGTTAGATGTATATTTTGCAGATGCTGACGGAAACAGAGTTGAGCCGAACGGCAGAGTGAAGGTAACAATTGAATACAAGACACCGGCAGCACCGGAACTTACCGATGCAGCCAATACGAGTGTAACTGTTGAAAAACTTCGTTATAACAGCAGCACCGGCGAGACAGAAGCTTATGTTTTACAGCCGAATGAAGATCTGAAGGTTCTGAATGTAACAGAAACCAAGCAGGTACAGATCATTCAGGCAGAAACTGGAAATTCCGCTGTTTTTGCGGTGATGTGGGACTCCCCTGAAACAGTTTCTGGTGAGGATGAAAATTCAGACACTCCTATTGATTCAGAGGGAAATGATAGTGATGTGGATATTTCAGACGGTGAGATTACACCGGAGCCGGAGGTAACAGAAGTTCCGGCAGAAGAACCGGAAGTTACAGAAGCACCGACGGAAGAGCCGACCGTAACAGAGGCTCCGGCAGAGGAACCGGAAGTTACAGAAGCACCGACGGAAGAGCCGACCGTAACAGAAGCTCCGGCAGAAGAACCGGAAGTTACAGAAGTTCCAGAAGAAGAACCTGAGATTACACAGGTTCCATCAGAGGAAGCTGTTATTGTAACTGTCATTGGAGATGATGTAAATCTTCGTGTCAGTCCATCAGAAGATGCGGATGTAGTTACAACTGTGGAAGCAGGTACACAGCTTACCGTTCTGGAAACTGTTACAGCAGAAGACGGGACAACCTGGTACAGAGTTTCTTACGAGGGAACGGAAGCTTACATAAGAAGTGATATGGTTCAGGTGGTTGAGACGGGTGATGAGGAGCCGGCGGAAGAGGAAGTGACGGATGATCTCACGCAGGAAGGTCCTGTTACTTATTCCAAGACGGTAGGGAATGTAGTTGTGACAGCAACTGCAGATAAGGATGTTCTTCCTGAAGATGCGGAACTGGTCGTAACACCTGTTGAAAAAGACAATGCTCAGTATTCAGAAGTAGAATCCCAGCTTCATGCAAAAGCTGAAGAAGGGGATTATACAGTTGCAGGTTTTCTTGCATATGATATTTATTTCCAGGACAATGAGGGAAATAAAATTGAGCCAAATAACGGAAGCGTTAAAGTTTCCATGGATTATCAGGCATCATCAATTCCTCAGGAAATCAAAGAGAGCACAGAGACATCAACATTCAGTTCAGAAGCTGATGAGGAGATATCTCTGGAGGATGAGAATACAGAAGCCACAGATGCACAGGAGCTTTCTGTTGCAGTGATGCATCTTGTAGAAGATGAAGCTGGTAATGTGCAGTCTGTTGTTGATATGACACAGCAGGGAACTGCAAAAGTTGAGACTACCGCAGAGAATGAAATTCAGAAAGCGGAATTTGAGACGGATAGCTTTTCGGTGTTCACGATTACCTGGCAGGGTGCTGGGAGAAGTTTGTCAATTCAGTTGATTGATACAACAGGAAATTCTGTTGGAAGTGGTAATGAATCTGTAACATGGAGTGGAAACTCACATACAACAGCATATGCAGATGCTCCGAAGATTAGCGGCTACGCTTTCAAGAAAGCTAAAGTTGCTTCCTCAGCAGCAGAAGAGGGAACTGTAGTAAATAATGTTCGTTATAATAACGGGAAATATCAGTATACTTCTGAGCGGAATGTGAAGGATACGACATCATGGTACGATATTGAAAGTAATACAGTATATTTTGTTTATCAGAAGGTAGAAAACCTGAAAACGGTTGAGACTGTTGACCATACCAGCGATGGTATTACCATGAAGATGAAGGATTTATGGGGTAACAGCAGTGAGATCGGACCGAGTTCAGATCAGAGTACCTGGCTTACTCTTGGTGGTGGCTATGGAAATGGAAATATCAAGAGAGGACTGTTAAACAACGTTCTTGCACCTAATGGATATCCAACGGTAAAAAGTAATAGTTCGAATTTGGAAAGTCTGTTTTCCGGTGGAAAAACAACAACAGTAAATCATCTGTTCTTAAAAACCATTTATGACCAGACAGGATATTATGAATATAGCAGTTTCAATAACTACGCATATTTAGGAAGTAATCCTGGAACCTCAGCGAATTTTACGGTTTATGATGCAATAGGAACACCAAAAGGAGATAGTACCTTATATTTCTACGGCCGTGGAAACTTTATGCCATATAATGCAATTGCGGATGGCAAATATGCGTCTAGTACCCATAATTTATATGATGAAGATGGTAATGAATTGGATGACAGCGATCCGGATAAGGGAAAAGTACTTTATCAGACTCAGGGTACGAATGATTACCAGTTTGGTATGGAAATGGATGGTAATTTCCTTCAGCCAAAAGATGGAAAGGTAACACCTCCGAACAGTTCCAAAAAAGAATCCATGATCTATGAATTCAATGGCGATGACGACATGTGGATTTATATCGATGATGTTCTGGTACTTGATATTGGTGGTGTACACGATGCCCATTCCGGTAAGATTAATTTTGAGACCGGAGTTGTAAGCTGGAAGGATTGTAATAAAGGACAGGTACCAAAGGAGTATACAACTACTATTAAAGAAATGTTCCGTTCAGCAGGATATTTCCCGGATGGAATAAAATGGGATAACAGTAAGGTTGATAATTATTTCGACGGTGATACTTTTAAGGATTTTACAACTCATTCCTTTAAGATGTTTTATATGGAACGAGGAGCTGGTGCTTCCAACCTTCATATGAAGTTTAACATCCAGGTTATTCCGGAGGGACAGGTAGAAGTAAGAAAAGAGCTCAGCAATACTGATAAAGAAAAATACAGTAATGTAGAGTTTGCGTTCCAGTTATATGCACAGGATATTGTTGGTGAAGACAGCCAGGGAAATGAAATCTATTCTGATGAATATGTTCCTCTGGGAAATGGCAGTGCAGTATATGGAAATGCAGGTAAACCGACGAGCCAGGAAATTCAATTTGGTGATAAGGAAATTAATGGAACGACATACAAGAATGTCTTTTATCTGAAACCAGATGAGTCTGCAATCTTTACCGATTTACAGGCGAACAGGAAATATTATGTAAGAGAGATCGGAGTAAAGTCCGAAGAATACAGCCAGATTAAAATTAATGATACCGGATACAAAGAGTATGATGAAGATAACAAGGAAACCGGAGAGGGAGTAATCAAGAAGGTTGAGACTGATAAAAAGGCAGTAAATGTACGACCGGTTGTGGTTTATACCAATAACTGTTCGGCAGCCAACAGTCGAGAACTTCGGATTACCAAGAAGATCAAAGATGATATTTTTGTAGAGGATACCTTCAGTTTCCGCATTCAGCTTTCCAATCAGAATAATGTTTTAGTCCCATATGCAAATGGTGATTATTATCTGCTGGATGAAGATAACAACTACTGGTATTACAATGCTTCCGGTGCACTGGCATTCAATGGAAGTGATGCCATCGTCTGTGGCCGTAAGACAACAGACGATGGAATTGTAACCGGCGTACCTGCCGGATACACAGTTGTAGTAACAAGTATTCTTTCCGGGACAAGTTTCCGGGTTGAAGAGGTAAATCTGGATTCCGAGAAGTATGATACTCCTAAAAAAGCAGTGAATTATGCTGATACATCTGTGGTTACAGACACTGATGGTCATACAGCAGATGGAAGCATCGAACTTGGTCAGGACGCGAATGTGGTTGTTACCAATACTCCGAAGAATCAGGGCCAGGAACAGGATCAGACATTTATCAGAATATCAAAAACATTTGAAGGTCTTACGGAGGCTGAGATTGGAGAACTTGCAAAAGCAGATCCTCCATATAAGATCACAGTAACCGGAAAGAAACTGGATACAGAAACCAATACTTATGTTGATTTCACACAGGATCTTTACTTAAGGGATGCGTTCGTAACAGGAAGCGGTACCACCTGGACTTATACCTGGAAAATTGAGGGATGTGGAACAGGTACGTATCACGTTACAGAGAGCAATTACAACAAAAACGGATATACTTCGGAAGTAAAGATCAATGGAAACACTGTTCAGAATCCGGAACAGAATGGTGTGGATGTTACCACAGAGGTTTCAACTTATAATTACGTAGGAAAAGACAAAGTTACCAACTGTAATAAACAGAATTATTCCATTGGCGTGCAGAATTTAATTGTTGCTAAGTTAACCAAGGGGCAGGGAACTTTTGTATGGACCCGACAGCCTGCAAGCATCAATGAAAGACTGGCAATTATAAAGATTATTAAATCGCTTAATGGATTTGATAACAATGCAACACTGGATAACTGTTATTTCTACAGTGGAGAAGGCATCGAAGGAACCATGATTTTCCGAGGTGCAAAAATCCGTTATGACTGCAAAGATATTCTGCATTTTGAATATCCGAAACAGTGGGCGATGTTTGCTACAGGAACCTATGAAATTACAGATGGACGCAATGCAGAAGTTGCAATTGAAAACACCTATACAGAAATTACTGCGGATCTTGATCTGGTTAAGATTTTGAACAGTAAAGATGTCACAGTAACAAGACTGACAGGTGCGGAATTTGATCTGTATAAGAAAGATCGTAACGGAACCGGATACAGTAAAGTAAATTCAGATCCAATTGTGATTGACAACGATCATCAGGAAGAAGCTCTGAGAAATCTTTCACCAGGGCAGTATTACCTGGTGGAGACAAAGGCACCGGATGGATGCACTTTACTGGCAGATCAGATTTACTTCAAACAGGAAAACGGAACGATCATTCTTACAGACGAAGATGGCAATGCACTTCAGACTGAAAATGCCATGTGGTCCTTAAGTTCTTCTGATGGAAGTAACGTACTGACAATCAAAAACAACAAAATTTATAACTTACCGAGTGCCGGTGGCCCCGGAATCTATGGATTTACAATCAGTGGTGTGGCGATTCTTGCGACTGCACTCCTGTTGTTTATAAAAAATAAACGGAGGGAGGAAGAAGCAAAAAGATCGTGACTCATTATTGTAAATGGAAATACGAGGAGAATGAAAAAGGAAAAGGGATAGAAAGAAAGGAGACTAGTATGAAGAATTTATTCAAGAAAATTGGTGCGTTATTAATGGCAGCAGTTATGGTTCTGTCTATGTGCACTGCAGTATTTGCTACCAATGATCCAATGGTAGCAGACCACGCAACTATTAAGGGAATCAACAAGGAAGATGGTATTACAGTAAAAGCTTATAAGATTATTACTTATAATGAGAATGGAACATATTCTGAGGTTTTAAAGAATACTATTGATAAAACAGAAGATGGTACATTAAACCCTACATCTGCAAACATTGAAGCATTAGCAAAAAGAACTAATGATCTGACAGATGTAGTTAATATCACAGATCGTAATGATGAAGGTGTTTATACAACAAGCGCATTAACACCTGGCACATGGATGATTATTGTAACAGGTTCAAATACTGCTCTTTATAATCCGGCAATTATCAGTGTAAAAATGGATACAGACGGTAAGTACAAATATGGAACACTTGATTTTAGCACAGATACCTGGAATGATAATGGCACTGTATACATGAAAAAATCTGAGCCTGAGATTAAGAAAACTGCAGAAACTGTTGTAGCTGGAAATGATATCAAGGGAACACAGTATGGAGACATTATTAAGTTTACAATTACAGCAGATGTTCCAAGCTATGAAAGCAGCAAAGATAGTATTCAGTATTCCATCGAGGATACACTGGATGGTCTGAGCTTAGTTAATAAGGATACTTATGTACCTTCTGCAACTATTGATGGAAAAAAGGATGCTACATTAACAGCAGCAGTAGAAAAAGCAATTGTAGATGGAAATACAAGTTTTACTGTTAATGATTTAGGCGATGAGTGGATCATTGCGCATAGAGGTGGAAAAATTGTTATTACTTATTATGCAAAAGTGACAAGCGATGCACAGCTTAACATTGACCTGAATACCAATACTGCAAAACTTACTTACTCTACAAATGACAAAGTACAGAATAAAACAAGTAAAACAAAACATTACACATTTGGTATTGATACAAGTGTTGTTGGTACAACAGAGACAGGTACACCAAATAAGACAGGTGAATTTGTTAAGATTAACCAGAATGGTGAGGTAGGATACGACGAAAAAACTGGTGAAGTAACAAAAACAACAGAGACAGAACTTCTTTCCGGTGCTGAATTCCAGCTTCATATTGAAAAGCCAAATGGCGACCTGTTTACAGATGCAAGAGGAAATAGCACTTTTACAACCGATGCAAGTGGTAAACTTGAGATTAATGGTCTTGACAGTGATGTTGTTTATTATCTGGTTGAGACAAAGGCGCCTACAGGATATAAATTAGTATCTACCCCGATTGAAGTGAAAATTAATGCTAGCTTCGAAGGTGATACACTTACAGGATATGATGTAGTTATTGGCGGAAAGACAACTCATTATGAGTATAATGAGAATGCAGGAACTGTAAAACTTGTAAATGATAAAGATCATCCAAGCAACCCATATGGATTTAAGAATACCAAAATTTCCGAGCTTCCATCCACAGGTGGAATGGGAACATACCTCTTCACTATCATCGGTGTTGTAGTTATGGCTGTTGCAGCTGGTGCTTTCTTCATCAGCCGCAGAAGAGGATCTGAGGAGTAATCCTTACGGATCATTTTCAAAATCAGAAATATTTAAAGTAAATCAGTTACCGCCCGGCCTCTTCGGAGGCCGGAAACGGTAATACAACAGTATGGAGAAACCTATGAGAAAGAATAAGAAGAAAAATTATATTGG
>OGCM01003397.1_pt1 | contig 12390 bp, 7 predicted proteins | sample 1570151 | NCBI WGS metagenome assembly OGCM01 (sample SAMEA4370582, study PRJEB24528) | human gut metagenome
TTCGTGTTACCACGCTTCGATACAGACCAAAGGAGGCGGTTCCCATAGAACCCAATCAGCAGCGCCATATCTCCACAGATGGCGTAAAGACGACGGCAGGTGCCACCGGCCAGCCCGGCGCACCCGCACCCAAGAACAAGAAAAAGCCCAAAAAGCGCCGCAGCATCATCGGTATGATCTTCAGCTTCATCGGCTGTATGCTCTGCCTGTGCATTATGGCGGCCAGCGTGGGCGGCGTGCTGCTGTCCATGTATATCGTGCAGGTCACGGCGGATGACGCCGAGACCCTCGATCTGGACAACCAGAAAAACCGCCAGACGTCGATCGTCTACGACATCAACGGCAACGAGTACGCCTCGCTCTCCCGCAATGAGAACCGTATCTGGCGCGAGCTCTCCGCCATGCCGGAGAATCTGCAGAACGCGGTCATCGCCATCGAGGACAAAAACTTCCGCACCGAGCCCGGCATCAACCTCAAGGGCACCATCGGCGCGGCGCTGAACGCTTTCACCGGCAACCGCATCTGGGGCACGAACCGCGGTGCGTCCACGCTGGAGCAGCAGCTCATCAAGAACCTGACCGGCGATAACGAGCAGGACAACATGCGTAAGGTGCGCGAGATCTTCCGTGCGCTGGGTCTGGACAACAAGTACAGCAAGGAGACCATCCTTGAGGCGTACCTGAACACGATCCCGCTGACCGGCATCATCCACGGTATGGAGGCCGGCTCCATCGAGTATTTCGGCAAGCATGTCGAGGATCTGACCCTGGCCGAGTGCGCGACGCTCGCCTCCATCACGAAGAACCCGACGAAGTACAACCCCGCCACGAACCCCGAGGAGCTCATCAAGCGCCGCAACCACGTGCTGTATGAGATGTACACCCAGGGGTATATCACCGAGGCCGAGTTCAACGCCGCCAAGGCTGAGACTGTCACCCTGACCGAAAAGACGAGCACCACCGAGAACGCGACCCGCTCGTCCAGCAACTCCTGGTTCACCGATGCCCTGTACACCCAGCTGCTGAACCAGCTGCAGGAGGACCTGAACTACACCGCCGACGAGGCGAAGGAGCTGATCTTCTCCGGCGGTCTGCGCATCTACTCCACCGTTGACCCCACCGTGCAGGCGGGCATCGAGAAGACGATGTACAACGAGGACGACCTCATCCCCGCACTGTGGCACGAGGAGCCTGTCTGCCTGCGCGACTATCCCGCCGACAGCAGCAGCTGGGATGAGGTGCAGTACGACGAGGCCACCGGCCTGCCCATCACGAAGGACGGTTACGCCGTCTACGGGCAGGAGGCTATCCCCGTCTACGCCGATGACGAGGGCACGACCCTCAAGACCGGCACCTCCACCGACCCGGATTACCCCAACGACACCACCGAGTACCTCTGCGTGTACGAGAAAGTCCGCACGCAGGCCGCCATGGCGACGCTAGACTACGACGGCAACATCCTTGGCATCGGCGGCGGTATCGGCGAGAAGAAATACGATCTGGGCTTCAACCGCGCGACTTCGCCGCACCAGACCGGTTCTACGATGAAGCCCATCGGTGCCTACGCGCTGGCGCTGGATTATAAGCTCATCAACTATTCTTCGCAGATTTTGGACTCCCCGTACTACTCGGCCGAGGACAAGAAGGTACTGAAGGATCAGTATATCGGCGTCATGAGTCCCTTCTCCGAGGCGGCGCAGTCCCGCAGCGATGTCTGGCGCGCCTGGCCGACGAACTACGGCGGCGCAGGCGGTCAGGGCAACCCGATGCTTGTCTATGACGCATTGCAGCAGTCTTACAACACGGTGGCTGTCTGGGTCGGCGATATGGTCGGCGTGGACTACCTGTACAACTTTGTCCATGACACGCTGGAATGCAGCTATATCAGCGCCGAGAACGATATGGACCTCGGACCGCTGGTCCTGGGCTCCCAGAGCAGCGGCCTGACGGTGGTGCAGCTGGCCGGTGCGTACACGATGTTCAACACCGGTACATTCACGACACCGCACTACTATACCGAGATCACCGATTACCAGGGCAACATGATCCTGGACAACAACAAGTATATCAACACGACCCAGGCCATCAGCGCGGACACGGCGTACATCATGAACCGCATGATGTGGAATGTCCTGCACAGCAGAAAGGGTACTGCCTACGGCAAGGCCCCCGACGGCGAGATGGACTCTGTGGCCAAGACTGGTACGACGAGCAACTACAAGGACTACACCTTTGCCGGTTTGACGCCGTACTATGTCACTGCCATCTGGTGGGGCTGTGACCGCCCGACCGAGATGGACACGCTGGGCAAGGCGGGCAAGAACGCAAGCCCCATCCAGTACGCCTGGAAGGCACTGATGGAGGACCTGCAGGCCGACCTGCCGGTCAAAGAGTTTGCCAAGGGCGAGAACGTCGTCGAGAAACACTTTGACACCTCCACCGGCGCGATCATCTCCGGCGGCGGCAGTGTGGGCTATTACACCGAGGACAACCTGCCCGACAACAGCTACACGGTCTCCGAGGACGACCCCTACGCCGCCCTGGCCCAGGCCGCCGCGGACGCTGCCGCCGCCGCAGGGGACACCACCACTGAGCCGACGGAATAAAAAGCTGCCTCCCATGTAGGGGCCGGGCATGCCCGGCCCGCGGCCTTTCCGTAAGCATACGTCTGCCTTACACGACAGGGCCGGACATGTCCGGCCCCTACCGCACAGCAGAGAAAGACACACCATTCGAATCGTACCCGGTTCGGATGGTGTGTTTTTGTATCAGCTACAGTTGTGCTCGCACAAAAGATATCGACTTTTCCATACTGTGGGCTGTGCAATTTGACAAATTGCACAAAAACCGCCGCAAAAGGCTTGCAACCGGGCCTTGCCCGTGGTATGATGGGACACATCGAGAACAGTTGTACACAAGGGGGATACACGATGGCCGAGAGGCGTTTTCTGCTGGTAGACGCGGATGTTCTGCCGGAAGTCTTTGTCAAGGTGCTGCAGGCCAAGGAGCTGCTGGCCTCGGGTGCGGTGAGCAATATCTCCGCCGCGGCCAAGCAGGCAGGCATATCACGCAGTGCTTTCTATAAATATAAGGATACGGTGTTTGACGCCGAGACCGGGCGCGAGTCCATCACCGTGGTGGCAACGCTGCTGGATAAGACCGGCGCACTGCAGGGGCTGCTGTCGGGCATTTCGGCGGCGGGCGCGTCCATCGTGACCATCACCCAGTCCCGCCCGGAGAACGGTGCAGCCCAGGTTGAGGTCACAGTCCGCACCGGCACGATGCAGATGCCGGTGGACGAGATGCTGACCCGCCTGTCCCACCAGCCGTGCGTGGTGGAGATCCACAGAGGCGCGTGACCGCAGGGTAGGGGCGAGGCATGCCTCGCCCGCAGCCTTGCCGGAATAGCTCTATCGCGGGAAAGCCGCGGGCCGGGCATGCCCGGCCCCTACAGAGCATATACCGAGTGTAAGAATAGGGGGATTTTTCCAATGGCTAAAATCGCAATCATGGGCTTCGGCACGGTCGGCTCCGGTGTGCTGGAGGTCTGCCGCCGCAATGCAGCCTCCATCGCCCGCCGCGCCGGTGAGCCCGTTGAGGTCAAATATATCCTGGATGTGCGGGACTTTTCCGGTTCTCCGGATGCTGCGCTTTTTACGAAATCCATCGACACGATCCTGAATGACCCCGAAATCAAGGTCGTCGTCGAGACCATTGGCGGCACAAAATTTGCCTACCCGTATGTGCGCCGGTGCATCGAGAGCGGGCGCAGCGTCTGCACCTCCAACAAGGAGATGGTCGCGACCTACGGCGCAGAGCTGCTGGCCCTTGCCAAAGAGCACAGCGCGGCCTTCCTGTTTGAGGCCAGCGTCGGCGGCGGCACGCCGATCATCACCCCGATGCACCAGTGCCTGGCCGCCAACCATATCAGCAGCATCCGCGGCATCGTCAACGGCACGACGAACTTCATGCTGACGAAGATGAAGCGCGAGAACATGGGCTTTGACGAGGCCCTGAAAATTGCCCAGCAGCTCGGCTACGCCGAGACGAAGGACCCCGGCGACGATGTGGATGGCCGCGATGCCTGCCGCAAGATCGCCATTCTGGCCAGCCTTGCCTGCGGGCATCACGTCTACCCGGACAACATCCCGACCCGCGGCATCCGCGACATCACCGTTGCTGACATCAAGGCCGCCGAAAAGCTCGACAGCGCCATCAAGCTGATCGCCTGGTACAATGAGGGCGGGGACGGTCAGATGGCCGCGGGCGTCGAGCCGATGCTCGTCTCCAACTCGAACCAGCTGGCGGGCGTCGATGACGTGTTCAACGCCGTTTTGATGAAGGGCGATATGCTCGGCGACGTCGTGTTCTACGGCAAGGGCGCAGGCAAGCTGCCCACCGCCAGCGCCGTTGTGGCCGACGTCATTGACGCTTTGAAAGAGGGCGTCAAGGTACACGACTCGCTGTTCTGGAAGCCCGCCGAGAAGCCGGAGGGCCTGCTCGAGGACAGGAACACCTACCCGTGGTACCTGCGCGTGACCGGTGTGGCGGCGGCGCTGCTGCCCAGCGTGGCCGGTGCGGGCCATGTGGTCTTTGAGGACAACGGCGAGGCCGCCTATCTGGTCGATGCCGCCACGTCTGCGGATATTGCCGCTGTCACGGAGAAAATCGAAGTGCTGGGCGGCAAGGTCGCGCTGGTCATGAAGAAGCTGGAAGACTGAGAGGGGGCAGGGTATATGGTAACTGTAACCGTCCCGGCCACCAGCGCCAACGTCGGCGCCGGGTTTGACTCGCTGGGTCTGGCCGTTTCGATGCACAACGTCTTTACGTTTGAGGAATCGGACCGCATTCAGATTTCGTCCGTCGATGGGACCCACGTCCCGGCGGGCAGCAACAATCTGGTCTACCGCTCGGCCCGGGTCGTCTATGACCAGCTGGGCATCCCGCTGAAGGGGCTGCGCATCACCCAGCGCAACGACATCCCGATGGCGCGCGGCCTCGGGTCCAGCTCGGCCTGCATCGTGGCGGGCATCATGGGCGCGAACGCCCTGCTGGGCGACAAGCTGACCGAGCGCCAGATGCTGACGCTGGCGACGGCCATCGAGGGCCATCCCGACAACGTCGCCCCCGCCATGCTGGGCGGCTTTGTGACCAGCGTCATCGACGAGGGTCAGGTCTACAGCGTCAAGAAGGACATTGACCCTGAGCTGGCGTTTGCGGCGTTTGTGCCGGACTTCCGCCTGCTGACCAGCAAGGCGCGCGCGGCGCTGCCCGCCATGGTCAGCCATAAGGATGCCGTCTACAACCTGTCCCGCGCGGCGCTGGCTACGGCGGCCTTCTGCGAGGGCAACTACGCGCTGCTGGGTGTGGCGACCAAGGACGTGCTGCACCAGAAGTACCGCCTGCCGCTGATCGAGGGCGGCGACGACGTCTTTGAGCTGGCGCAGGACCTGGGTGCGCAGGCCGTTTACATCTCGGGCGCCGGGCCGACCATCATGGCCGTTGTGCACAAGGACGACACCGAGTTTTTCACCCGCGCAGAGGCAGCGCTGGCTGCGGACAGCCCGCTGCGCCATTTTACCGTGCATCGTCTGCTGGCCGACAACGTCGGCGCAGTGGTGAGCTGATACAGGAACAGGGGAGAGAGTACACCAATGGGCTTGATCGTACAAAAATTCGGCGGCTCCTCGGTCAAGGACCGGGACCGCATCTTCAACGTGGCGCGCATCGTCATGAACACCCGCAACGCCGGCAACGACGTTGTCGTGGTCGTCTCGGCGCAGGGCGACACCACCGACGACCTGATCGCCAAGGCGGCGGAGATCACCTCCGACCCGTCCCACCGCGAGATGGATATGCTGCTGGCCGCAGGCGAGGAGATTTCGATTTCCCTGCTGACGATGGCCTTGCAGGAGCTGGGCGTCTCCGCCATCAGCCTGACGGGCTGGCAGGCGGGCTTCAATACAGACCGCGCCTACTCCAAGGCGCGCATCAAGCGCCTGGACACCGAGCGTGTCGAGAGTGAGCTGGCGCGCAACCGTGTGGTCGTCGTGGCAGGCTTCCAGGGCCTGAACCGCTCCGACGACATCACGACGCTGGGCCGCGGCGGCAGCGATACCTCCGCCGTGGCGCTGGCCGCTGCGCTGCACGCGGACCGCTGCCAGATCTTCACCGACGTCGAGGGCGTCTACACCGCAGACCCGCGCAAGATCCCCAAGGCAACCAAGCTCAAGGAGATCACGTTTGACGAGATGCTCGAGCTGGCGTCCCTGGGCGCGCAGGTGTTGAACAACCGCAGCGTCGAGCTGGCCAAAAAGTACAATGTCGAGCTGGAGGTCATCTCCAGCATCAATCCGGTGCCCGGCACCGTTGTTAAGGAGGAGACCAAAGTGGAAGGTATGCTTATCAAGGGTGTTGCAAAGGACACCGACGTCGCCGTTTTGACCGTGAAGGACGTGCCGGATGTGCCCGGTATGTCGTTCAAAATTTTCAGCCTGCTGGCCCAGAAGAACATCAACGTTGACATCATTCTGCAGACCACGGGCCGCGACGGCAAGAAGGACATGAGCTTCACCGTGCCCCTGGGCGACGCCGAGAGCGCCGTTTCCGCGCTGAAAAACGCCACGCACCGCATCGGCGGCGGCGACATCACCGTTGACAAGACCTGCGCGAAGGTCTCCATCGTCGGCGCGGGTATGCAGAGCCACTCCGGCGTGGCCTCCACGATGTTCGAGGCCCTGTTCAACCAGAACATCAACATCAAGATGATCTCCACCAGTGAGATCAAGATCAGCGTCATCATTGACGAGGCCGACGCCGACAAGGCAGTTGCCGCCATCCACGACGCATTCATCAACTGATTGTAAGGTCTTATATAGAGGGAAATGGGGCGTCCCCCGTGCACACGATGGTGCACGGGGGACGTTGTTGTTAGGGTAAACGGGCAGAACCCTTCCGGCCTTGCTGACGCGCGGCCACCTCCCCTGATGGGGAGGCTTTCTCGCGGGCGTAGCCCGCGCAAAAAGGCGCCCCATCAGGGGAGCTGGCCGAGTTTACGAGGCCTGAGGGGTTCTGCCCGTTACCCTTTATTACAAAAGCTTCTCACCTGCTGCAAACTTCGCCGTCAGCTTACCCTTGCCAAGGTACGCATACCGCTCCAAACGCTCCGCAGCGCTGAACGCCCGCATATTTTTAAGCGGGTCATCATCCAGCACCAGCGCGTCAAACGCATAGCCGTCCTCAAACAGGCCGACCTTCTCGCCAAAATCAGCCCAGAAATCTCCGCCGCCGACAGTCGCCATATACAGCGCCTCCACCATCGTCAGCGGCTTTTCACTCTGGTCGATATACCGCCAGCGCAGCTTGCTGACCTGCACGGCGGTAGCCATGACCGTGAACAGGTCCAGCGTCTGACCGCCGGCCACGTCGCTGCCCAGGCCGACGCGCCAGCCGCCGCGCAGGTAGTGCGCCGCGGGGGCGATGCCCGCAATGACATTCTCGTTGCTGGTGGGGCAGTGGGCGATCATGACGCGGTTCTGCTTCATCAGCGCGGCCTCGTCATCGGGGCTGTAGATGCAGTGCGCCATGACGGTGGGCACGCCGCCGCCGAACAGGCCGTACCGGCTGTAGCTCTCGCCGTAGAATTTTGTGCCGGGGCACAGCTCGGCGACCCACGCAATCTCACCCGGATTCTCGGACAGGTGACTCTGCGCAGGTACGTTGTATTCTCTTGCCAGTTCGCCGAGACCGCGCATATACTCGTCACTCGTGCTGGGGGTGAAGCGCGGCGTGATCATCGGGCGCACCGGGCCCGCGTGCAGGGTGTTTTCGGCGCGGCAGGTATCCAGCCAGCGGCGCGTCTCGGCCAGACCCGCGGCGGCGGACGGCTCACGGTAGCTGTCAGGGCTGTTGCGGTCCATACCCAGCTTGCCGACAAAGGCGGAAAGTCCCGCGCCGCGCAGCTGGTGCATCAGTTCGAGCGTTGCGTCGGTGTGCAGCGTCGCAAAGATGCAGGCGCGCGTTGTGGCGCTGCTTTTCAGGTCGCGCACAAAATAGGAATAGCCCAGCCTGGCGTAGGCCGGGTCGGCGTAGTGGGCTTCCTCGGGGTAGGTGTACTGCTGCAGCCAGTCCAGCAGCTCCAGATCCATCGCCGTGCCGCAATAGCTGTACTGTGGCGCGTGCAGATGCAGGTCCACAAGACCCGGCGTGATGATTTTACCCGTATAGTCGAGAACTTCCACCCCGGCAGGGGCGGTCTCGCTGAATCCGGCGCACAGGCCGTTTTCACACAGCAGATAGCCCTCGCGGACGCGGAGTGTGTCCGGGGCGGGGGTGTCGAGGAAGGTGCCTTTCAGGGTGAAAGTGTTCATATAGTATACCTCTTTATATAGAATTGCTCTGTAAGGGCCGGGCATGCCCGGCCCGCAAGTATACGGAAGATGTCTGCCCACCCGCGGGGCGTCGGGGACGCCGCCCCCTACAAAGCGGCGATTCCAGACTCTATTATAAACAATCTACCCCATCTGTTGCAAGTTTTTTATTTACTTTACGTCGCTAAAGCGGTATAATACTAATATCTATTGATGTTTGAAAGGAATAACGATTTGGAACGTAAACAACTCGCGCCCGGCGTTTGCATTACAACGCTGGATGCTTCTAAATTCAACCGCTGCCGCATCACGCTGCATCTGCGCTTTCCGGCAAAGCGGGAATCTGCCACCGACGCCGCGGTGCTGGCCCTTGTGCTGGAACGCGGCTACGCGGCCTGCCCCGATATGACCGCGCTGTCCCGCCGCCTGGCCGAGCTGTACGGCGCGGACCTCGGCGTTGACCTGGCCAGCGCGGGCACGGACCGCGTGCTCTCCGCCGATATCTGCGGCATCAAGGACGCTTACGCGCTGGCGGGGGAGAACCTGACTGCCGCCTACGCCGACATTGTGTTCGGCACGATCTTTGACCCGTATCTCGTGGACGGCGCGTTCGACCCCGAGGCCGTGCGCATCGAGACCGAGACCCAGGCCCGCCGCCTTGAGGCCGAGTTCAACTCGAAGCGTCTCTACTGCGTGCGGCAGGCCCGCCGCAAATTCTACGGCGACACCCCCGCGGGCATCGAGCTGGGCGGCTACCCCGGCGAGCTTGTCAATGTGACGCCGCAGAGCCTCAAGGCCGAGTATGACCGCATCCTCTCCACCGCGTACATCGACGTGATGGTGCAGGGCGTCGATGAGGCCCGCGTGGCCGATATGCTGCTGAAAAAGCTCGACGGCATCCGCCGTGACCCGCACCCGTTTGCCGCGCCCGTCGCCATGCCCGCCACGCCGCTGCGCCATTTTAAAGAGGAAATCCCCGGCCTGACCCAGGCCAAGCTCTGTATGCTGTTCACCACGGGCGAAGCCAACCCCAACCCGCCCAGTGTCAGCATCCTGCGCGTCGCCATGAGCGTGCTGGGCGGCTCTGCCACCAGCCGTTTGTTCCGCAACGTGCGCGAGAAGCAGTCCCTTTGCTACTACTGCGGTTCTGCCGCCCAGCGCGCCACCGGCGTCATGATGATCGACTCCGGCGTCGAGCCGGGCAAGGAGCAGCAGGCCGAGGCCGCCATCATTGCCGAGCTGGAGGGCCTGAAAAACGGCCCCATCACCCAGGAAGAAGTTGACGACTGCCGCCGCGGTCTTTTGTCCAGCATGGACGCTCTCGGCGACAGCCTGGCCGCGCTGGAAAACTGGTACTACGGCCAGATCACACGCGGCGAGCCGCTCTACCCGCCGGAGTACGGCAAGGTGCTGACCAGCGCCGTCAGCTTGGACGAGGTGCGCCAGACGCTGCAGAGCTACAGCTATTCGGTCTGCTACGCCGTGACCGCCGAGCCGGGCACGCAGGGGAAGGGAGGCAGCGAGGATGTTGAATAACGATCACGAGAGCTTCGCCGCTGCCCAGGCGCGCGCCGCTGCCGCCGTCAGCTGTGAAAGCGTCGTGCTGCCCAGCGGCCTGACCGTGCTCTGCCGCACGATGCCGGGCTACAGCAGCGTCCACGCGATTTACGCCACGGGCTTTGGCTCCGTCCACCGCGCGTTCAGGCTGGACGGCAAACAGGTCACACTGCCCGCCGGTACGGCCCATTTCCTGGAGCACAAAATGTGCGAGACGCCCAAGGGCGACTCCTTCACCTTCTACGCCAAGACCGGCGCGTCGGCCAACGCCTTTACCAGCTATGACCGCACCTGCTACCTGTTCTCGGCGACCCAGAAAATTGACGAGAACCTTGACATTCTGCTGGGCATGGTCGGCAAGCCGTGGTTCACCAAGGCCACGATTGCCAAGGAGCAGGGCATCATCGGACAGGAGATCAAAATGTACGACGACAGCCCCGACTGGCGGCTGCTGAACGCGCTGTTCCGCTGCCTCTACGCCGACCACCCGCTGCGCGACGACATCGCGGGCACGGTGGAGAGCATTGCCGAGCTGACGCCCCAGATGCTCTACAGCTGCACCAGGGGGTTCTACGCGCCGTCCAATATGGTGCTGAGCGTCGCGGGCAAGATCACGCTGGCGCAGGCTGTGGACGCCTGCAAACGCAACGGCCTGTACCGCGCCCGCGCCCCGCATGAGGTCGAGTGGGACATCCCGGCGCAGACCGGCCCGCTGCCCCACAAGGAAGCGTTCTTCACGATGCCTGTCACGAAGCCGTGCTTCGGCGTGGCCTACCGCGAGGAGCCGCTGGCCGAGGGTGACCTGAAGCGCGAGCTGCTGCTGGACATGCTGGGCGATCTGGTCGTCGGCGGCCTGACGAAGCTCTACCGCCGTCTGTACGATGAAGCGCTGGTCAACCCCGAGTTCTCCGGTGACTTTATCGCCGTGCGCGGTGCGTGCACCGTGGCCTTTACCGGCGAGAGCGACACCCCGCGCCAGGTCGTGGACCTTTTACAGGAGGAGATCGAGCGGATGCGCCGCGAGGGCGTTGACCCCGAGGTCTTTATGCTTGTGAAAAACCAGATGTACGGCGAGCTGCTGGGCGACGTGGAGGCCGTGGACGATGCCGCCGAGGAGGCCGCCGCGGCCTGCCTGAAGGGCCGCACGCTGGCGGACGAGATCGCCGCGCTGGCTGCGCTGACCGTGGAGGACGCCAACGCTCTGCTGCAGACGGCCCTGCGGGAGGAAAACCGCGCCTACGTGCAGATCGACCCGGCAGAAAAATAACGAGGTTAAGTTGAAAATGGTCTATCATGTGCAATTTCCCGGGTTGGGCCTGGATCTGACGGTCAACCGCGTGGCGCTGGCCGTCGGCGGGTTCAACATTTACTGGTACGGCGTCATCATCGCGGCGGGCATGCTGCTGGCGATGCTCTACGCCTTCCGCAATGCCGTGGACTACGGCATCGACTCGGACCGTCTGGTGGACGTTGTGGCCATCGGCACGGTCATGGCCATCGTCTGTGCCCGTATTTATTACGTAGCTATGGCACCCTTTGCGTATCAAAGCCTCTGGGAGATGATCGACATCCGCAAGGGCGGCATCGCCATCTATGGCGCGGTCATCGGCGCGTTTGTGTTCGGCGGGCTGGCCGCCAAATGGCGCAAGGTGCCGCTGCTGCCGCTGTTTGATCTGGTGTCGCTGGGCTTTCTGATCGGGCAGGGCATTGGCCGCTGGGGCAACTTCGTCAATCAGGAGGCCTTCGGTACAAACACGACGCTGCCCTGGGGCATGTACAGCGAGGGCACGGAGGCGTATCTCAAATCCGTGCAGGTCACGCTGCCCGCGGGCGTGACCGTGGACCCCGCCGCGCCGGTGCACCCGACGTTTTTGTATGAGAGCATCTGGTGTCTGGTTGGCTTCGCCGTGCTGGCTTCGATTTACAAAAAACGGCGGTTCAACGGACAAATCTTCCTGGGCTATATCATCTGGTACGGCCTGGGCCGCGCCTGGATCGAGGGGCTGCGCACCGACTCGCTGCTGATCGGCAATACCGGTCTGCGCGCCAGCCAGCTGGTGGCGATTGGGTCGGTCATCGCGGCCGCCACGCTTATGGCCATCGGTCTGCGCAATGCCAAGGGCAAGCCGCTCATGGTGCCGCTGGCTGTGAAGGACCTGAAAAAGCAGGCCGAGGCAGGGGACCGCTTCACGCCGGACACCCTGCCAGCCGGTGCACCCCACGCCGAGTTTGTCAAGGCCACCGATGCCATGAATGCGCGTCTGGATGCGCTGGATTTGAGCGAGGTCGAGATCGAGGAGATTGAGGACCCGAAGGAGTAAAAAAGGAACTGTTTCGGATGATGGCAAGGCTCTCTCCCTCCGCCGCCTGCGGGCGGGGGAGAGAACCTCACCAAAACCCGAAATCTGCCCTAAGGCAATACCGCATAATTCTAAGTGCCGATACGGCGAGCGAGGTGCGGCAG
>OGCM01003406.1_pt1 | contig 12357 bp, 12 predicted proteins | sample 1570151 | NCBI WGS metagenome assembly OGCM01 (sample SAMEA4370582, study PRJEB24528) | human gut metagenome
AGAGCACTTGACTTTTAATCAAGTTGTCCGGGGTTCGAATCCCCGATGCCTCATTACGAAGACACATTGCAGACGCGATGTGTCTTTTTGTGTAATGGGAAATCCCTTGGAATTCTCTATTACACAAAAAGGCGCTAACGTGCCAATGATGCGCGCTCGCGCGAAATTGTAATATGAGGAGGTTTTAAGTTATGGCAAAAAAGTCCATGCGCGTAATCAGGGAGTACACAATGATCACAGCGGCGACCTTTGTCGTGGCGGCAGCCGTCTATTTCTTTCTGATTCCGAGCGGTGTATCGGTGGGAAGTATTTCCGGTCTGGCGATGCTTTTGGGAAATGTGGTACCGCTGCCGATTTCAGTGCTGACCTTTATTTTAAATGCGGCGCTTCTGGTGGTGGGATTTCTTTTTATCGGACGCGAGTTCGGCGTCAAGACGGTGTATACGTCACTGATTCAGCCGGTTTTTTTGTGGGTGTTTGAGCAGGTTTTCCCGGATTTTGTGTCGCTCAACCAGGATGCGATGATGGATACGGTCTGCTATATCTTTGTTGTCAGCGTTGGTCTGGCTCTTTTGTTCCGGATGAATGCCTCGTCGGGCGGTCTGGACATCGTGGCAAAGCTCTTAAACAAATATTTCCATATGGAGCTGGGAAAAGCGATGGCGCTTCCAGGCATGTGTGTGGCGCTCTCATCCGTGTTTTTCAGCGATAAAAAACTGGTGGTGCTGGGCATTCTGGGCACATACTTAAACGGAATTGTGCTGGATCATTTTATTTTCGGTCTGAATCTGAAAAAGAGAGTTTGCATTATCTCGGAAAAAGAAGAAGAGATACGCCAGTTTATCCTGCATACGCTTCACAGCGGCGCGACGATCTATCAGGGATTCGGCGCGTTTGACAATGAGCCGAAGACGGAAATTATCACGATCGTAGATAAAAACGAATATGCACAGCTCATGCCGTATATATTAAAAACAGATCCGAAGGCATTTGTGACGGTGTATGCGGTGAATGAGATTATTTATCGTCCCAAAAGATAGAAAATGATGTTACTGATAAAAAAACTCAGTAAGCAAAAATGAACAAAAATTGCTTGACGTGGTAAGTGATTCATGATATAGTCTCATTGAAGTTAGATAAGACTAACCTGCGAAAAGGAAAATAGAAGGCAGAAAAAGCCTTTTATTTTTTGAAAGATAGTTAGCTATACCTAACTAAAGGTGGGCATGGCTAACTAAGAGAAGCAGTCAGGAGGCAGAAAGATGGAACGGTTGTTTGAAGAAGTATTCGTAGAGGTGTGTGCGCCGACTCTTCGTGGCATCAAACCGTCGAACTTGTTCCGCTATCAGCCGCAGAACCGTGATAAACTCCTGGAAGCGCTTGATTTCTGGAACCGGGAACTGGAACCGTCGGGGCTTCAGGTGCGGGCGCTTAAAGAGTGCAGCCGGACGGGCGCGTTTCTGATTCTGGTGTACCGTGAGGAATGGCTTCGCTTCATTCTGGGTAAAATATCTGTACAGAACTTTTTAAAAAAGTCTGGTTACCAGATGAAGAAGACGGTCGATGGCTTTTTGAGGCAGCTTTCCAACCGGCTTTGTCTGGAACATGATTTTCCACATGAGATTGGCATTTTCCTGGGGTATCCGCTTGAGGATGTTGTTGGATTCATTGAAAATCAGGGGAAAAATTATACCTGCAGCGGTTACTGGAAGACGTATGGCGACCCGCAGGAAGCAAAACGGCGGTTTGATTCATACCGGGAATGCACGGAAGTGTGCCGGGAGAAATACCGTCAGGGGACACCGATTATTCAGCTTGTAAAAGCCGCATAATAAATCTAAGTAAGTAAATTATTCACAAGGAGGAAATAAAAATGAGCAAGGTAGCAATTGTATACTGGAGCGGAACAGGAAACACAGAGGCTATGGCAAATTACGTAGCAGAGGGCGTTAAGAAAGCGGGCGGCGAGGCTGATTTATTTACTTCCGCAGAGTTTGGCGCTGACAAAGCTGGCGAGTATGACAGAATCGCATTTGGCTGCCCGTCCATGGGAGCTGAACAGTTAGAGGAGTCTGAGTTCCAGCCGATGTTCGACGAGGTTAGCCCGGTTCTCTCTGGCAAAAAGATTGCATTATTCGGTTCTTACGGATGGGGCGACGGCGAGTGGATGCGTACCTGGGAGAGCGACTGCATGACTCTGGGCGTAACCATGGCTTGCGAGCCGGTAATCTGCAACGCAACGCCGGACGAGGCAGCAGGTGCTGAGTGCGAGGCACTGGGCGAGGCTCTTGCAAACGCATAAGTAGAATCGCATAAAAACACATATATAATAAGAAGAAGTACAATTACCTGCGAACGCAGGACATCTTAAATTGCCATAATAAAGATGCTTAAAAATTGAAAATCAGAAAAGGAAGTGTCCTCCCGCGGCGCTTCCTTTTTTGTGGGCAAATATCCCCTTTTCGAAAACTCCAAAATGTGATATGATAAAAAATAAAACTGTTTGATTTGACTCAAACAACAGTATCAATTTACGAAAAGAAACAACGGAGGGAATGTATATGGAAGAAAATAAAAAACCATTGGCAGAGGGAGAGGAGAAGGAAGAGGCTGTCTCCAAGAACTTTATCGAGCGCGAGATTGACAAAGATCTGGCAGAAGGCGTTTACGATCATGTCCAGACGAGATTTCCTCCGGAACCGAACGGATATCTTCATATTGGACACGCTAAATCGATTATTCTGAACTCTGGACTGGCAAAAGAATACAACGGAAAATTCAATCTCCGTTTTGATGACACCAACCCGACGAAAGAGAAGACAGAGTTTGTTGAGTCGATCATCGAGGATGTAAAATGGCTGGGCGCTGATTTTGAGGATCGCCTGTTTTTTGCATCCAACTATTTCCAGCAGATGTATGAGTGTGCAGTTCTTCTTATTAAAAAGGGAAAAGCATTCGTCTGTGATCTGACAGCTGATCAGATCCGCGAGTACCGCGGTGATTTTAACAATCCTGGTAAGGAAAGCCCGTACCGCAACCGCAGCATCGAGGAGAACTTACAGCTCTTTGAGGAGATGAAAGAAGGAAAATATGCGGATGGCGAAAAGGTACTGCGTGCGAAAATTGATATGGCATCCCCGAACATCAATATGCGTGATCCGGTTATTTATCGTGTAGCCCATATGCATCATCACAACACCGGGGACAAATGGTGCATTTACCCGATGTACGATTTCGCTCATCCGATTGAGGATGCGATTGAGCACATCACGCATTCGATTTGTACGCTGGAATTTGAGGATCACAGACCGCTCTATGACTGGGTCGTAAAAGAGTGCGAGTTTGAGAACCCGCCGCGCCAGATTGAGTTTGCGAAGATGTATCTGACCAACGTCATTACCGGAAAACGTTATATCAAGAAACTGGTAGAAGATAAGATTGTAGATGGCTGGGATGACCCGCGTCTGGTAACCATCGCAGCGCTGCGCCGCAGAGGTTACACGCCGGAATCCATCCGCCGCTTTGTAGAGCTGGCAGGTGTCTCCAAAGCAGATAATTCCATCGACAGTGCAATGTTAGAGTACTGCCTGCGCGAGGATCTGAAATTAAAGAAGTCCCGTGTGATGGCAATTCTTGACCCGGTCAAGCTTGTCATTGACAACTATCCGGAAGGACAGATCGAGGAGCTGGATGCACCGAACAATATGGAGAATGAGGAACTTGGTTCCAGAAAGATTCCATTCGGCAGAGAACTTTACATCGAACGCGAGGACTTTATGGAAGAACCGCCGAAGAAATACTTCCGTCTCTTCCCGGGCAATGAGGTCCGCCTGATGAACGCGTACTTTGTTACCTGCACCGGATGCGAGAAAGATGCAGACGGCAATGTAACGGTTGTTCACTGTACCTACGATCCGGAGACGAAGAGTGGTTCCGGCTTCAATGCGAGAAAGGTAAAAGGTACGATTCACTGGGTAGCAGCACAGACTGCACTGAAAGCAGAAGTACGTCTCTATGAGAATCTGGTAGACGAGGAAAAGGGTAAACTCAATGCAGATGGAACGCTGAACTTAAATCCGAATTCTCTGCGCGTTCTGAAGGAGTGTTACTTAGAGCCGGGTCTGAAAGAGGCAAAACCATTTGAGAGCTTTCAGTTCGTCCGCAATGGATACTTCTGCGTGGACTGCCGCGACAGCGAGCCGGGCAAACCGGTTTTCAACCGGATTGTTTCGCTGAAGAGCTCTTTCAAGCTTCCGAAATAAATCAAGGACAAATCTTGAAAATGTATAAAAAAATACAGAAAAAAGCGGCTTTGTTCTGATGAAAAAAGGAGAGAACGGGACTTTCAGAATACATTTTAGAATATGAGCAAAATGCTTGAGAGGTCTTGGCGATTCTTCCGGGGGTTGTTAAGAAAAATGTAGAAAAATGTAGTAATAACCTATAAAAAGCAGGTTGTTTTTGCTAATAAAACACCCTGCTTTTTGTGCATAATTTATGAAAGGCTTGGTTGACAATCAGGGGGGTTACTGTTATAATTTAAGTAAAGTGAGCTGATCATGTCAATCTGTGGCTTCACTTGTTACAGTTAAGGGGAAAAGCCCCTTATAAATTGCTTTCAAAAATGGAATGCATTCCACAATACGGAATCTTACTGGTGGAATTTTATAAGTATAATTTTTCACAAAGAAAGCAGAACCTAAAATAAATAAGGAGGTGCAATGCACAATGTGGACTGAACCAACTATGCCTTTCGGGCAGTCAGTTATCGTTTCTCTGCTGGGTCTTTCGGTGGTTTTCCTGGCTCTGATCTGTCTGGCTCTGGCAATTATGGTAATTTCCAAGATTCTCCGCTCCGTTGTTTCTGATGGTGCTAAGGCCCCGGCCGCAGCACAGAAAGCAGCACCGGCTGTGTCGGACGAAGCTGATAAGGAATTACTTGCCGTGCTGATGGCAACGATCGGGGATGACCTCGGATTGCCGACAGACAAGTTTAAGATCTTGAGCGTGACAGAAGTTAAGTAATGAGAAACAGGAATGAAAGGAAATCGAAAGGAAGGTTAGAGCAGTTATGAAGTATACGGCTACCCTCAATGGAAAACAGTACGAAGTAGAACTTGAAAGAATCGATGCATACGAGCCAATGCCGCGTTACGGCGAGGCTCCGGCAGCAGCACCGGCTCCAGTAGCAGCACCGGCAGCACCGGCACCGGCTCCTGCACCAGCAGCAGCACCGGCACCGGCGGCAGCACCGGCAGCAGGCGCAACTACCGTAGAGGCTCCGATGCCAGGTAAGATCCTGAACATCAAAGTATCTGCAGGACAGGCAGTTAAGTTTGGTGAGACCGTCATCGTGATGGAAGCTATGAAGATGGAAACTGAAATCGTTGCTCCGGCAGACGGTACAGTAGCACAGATTCTTGTCAAGGCAGGCGACGCCGTTGACACAGGTGCAGCACTGGTTACCCTGAACTAATAGAACGATACAGGGATAATTATTCGAAAGGACGTAAAGAATTATGAAATATGTTGCTACGATCAATGGAAAGAAATACGAAGTTGAAGTAGAAAAATTAGAAGCATACAAATCTCTGGATCGTAATGGTGTAGCAGCACCGGCAGCACCGGTTCTTCCGGCATCCGCACCGGTACAGAGACCGGCAGCACCGGCTCCGGTTGCAGCAGCACCGGCACCAGCTCCAGCACCGGCACCGGCAGCAGCTCCGGCTCCGGCGGCAGCAGCACCGGCAGGCGCAACTACCGTAGAAGCTCCGATGCCAGGTAAAATCCTGAACATCAAAGTATCTGAAGGACAGGCAGTTAAATTTGGCGAAGTAGTAGTTATTATGGAAGCCATGAAGATGGAGACTGAGATCGTTGCTCCGGCAGACGGTACAGTCAGCAAGATCCTTGTTAAGGCTGGCGATTCTGTTGATACAGGAGCTGCTCTGGTTGCTCTGAACTAGGAGGTTAGGTAATGAACTTTTTTGAAATATTAAAAGAGCTTCTTGCACAGTCAGGTTTCGCAGCATTGACCTGGAGAAGCTGTGTAATGATTCTCATTGCTTTTGTATTATTATACCTGGCAATTAAAAAGCAGTTCGAGCCGCTTCTTCTGCTTCCGATTGCATTTGGTATGTTCCTGGCAAACCTGCCGTTAGCTGACCTGATGAAGGAAAGCGAGCCGTGGTATACCGCAGGTGTTCTGCGTATCATCTACGGCGGTGTTAAGTCCAGTTTGTTCCCGTGTCTGATCTTCATGGCAGTAGGTGCCATGACAGACTTTGGTCCGCTGATTGCAAACCCGGTGAGCCTTCTGCTTGGTGCAGCTGCTCAGTTCGGTATCTACATTGCATTCATGCTGGCTAACGCAACTGGCTTATTCACAGTAGGCGAGGCTGCCGCTATCGGTATCATCGGTGGTGCAGACGGTCCGACCGCTATCTATGTAGCTAACAACCTGGCACCGGATCTGGTTGCTCCGATCGCCGTTGCCGCTTACTCCTACATGGCGCTGATTCCGCTGATTCAGCCGCCGATCATGAAGCTTCTTACCACTAAGAAAGAGCGTTCCATCGTTATGAAGCAGCTCCGTAAGGTAAGCAAGGTTGAGAAGATTGTATTCCCGGTATTCGTTGTTCTGTTCTGCTCCCTGCTTCTTCCGTCCGTAGCTCCGCTGCTTGGTATGCTGATGCTTGGTAACCTGCTTCGTGAATCTGGTGTTACAGAGCGTCTTTCTGATACAGCTCAGAACGCACTGTGCAACATCGTAACTATCATGCTTGGTACTACCGTAGGTGCGACCGCAAACGGCGAGATTTTCCTGCGTGTTCAGACCATCGCTATCGTTTGCATGGGTCTTCTTGCATTCGCATTCGCTACCATCGGAGGTGTTCTCCTTGGTAAGGTGCTTTGCGCTGTAACCGGCGGCAAGATCAACCCGTTAATCGGTTCCGCTGGTGTATCTGCTGTACCGATGGCTGCCCGCGTTTCTCAGACAGTTGGTGCAAAAGAGAATCCGACCAACTTCCTTCTGATGCACGCTATGGGACCAAACGCAGCAGGTTTCTTCATGCTGATTTTCGGTTAATCGAATATTGATTTTTGGCTGTTGCAGCCGGGATCTGGCTGCATCTGGCCTGCGAAAGACCGCAGCGCCGGAAGTACCGGATCCCGTTTTTACTTATTTATATAGGTAGTTATAGAAAATTTTTTTAAAGGAGGCTTTATTGTGGCTAATAAAGTAATGTCTTTACACGATGCCGTAGAAAAGTATGTATGTGACAACGATGTACTTTGTCTCGGCGGATTTACAACAAACCGTAAACCGTATGCAGCAGTTTACGAGATCCTTCGTCAGGGTAAAACTGGTTTTGTAGGCTGGTCTGGCCCGGCAGGTGGTGACTGGGATGCGTTAATCGGTGAGGGCCGTGTGAGAGCCTACATCAACTGCTATACTGCAAACTCTGGTTACACCAACGTAGCTCGTCGTTTCCGTGCAGCTATCGAGAAGGGTGAGCTTACATATGAGGATTATTCTCAGGACGTTCTGATGCTTCAGCTTCATGCTGCATCTCTGGGTCTTCCGTACCTGCCGGTACGTATGATGCAGGGCTCCGGACTTGTTAAGTTCTGGGGTATCAGCGAAGAGAAGAGAAGAACCATGGAAGGTGTTGACAACCTGAAATGCGTAGAGATCGAGAACCCGCTTGAGCCAGGCGAGAAGCTGCTGGCTGTTCCGGTTCCGAAGCTTGACTGCGCTATCATCCATGTTCAGCAGGCATCTCCGGATGGAACCTGTATCATCGATGGTGATGAGTTCCATGACGTAGATATCGCTGTAGCTGCAAAACGTTGTATCGTTACCTGCGAGGAGATCGTAAGTGATGAGTATATCCGTCGTGACCCAACCAAGACAAGAATCTTTGGTGAGTGTGTAGACGCCGTTGTTCGTGCACCGTACGGTGCTTGGCCGGCACAGTGCTACGGCTACTATGATGATGATGATAAGGGCTTGAAAGAGTACGACAAGGCTTCCAAGTACCTTGACGCTGAGGATGCTAAGGCACAGCTTCAGAAGGCTGCAGACAAAGCTGCTAAGGCTGCTGCTGCTAAGCCGGAAGATGAGAAGCTTGCAAAAGCTGCAGAAGTTGCTGCACAGGCTGCAAAAGATGCTGCTGACGGCACCAAGATTCCGGAGACCTTCAAGGATTACCTTCAGAAGTATGTATATGGATGCAAGGATCAGGATGATCTGCTCAACGTACTGGGCGGCGCTCGCCTCATGAACCTTAAGAATGAGCCGCATCTTGGCTATTCTACCAGACATTAATTGAGGGAGGGAAAATCTAAAATGGCTGATTATACAAAGTATACAAAGCAGGAAATGCAGGCTTACGCCATCGCAAAAAATATTAAAGAAAATCAGATCGTTATCGTTGGTACCGGTCTTCCGTTAATCGGTGCATCCCTGGCAAAACGTGTTGTTTGCCCGAGCTGCCATCCGATCGTAGAGAGTGGTCTTATGGATTGTTCTCCGATCGAGGTTCCGCGTTCTGTAGGTGACAACCGTTTCATGGCTCACTGTGCAGTACAGTGGCCGAACATTCGTTTCGTAGGTTTCGAGGCTAATGAGTGGTTACATGATGCTGATCGTATGATCGCATTCATCGGTGGCGCTCAGATCGACCCGTACGGAAACGTTAACTCTACCTGTATCTTTGGTAAGGGTGATTATGTTAAACCTACCACACGTTTCACCGGTTCTGGCGGTGCAAACGGAATCGCTACCTTCTGCAACACCATCATCATGATGCAGCATCAGAAGAGAAGATTCATGGATCATGTTGACTACATCACAAGCTGTGGCTGGATGGACGGCCCTGGCGGACGTGAGAGAGCAGGTCTTCCGGGCAACCGTGGACCGCAGATGGTAGTTACCGATCTTGGTATCATGAAATTCGACGAAGAGACCAAGAGAATGTATCTGGCTTACTACTATCCATTCTCCTCTCCGGAAATGGTTCAGGAGAACACTGGTTTCGAGATCGATACCTCCAGAGCTCAGCTGATGGAAGGTCCGGATCCGGAGATCATCCGCGTTATTCGTGAAGAGATCGACCCAGGTCAGGCATTCATCAAAGTTCCGAAGGAGACTAAGTAATTAGCCTTCCATCGGGAATCAAGACAGATATCATTTCTGTCGATTAATTAGTTACTGATTGCAGGCGGGACAGGAGACGAACTGTCCCGCAAGCAATTCATTTATAACCATTTTTATTTTTTATTTTATAAGGAGAAAAGAAGACATGAATATGTATTCAATGCCAGGATATTTCCAGAATATGCCTACCGTTGGTAAAGCTCTGGTTAATCCGAATCCGGAAAACGAGCAGGAACTGAAGGCTGTTGAGAACGACATCCATGAGTCCATTAAGCAGGCTCTTGATGCTGGTATCACAACCGAAGAGAAGTTAAACGCACGTGGACAGCTTTCTGCTACACAGCGTATCAACGCCCTGATCGATCCAGGTACATGGTGCCCGTTAAACAGCCTTTACAATCCGGAAGACAACCGTTTCCAGACAACTAACGTTCTGAATGGTCTTGGCCGTGTAAATGGCAAATGGGTTTACATCATCGCTTCTGATAACAAGAAGATGGCTGGTGCTTGGGTTCCGGGACAGGCAGATAACCTGCTCCGTGCTGCAGATACCGCTAAGATGCTGCATCTGCCGTTAGTATACCTGTTAAACTGCTCAGGCGTTGAGTTCCCGAACCAGGACAAAGTATACCCGAACCGTCGTGGTGGTGGTACACCGTTCTTCCGCAACGCTGAGTTAAACCAGCTTGGTGTTCCAGTTATCGTAGGTATCTACGGAACCAACCCGGCAGGTGGTGGTTACCACAGCATTTCCCCGACTATCCTGATCGCTCATAAAGATGCGAACATGGCAGTTGGTGGCGCTGGTATCCTTTCCGGTATGAACCCGAAGGGTTACATCGATGAGGAAGCAGCAGAGCAGATCGTTAACGCTCAGATCGAGAACAGCAAACATCACGTTCCGGCTCCGGGTTCCGTGCCGATCCACTATGATGAGACCGGATTCTTCCGTGAGGTTTACGAGGATGATTTAGGCGTTATCGAGGGAATCAAGAAGTACATCAACTACCTTCCGTGCTTCAACCTGGAGTTCTTCCGTGTTGACAGCCCGAAGGCTCCGCAGCTTCCGGCTGAGGATCTGTACAGCATCATCCCGATGAACCAGAAACGTCCGTACGACATCTACGATGTAATCGGTCGTCTGTTCGATAACAGTGAGTTCTTTGAGTACAAGAAAGGCTACGGTCCGGAGATCGTTGCTGGTCTTGCAAAAGTTAACGGTCTTCTGGTTGGTGTTATCGCTAACGTACAGGGCTTACTCATGAACTATCCGGAGTACAAACAGGGTTCTGTAGGTATCGGTGGTAAGCTGTACCGTCAGGGTCTGATTAAGATGAACGAGTTCGTTACTCTGTGTGCTCGTGATAAGACACCGATTATCTGGCTGCAGGATACCACAGGTATCGATGTAGGCGATGACGCTGAGAAGGCAGAGCTGCTTGGTTTAGGTCAGTCCCTGATTTACTCCATCGAGAATTCTAAACTTCCGTCTCTGGAGGTTACTCTTCGTAAGGCAAGTGCTGCTGCTCACTACGTTCTGGGTGGTCCGCAGGGCAACAACACCAACGTATTCTCTATCGGTACAGGTGCTTGCGAGTACTACGTAATGCCGGGTGAGACCGCTGCAAACGCTATGTACTCCAGAAAGCTTGTTAAGGCAAGCAAGGCAGGAGAGGATCTCACTCCGATCATCAAGAAGATGAACGATATGATCCAGCTGTATCATGATAAGTCCCGTCCGGCATACTGCGCTAAGGTTGGTATGGTAGATGAGATCGTTGACATGACAGATATCCGTCCGTACATTCAGGCATTTACAGAGGCTGCTTACCAGAATCCGAAGTCTATCTGCCCGATGCACCAGATGGTAACACCGCGTGCAATTCGCGAGTGGAATGACGCTCAAAAAGCTTGATTCTGACTGAAGGATAGAGTAAAATGATACGTATCCAGGCCAGGGGAGTACTTTCTCTGGCCTGGATATACTGGTATAACAAAGCCAGTTTCATTTTACATTTTCAGTATACCCGGAGGTTATTATGAGTGCAATTTACACCCTGGGAATTGACGTTGGATCCACGGCTTCCAAATGCATTATGCTTAAGGATGGCCAGGAGATCGTAGCGAAATCCCTGATCGATGTAGGTGCAGGTACCAGCGGCCCACAGCGCGCGATCGATGCAGTGCTGGAAAACGCAGGTATGAAAAAAGAGGATGTGGCTTTTACCCTGGCAACAGGTTATGGCCGTAATTCCTTAATGAATTTTGCAGACAAACAGATGAGTGAGTTATCCTGCCACGCAAGGGGGGCTTACTTCCTGTTCCCTGACGTTCACACTGTCATTGATATCGGCGGTCAGGACGTTAAGGTCCTTCATATTGACAACGGTGCAATGACCAACTTCCAGATGAACGACAAGTGCGCTGCAGGAACCGGAAGATTCCTCGACGTAATGGCAGGCGTTCTTGAAGTAAAGGTCCAGGATCTTGGTCATCTTGATTCCCTCTCCAAAAAGAGAGTCGAGATCAGCTCCACATGTACCGTATTTGCGGAGAGCGAGGTTATCAGCCAGCTGTCGATGGGAACCGACAAATGCGATATTATCGCAGGTATCCACCGCTCCGTGGCTCACCGTGTCACTGGACTCGCACACCGGATCGGAGTGGTTCCGGCACTCGTCATGACTGGCGGTGTCGCACAGAACGACGGTGTTGTCAAAGCTCTTCAGAATGAGCTTGGATGTGAGATCCACAGATCTCCTCTGACACAGTATAACGGTGCGCTTGGTGCAGCTTTATATGCATATCAGGCAGCAAGCCGCCGCGCATAAGACAGTTTGATGTTTATCGTCCATGCAAATCTGCATGGATCGGTGAAACAGAATTAGGTTATGCAATTTTATGGCTGAAAAACAGCTGCGGGATTGTCCCGCAGCCGCGGTCGGTCATGATTGATAAGAAATGGAGGATATTTATTATGGCAAAGCAGGTTAGCCCTGGTGTTCTTGCGCTGCGTAAAGTCGTAGATGACGTTCATAAAGACGCGCGCGAAGCCAAAAAGAGAGGCGAGTTAGTTGGTTGGTCTTCTTCCAAATTCCCGTGCGAGCTCGCAGCAGCATTTGATTTAAACGTTATGTACCCGGAGAACCAGGCAGCTGGTATCGCAGCTAACCGTTACGGTGAGCTGATGTGCC
>OGCM01003409.1_pt1 | contig 12341 bp, 10 predicted proteins | sample 1570151 | NCBI WGS metagenome assembly OGCM01 (sample SAMEA4370582, study PRJEB24528) | human gut metagenome
AGCCGACAGAGCTACGAGAGGAATCGGAAATCCCACAAAATTTGTGATTGAGCCTTAAAAAATTCAAAAAAAGACTGGAAATGTTTTAAACTATGGTATATAATCACGTCAAGCGTTACCAAAGAAGGCATCCTTAAAAAGGTGCCTTTTTTTGCACTTTTTTAGACATTTTATGAAATGCGTCTAAAAATCATGAAAAATAGCAAAGAGGAATTGAACTTTAGTCTAAAAAGTGTTATATTATTAACGTGTATAAAATTATAGAGGATGTCAATATGAACCTGAACGACCAGAAAGTAGTACAAAAAGATATGGATTTTCTTTATCTTGGGAATTTGAAGACTGTGACGTTTAATCTTGCACTTCCTGCAAAAGGGAAGTACGGATCAGAGATCAGTTGGAGTTCGGGAGAAGAACGTTTCCTGGATACAGATGGCAGGGTGAACCGTCCGTTATATGGCATGGGAAACCGGGAAGTGCTTTTGACAGGTACTTTTACATATGGAGAAGCGATTGCCAGCAAAGTATATGCAGTGACGATCCTGGAACAGGAGAATCCGCATCAGAATGCAGATACATATCCTATAGAAGTTACCGTGCAGGGAAGACCTGATAAAGATGCAGAAGTTTATCAGAACGCAGAGGCAGAGATCCGGATACTTCCGGGGAATGCATTTTACGAGGCACAGGAACGGATGCATCAGTATTTGCTTTCGATGGATGATGACAGTATGCTGTATCATTTCCGGAAGGCGTCTGGGCTGGACACCAGGGGCGCGGAATGCCCATATGGATGGGACGCTGAGGAAAGCCAGATTAAAGGACATACCACTGGACATTATCTTTCGGCACTGGCACTTTGCTATCGTGCGACAGGAGATGTGCGAATCCGGGACAAAGCAGTTTATATGGTAGATGAACTGGAAAAGTGTCAGCAGGCTTTTCGAAATATAGACGGTATTCATGAAGGTTTTTTAAGTCCATACTCAGAAGAGCAATTTAATCTGTTGGAAGAGTATACACCATATCCGAAGATCTGGGCACCATATTATACACTTCATAAGATCATAGCAGGTCTGTTGGACTGTTACCTATATATTAATAAGAAAGAAGCTCTCTCCATTGCAGAACAGATGGGAGAGTGGACATGGCACAGATTATCACGGCTCCCGGAAGCGCAGCTTAAGAAGATGTGGAGCATGTACATAGCCGGAGAATTTGGCGGTATGAATGTGGTAATGGCACAGCTTGCAGAGTTGACAGGCAAAGAAGAATTCCTGAAGTGTGCCAGATTATTTGATAATGACAAGTTATATCGGCCACTGATGCGTTATCAGGATCAGCTGAATGGAATCCATGCGAATCAGCATATTCCGCAGATCCTGGGAGCGATAGAAATATACAAAGCATCAGGGGATCTAAAGTATCTGGAGATGGCAAGAGCGTTCTGGACGACGGTAACGGAGAATAGAACTTATGCCACAGGTGGTGTCGGTGAGGGCGAGATGTTCCAGGGGTACCGGGAAATCGGAAAGCTTCTGACAGCATCGACCCAGGAGACATGTGCTTCATATAATATGCTGAAGCTCACCAGAGAACTGTATCAGATGGATCCTGACAGCAGGTATATGGACTATTATGAAAAGACTCTTTATAACCACATTCTGGCAACACCAGATGAAAGCGGGAGCGGAGAAAGTACTTATTTCTTTCCGCTTGGACCGGGGATGAAGAGAGAGTTCTTATTTGAAAACAGCTGTTGTCATGGAACCGGCATGGAGAGTCACTTTAAGTATCAGGAAGGTATGTATTTCCAGAAAAGGGATGCATTCTTTATAAATATGTATATACCGTCTGAATTCAGCCAGGATGATATGAAGCTTCATATGGAGTGTGTATCACAGCGCAGACAGGAATATGAACTGAGTATTCAGAATAGCACATTTCGGAAGTTATATCTTCGCTATCCGGAGTGGGCAGATGAATGTTTGCTGGAGATGGATGGAGAAGTGTTGGAGACGAAGAAAAATAAAGCCGGGTATATCGAGATCACGATGCACTCCAGTGATGTGAAACTTCGGATTCGGTGGATGCCGGGATGGAAGGTACTCCGAACACCGGATGAACCGGAAAAAGCGGCAATCCAGTATGGACCATATATTATGGCAGCACTTTCGGAAGAGACTGATTTCCTGGAACTTCCGGTGAAAGAGGCTGAGATTGCAGAACGGATGGAATGGATAGATGAACATGAAGACGAACTGAGTTTCCGGCTTGGTGGCTGGAAATGGATTCCGGTTTACGAAGTGGGAGACAGAGCGTATCATGTATATACGATAATTAAGTGAAAGGCAGGTATAAGCAGACATTATGAATCGATTAGAAGAATTAAGAAGCTACATGGAAAAAGAAGGACTGGACGGATTTTATATTGCTAAGCCGGCCAATGTCAGATGTATCAGCGCATACACAGGCGATGATTCGTACCTGTTTATTGATAAAGCAAATCAGTATTTTATCACAGATCCGAGATATACCGAGCAGGCAGGTATGGAATGCCCGGATTATGAGATTATCAACTGGAGATCAACCAGTATTGGTAATGTAATCTCAGAACTGTGTAAGAAAGATGGAGTTAAGACTGTTGGTTTTGAACAGGATCATCTTACATTTGAGACATGGAAATCCATGCAGGATATGATCGATGCAGAATTAGTACCGACATTGAATGTGGTTGAAAGATTCCGTGAATTGAAGACACCGGAAGAGATCCAGAAGTTAAGAGTTTCCTGTGATATTGCTTCCAGAGCATTTGATAAGATTCTTCAGGACATCAAAGTGGGAGTGACAGAGAAGGAACTCGCTTCCAGGTTATCACATTACATGGTAATGGAAGGCGCAGATACCAAGCCGTACGGAGGAATCCTGATCTCAGGACCTAAGACATCACTTCTTCATGGCATTCCGGGCAACAGAGCCCTGGAATACGGAGATTTCGTGCTGATGGATTATGGATGCCAGTATGATGGTTATCTTTCCGATATGACAAGAACGGTAGTTGTCGGTAAGGCAACGCCGAAGCAGAAAGAAGTATATAAGCTTTGCAGACAAATGACAGAGGATGTGGAGGCGACGATCAAACCGGGAGTTACCGGCGAGGACTGCTATCAGGCATCACTGAAAGCGATAGAAGGAACTGAATATATGCCGTATAACTACACGGGAATCGGTCATGGAGTAGGTTTGTTTGTACATGAACTTCCATTTATTGGTAAGAACCATACCGATGTGCTGCAGGCAGGCAGCGTAATGACGGTAGAACCAGGTATTTATATCCCGGGATGGGGTGGTGTCCGGATCGAAGATCAGGGTATCATTACAGAGAATGGATATGAGAACCTGATAAGTGCTACACATGAGCTAATAGAACTTTAAAGAAGGAGGACAACTTATGAAAAAGAGAGTATTAGCTGCATTTTTAAGTATGGCAATGGTAGCAGGTCTTGCTACAGGCTGTGGAACACCAGGCGGTGGAAGCTCAGATGGAGATTCATCTGACGGAAAAGTATTCCGTTATGCTGTAAACACACTGCCGACTACTTTGGACCCGACTAAGGGACAGAGCATTGGTGACAATGAGATTCAGCATGCGATCACAGAAGGACTTACACGTAACACCGCTGGTGACGTTAAGCCGGGTATCGCAGAGAGCTGGGATGAGTCTGAGGATGGACTTACTTACACATTCCACCTGCGTAAAGATGCAAAATGGAGCGATGGAGAGCCAATCACAGCTGGTGACTTCGAGTACAGCTGGAAGAGACTGGTTAATCCTGAAACAGCCAGCCCATATGCATTCATCGGTGACTGCTTAAAGAATGGTCAGGCCATTGAGCAGGGTAACATGGATGTTGAGGAACTGGGAGTTAAGGCTGTAGACGACAACACACTTGAGGTAACACTTGAGCACCCGACATCATACTTCCTGAGTCTGATCGGATCATCAGGACAGTTTGCACCACTTCGCCAGGACATTGTTGAAAAATACGGCACAGACTTTGCTGCAACTTCAGAGAAGAACGTATACTCTGGTCCGTTTGTAATGACAAGCTCAGAGGATAATGTATGGACATTCGAGAAGAACGACAATTACTGGGATAAAGATTCTATTAACCTTGATAAATGTGAGCTGAACTACGTAGAGAACACAGATACACAGCTTTCAATGTATGAGGCAGGAGATCTGGATTATGTACAGGTTCCTACAGCATACGTTCCGGATTACAAGGACAAAGCTGAAGTATTTGCAAATGGTAACGTTGACTTCTGTTACATCAACTCTAAGAGCGACAACCCGGTACTTGGCAACAAGAACTTCCGTCTTGCTCTGAACTATGCACTGAATCGTAACGATTACAACAAGCTTGCTAATGCTGATACATACACAGCATTCAACGGACTGGTATTCCCGGGACTGCAGGCTAAGGGAACTACATACGGTGAAGCATATGACCTGAACTCTTACTCATATCCACTGGATGGAGATCAGGACAAAGCTACAGAATACCTGAACGCTGCTATGCAGGAACTTGGTATTGCTAATGCTTCTGATATCACAGTTGAAGTAGTTACAACAGATGCTGACTCAAGCAAGAGAATCGTTGAGACTCTTCAGGAGCAGTGGCAGAATGCACTTGGAATCAATGTGAAGATCCGTCAGGTAACATACGCTGACATCTACGGCAAAGTATTCCCAGAGCATGATTATGAGATTGGTTATGGCGGATGGGGATCTGACTACGATGATCCTTACAGCTACCTTGAACTGTTCAAGAGCGACAGCTCTTACAACTACAGCCAGTATGAGAATCCGGAAGTTGATCAGCTTCTGGCAGCATCTCAGGATGAGGCTGATACAGATGCACGTATGGATGAACTGAACAAAGCTGAGCAGGATATCCTTGCTGATGGCGCATTTGTACCTCTTCAGACAAGAAATGTATACTACATGTTGGATGATGATACAACAGGTATCAACTTCTACTACTGCAGTCTGAACATCGACTGGGTATATGCAGACGTAAACGCTAAATAAGCATTTATATCTGAATGGTAAGATAATAGCCTATTATACAGAGTCCCGGTTTTTCCGGGACTCTGTACAAGATTAGAATGAAAAGGTGATTCAGGGAAGAAGGAATCATCTTCCTTTCCTGAATCCCCTTTTCATATCTGTTTAGGAGGAAAAAGATGTTTAAGTATGTTGTTAAGCGGGTGATCGCAGCTATTATTACACTTTGGGCACTTGTTACCATCGTGTTCTTCCTGGTTCGTCTGATGCCTGGTGATCCATTTACCAGTGCAAAGCTGACAAAAGAAGTAGCTGCTAACATGAGATCGTACTACGGCTTTGATAAGCCGCTGATCCAGCAGTATTTCACCTACCTGGCGAACTTGCTGCATGGCAATTTCGGTTACTCTATGAAGTACACCAATAAGACAGTTAACTATATTATCGGACAGACATTCCCATATTCTGCCGACCTTGGAATCCGTGCACTGGTAATGGCCGTATCTTTTGGTCTGGTGCTTGGTATTATTGCCGCTAGAAACCGTGGCAAGAAGCTGGATTTCTTCTGTGTAATCATTGCGATTATCGGAACAAGTATTCCGGACTTCATTATGGGAGCAATTTTACAGTCTTTCTTCTGGATTCTATGAAGACTCTTACCTGTGGCAAAGTATCTGGGCTTCAGATATACCATTCTTCCGGCAACAGCCCTGGCGTTCTATACGCTGGCATCTGTGTCGCGAATTATGAGATCCAGTATGCTGGAAGTAACATCACAGGATTATATAAAGACAGCTCGTTCAAAAGGATTGTCTGAGTTCAGAATCACATTCAAGCATCAGATCCGTAATGCGATCATGCCTGTAATGACAATTCTGGGACCTACAGTAGCGTCTGTACTTACCGGTACATTCGTTATCGAGTCTATTTTTGCTATTCCTGGAATGGGTAAATATTATGTATCAAGTGTAAATGAAAATGATTATGCGATGATTCTTGGAATGACCGTATTCTATGGCTTCTTCCTTGTAACGTGTAATCTGATTGTAGATATTATGTACGGCGTGGCCGATCCACGAGTACGTATTGGTAAAAGGTAGGTGAGAGAAGTGGCTGAACTGAACAAAGAAATGTTTACTATTAAGGGTAAAAATACAGAACGTATGGAATCCATCAGCAGACCGTCACTCTCTTTCTGGCAGGATGCATGGCGCAGATTAAGAAAGAACCGCGCCGCATTTATCGGACTTTGCATTATCGTGCTGTATGCATTACTTGCAATATTTGCACCAATGCTCAGTCATTATGGATTTTCAAGTATGGATCCGAATGCGATTCATGCAGGTCCGTCTGCAGCACATTGGCTTGGATGTGACGCAACGGGTCGTGATCTGTGGGTACGTACATGGATGGGCGCAAGAACATCCCTGACAATCGGTCTGCTCTCTGCATTCATTAACATGTGTGTAGGTGCAGTAATCGGTGGTCTGTGTGGATACTATGGCGGTAAGCTGGATATGATCGTCATGCGTATCGTCGACGTATTATATGGTATTCCAAGTCTGATCATTACGATTCTGGTTATGATCGTATTAGGTAAAGGTATTACATGTCTGATCGTTGCGATGTGTATCGTAGGATGGATCGGTACCTGTCGTTTCGTACGTGGTGAGGTATACCGCCTGAAAGAGCAGGATTTCGTAATGGCAGCTAAGGTACTTGGTATTCCGGATATTATAATTATTCTTCGTCATATCATTCCGAATATTCTTGGTATGATGGTAACCAACCTGTGTATGGCTATTCCAAACGCAATTTTCCAGGAAGCATTCTTAAGTTACATTGGTCTGGGTATTGCACCTCCGAACTGTAGCTGGGGAGTTCTGGCAAAAGAAGGTATCCAGTTCCTGCGGATCCATCCGCATGAGATTGTTATGCCGGCGTTTTTCATCTGTACAACGATGCTTGCCCTGAACCTGTTGGGTGATGGACTGCGCGACGCAGTAGATCCAAAGCTTCGTGGAACTGAATAGGAGGAGCAGAAGATGTCTGAAAGAGAAAATATTCTTGAATTAAAGAATGTAGTATATTCCTTCCACACTTACGGTGGAGAAGTAAAAGCTGTCCGTGATGTCAGCTATGAAGTCCGCCAGGGTGAGATTCTGGGAATCGTGGGAGAATCCGGATGTGGAAAGAGTGTAACAGCTCAGTGTATTCTGCGTCTGAATCCGGAACCGCCTGGATTCTTCGAAGGTGGAGAAATCTTATACAAAGGGCAGGATGTCCTGAAAATGTCTAAAAAAGAGATCCGTAAGATCAGAGGACGTGAGATCGGATTTGTATTCCAGGATCCAATGACTTCTCTGAATCCAACCATGAGAGTTGGTGCTCAGATTGAAGAGGTATTCCTTGGACGTACGGATGTCAGCAAAAAAGAAGTAAAAGAAAGAGCTATGGATATCATGCGCCTGGTAGGTATCTCTGATGTAGAGAAACGTTACAAACAGTATCCGCATGAGCTTTCCGGAGGTATGAAACAGCGTGTTATGATCGCGATTGCTCTGGTTAGCCGTCCAAGTGTAATTATTTGTGATGAGCCGACAACATCTCTGGATGTTACAATCGAAGCACAGATCCTGGATCTGTTGTTGGAACTTCGTGAGAAACTCGGCACATCTATCATCATGATCACACATGACCTGGGTGTTATTTCTCGTCTGTGCGACCGTGTAGTAGTAATGTATGGTGGTAAGATTGTAGAAAAAGGTGAGATCGGTGAGATCTTCTACAATACCGCCCACCCATATACCAAAGGTCTGATGCAGTCTATCGCCAAACTGGATACAGCCAAAGGCGAGAAACTGAAACCGATCGAAGGTACACCTCCGGATCTGTTCGCACCTCCGAAAGGATGTCCGTTTGCAGCAAGATGTGAATACTGTATGGATGTCTGTGAACAGTTACCGCCGGAAGCATATACAGTAGCAGATGATCATACAACATTCTGCTGGCTGCAGCATGAGATGGCACCGGAGACAGATTTGAAGAAAGCAACAGCTAAGAAAGGAGAGGTGTAAAATGGAAAATGAAAACAAGCAGCCTCTCGTGCAGGTAAAAGATCTGTGTAAATATTTCCAGATCAACAGACATGCTACTTTGAAAGCTGTAGATCATGTGAGTTTTGATATTCATAAAGGAGAGACTGTTGGTCTGGTAGGTGAGTCTGGATGTGGTAAGTCTACAACGGGTCGTTGCATGATCCGTCTGTATGAGCCTACGGAAGGAGAAGTTATTTACGATGGTAAGGACATTACCAAGCTGTCGAAAGAAGAACAGAAAAAATTCTGCCAGAAGGTGCAGATGATCTTCCAGAATCCATATGCATCCCTGAATCCTCGTATGACGGTTAAGGAGATTGTAGGAGAAGGTATTAAGCATCATGGACTTGCCGGTAAGGATGTAGATCAGAAGGTAGAAGAACTTCTGGAGACGGTTGGTCTGAATAAGGATCATATGTCACGTTTTCCTCATGAATTCTCAGGTGGACAGAGACAGCGTATCGGTATTGCCCGTGCACTTTCTGTAGATCCGGAATTCATCATCTGTGATGAGCCGATCTCAGCTCTGGACGTATCTGTTCAGGCGCAGGTTATTAATATGCTGAAAGAACTTCAGGAGACAAGAGGACTGACATACCTGTTCATCGCTCATGACCTGAGTGTTGTTAAGTACATTTCTGACCGTGTGGTTGTAATGTACCTGGGAACGATCGTGGAGACAGCAGAGACAGAGGAACTGTATGCGAACCCGATGCATCCATATACAAAGGCACTGCTTTCCGCTATTCCGGAAGCTGATCCGGATAAGGCTAAGAACAACAAGCGTATTCCGATCAAAGGAGAGATCCCTAGTCCGATCAATCCGAAAGAGGGATGTCGTTTCGCAGGACGTTGCCAGTATGCTACCGAGAGATGTCATCAGGAGACACCACAGGCAAGAGAAGTGAAACCAGGACATGTGGTTGCATGCCATCTGATGGATGAACAGTAAAATGTATCTATTGCATAGCTGATGCGATTGTGAAATAATAGGGAGTGGGAAACCACTTCCTATTTTTTATGGATTGCTATACAGAAATGGTGATTGTACGTTGAGTAGGTGTTGACTTACTCGATTGAGTTAAATAGGAGGAAAATACAGAAAAGAGGTAAAGACAGGATGAAGGCAGAATTTCATAAGGGCAATCGAGAAAGATTATATGCGAAACTTCCGTCAGGATCACTGCTTGTAATGTTCTCTGGTGAAGAAATCACCAAGACGAATGACGAGTACTATCCATTCTTTGCAGACAGAAGTTTTGTATATCTGACAGGATTAGAGTGTAAGGAGGCAGTTCTTCTGGCAGCAAAAGACGCAGAAGGCAGTGTAGAGGAACGTATCTACATTCTTCCGCCGGATGCATTTGCGGAAAGATGGACAGGTGTGCGTGTAAAGCCATATGAGGCGACAGAGATTTCGGGAGCAGAAGATATCCGTTCTAATGAGAAATTTGAGACAGATTTCCGTGCGTTGGCTAATAGCGGTAATTACGGACATTTGTATCTGGATCTGTTCCGCATAAATGCAAAAGACATCGACCGTCCGGCTCAGAGATTTCTGAACTATGTACAGCAGCAGGTGCCGTTCTTTACTATTGGCAATGCCAATGCGTTGGTAAGAGAACTGAGACTGATTAAACAGCCATGCGAGATTGAAGCACTGCGTCAGGCAGAGAAGATTACAAAGGCTGGTATTGTGGCGATGATGGAAGCGTCTAAACCAGGCATGTATGAATACCAGTATAAAGCAGAATTTGACCGTGCGCTGGGACAGTTCGGACCGAAAGGACCTGGATTCCCGTCTATTATTTCTGCAGGCAAGAATAATTTCTGCATCCACTATTACAGCTATCAGGGACAGGCTCAGGATGGCGACATGGTGCTGAATGACGTAGGAGCACAGTGGGATAACCTGATCACAGACGTATCCCGTGGATGGCCTTGTAACGGTAAATACAGCGAGAAGCAGAAGTTGCTGTTTAACTGTGCACTGGAGACATCTAACCATATGTTCTCAATTGTGAAGCCTGGTATGGAGATGAAAGAAGTTGACGCAGAGATTCGCAGATACAACTGTGAGCAGCTGAAACAGGCAGGTGTGCTGAAATCATACGATGAGATTGGTACATATATGTGGCACGGTGGAGCACATCACATTGGTTACGATGTACATGATGTGGTTAAGACACCGGAGACCATTGCACCGGGTATGGCATTCTGTATTGATGTAGGTATTTACCATGAAGAGTGGGGCATCGGATTCCGTCTGGAAGACAACTGTCTGGTGACAGAGAACGGATGTGAGAACCTGTCAGGAGATATTCCGAGAACAATTGAAGATATCGAAGCTGTTATGAATTAAAGTATGTCGAGAGTATTCTTGAATTATTATACGGGTAGAACCAGATTTTTATAATTTAGGCAGGGTGTCCGGAACGGATAAATCGGGGAATGAAGTGACAATATCATAGTATTCGCTGTGGTTGAAACAACAGCTTACTACATTCAGTCCAATTTCTTCTCGGACTTCACGTCTTAATGCATGTTCTGCAAATTCCCCTTTGTTGACATAGCCGGCTACCAGAATATTACGATCTTTTCCGTATTGCTTGATCAGCAATAATTTCTTGCCGCCTGGTGCATATACAATAGTGCTGATCGCTGTATTAAAGGTTGGAAAGCGGAAGGCCTTACAGGTCTCGCAGTAAGGTATCTCACCTTCATTTTCCAGATGTCTGCGGATTAATTGGGTTCCGCATTCAGGACAATATGACATATAAATTTCCTCCGTATTATGAATTCTATGGGTTACTATAGCACGAAATATGATTCCACGCAACGACCTGGATTATTTGGTAAGGATTTTCATTGCGGGCAGGAGGAATGACTGTTATACTGTATATTGGAATAGAGCGGAGGAGCGATAAAAAGAAGCTTATGACGACTTTGGAAGAATATTATAATAAATTTAATGAGGACAAACGTCTGGACAGCCGACATGGCAGAGTGGAGTTTCAGACCTCTATGCATTATATTCATAAATATCTGGATCAGATTGCGGAAGAGACAGGTAAAAACAGACGGGAAATCCGTATATTGGATATTGGTGCAGGAACAGGCAGGTACAGCATTGCACTGGCTGAGGAAGGGTATGATGTGACAGCGGTAGAGCTTGTAAAGCATAATCTGGGACGTCTGAAGCAGAAATGCAGCCTGGTGAAGGCATACCAGGGAAATGCATTGAAGTTGAAACGCTTTGAATCAGAGAGTTTTGATCTTGTATTACTGTTTGGACCAATGTATCATCTGAAAGGTGAAGGTGAGAAGCTTCAGGCGTTACTGGAAGCGAAGCGTGTACTGAAACCGAATGGTGTACTGTTGGTGGCATATATTATGAATGAGTTCAGCGTGCTGACTTATGCATTTAAGGAACGCCATATCAGGGAGGCTGTGCAGGAAGGAATGTTGGACGAAACATTTCACTGTACAGAGAAAGGAAATGAGCTCTATAGCATGGTTCGGTTGGAGGATATTGCAGAATTGAACTGGCAGGCGGGTATGGAACGGCTGCGGATCATTGCAGCAGACGGAGCAGCGAATTATATGCGTCCGTTTCTGAATGCGTTGGATGAAGATGAATTTGAACAGTTTATAACATATCATATGGCTACCTGTGAACGAATGGATCTGATGGGAGCGTCCGGACATACGGTAGATATTTTGCGCAAGTCAAGGGAGGAATAAGGGATGAAGTATGATGTAGTGATTATCGGAGCAGGACCGGGAGGTATATTTTCGGCGTATGAATTGATGAAATTGAGACCGGAACTGAAGGTTGTTGTATTGGAAGCAGGACAGCCTCTGGAGAAGAGAAAATGTCCGATTGATGGTAAGAAGATCAAGAATTGTATCCATTGTAAGAGCTGCGGAATCATGAATGGATTCGGAGGCGCAGGTGCATTTTCAGATGGAAAATACAATATTACGAATCAGTTTGGTGGTACTCTGCATGAATATATTGGTAAGAGAGAAGCAATCGATCTAATGAAGTATGTGGATGATATTAATATGAGCCATGGCGGTGAGGGCACGAAGCTTTATTCTACAGCTAATACAGAGATTAAGAAAACATGTCTGCAGAACGATCTGCATTTGCTGGATGCATCCGTACG
>OGCM01003415.1_pt1 | contig 12326 bp, 8 predicted proteins | sample 1570151 | NCBI WGS metagenome assembly OGCM01 (sample SAMEA4370582, study PRJEB24528) | human gut metagenome
AAAAAGGAGCGGTTGTAGAAGAGTTTGACTTAAGCCTGGTAGAATATGCAATTCCAGCGTACTATGTCATCGCGTCGGCAGAGGCAAGTTCCAACCTGTCCCGTTTTGATGGTGTGAAATACGGATACCGGACAGCAGAGTATGAAGGACTTCACAATATGTATAAGAAATCTCGTTCTGAAGGATTCGGAGCGGAGGTGAAACGTCGTATCATGCTTGGCTCCTTTGTGCTGAGTTCCGGTTATTATGACGCATACTATCTGAAAGCACTTCGTACCAAGGCATTGATCAAGAAAGCGTTTGACCGCGCATTTGAAAAATACGATATGATCATTGGACCGGCTGCACCGACGACTGCACCGGAACTTGGTAAGAGCTTAAGCGACCCGATGAAAATGTATCTGAGTGATGTATATACTGTATCTGTGAACCTGGCAGGATTGCCGGGTATCAGCATTCCGGTGGGACGTGATTCCAAAGGACTGCCGATTGGTATGCAGATGATCGGTGACTGTTATCAGGAGAAGAAACTGCTCCAGGCAGCATACACATATGAACAGACAGGAAGTTATGCACGGCCGGAGCTGGCAGAAGCAGCTGAGAAAGGGGGCAGATAATCATGGCAAAACAGTATGAAACCGTGATCGGTCTGGAAGTCCATGTAGAACTTGCCACTAAGACGAAGATATTCTGCGGATGCAGTACAGCATTCGGGGGTGCACCAAATACACACACCTGTCCGGTATGTACCGGTATGCCGGGGTCTCTTCCGGTATTGAATAAACAGGTAGTAGAATATGCAGCTGCTATTGGTCTTGCAACCAACTGTGAGATTACACAGGTATGCAAATTCGACCGTAAGAATTACTTCTATCCGGATAACCCACAGAACTATCAGATCTCGCAGCTGTATCTGCCGATCGCAAGAAACGGATATGTAGAGATCGAAGTTGGAGAGCAGAAGAAAAAGATTCGTATCCACGAAATGCATATGGAAGAGGATGCGGGTAAACTGGTGCATGACGAATGGGATGATACCTCTCTGGTAGACTATAACCGAAGCGGTGTGCCACTGGTAGAAATCGTATCCGAGCCGGATATGCGTTCAGCCGATGAAGTTATGGCTTATTTGGAAAAGCTTCGTCTGATCATTCAGTATCTGGGCGCATCAGACTGTAAGCTTCAGGAAGGTTCCATGCGTGCTGACGTGAACCTGTCTGTTCGTGAAGTAGGGGCATCTGAATTCGGTACCCGTACAGAGATGAAGAACCTGAACTCTTTTAAAGCGATTGCAAGAGCCATTGACGGAGAGCGTCAGAGACAGATTGATTTAATAGAAGCAGGACGTGCAGTCGTACAGGAGACAAGGCGCTGGGATGACAATAAAGAATCATCGCATGCTATGCGTTCTAAAGAGGATGCACAGGACTATCGCTACTTCCCTGAACCGGATCTGGTGCCGATCGTGATCAGCGATGAATGGATCGCAGAGATCAAAGCCAGACAGCCAGAGTTCCGTACCGAGAAGCTGGAGCGCTACAACAGAGAGTTTGATATTCCACGTTACGATGCAGAGATTATTACCAACTCTAAAAAGATGGCAGACATTTTCGAGGCGACAACAGCAATTTGCGGTAAGCCGAAGAAAGTGGCTAACTGGCTGATGGTAGAGACGTTGAGATTGTTGAAGGAACGCGGACAGGAACCGGAAGACATCTGCTTTGCACCGGAACATCTTGCAAAATTGATTGAACTTACCGAAGCTGGTACAATCAATAGCTCCGTAGCCAAGGAAGTATTTGAGAAGATCTTCGATGAGAACGTAGATCCTGAGAAATACGTAGAAGAAAAAGGTCTGAAGATCGTACAGGATGACGGAGCACTGGAAGAAGTGCTGAAGAAGGTTATCGCAGACAATCCACAGGCTGTGGCTGACTATAAAGGTGGTAAAGAAAAAGCACTGGGAGCTCTGGTTGGACAGACGATGAAGGCAATGAAAGGCAAGGCCAATCCAGGAGTGGTTAATAAGAAGCTTCGTGAGATGTTAGCTTAAGACAGAATGAGACATTAGTATTAACAGTATTATATAGAAAAACAGGCAGGCATTTAGGTATTTAGAAAAAAATCTAAATGCCTGTTGCGTTTTGCAATGAGGTGTGCTATAAACTAATTAGAAATATTTCTAAATAGATTCACGACAGGTAAAGGATGGTGAGTATGGGATTTGGAGAGACATTTAAAGCACTATCAGACCCGGCACGCCGGGACATTCTTTCTTTATTGAGAGAAGGACGGATGTCGGCTGGAGAGATTGGAGCACATTTTGACATGACAGGTGCGACAATTTCCTATCATTTGAAGATTCTTAAGAAAGCAGGACTGGTCTTTGAGACCAGAGAAAAGAATTACATTTACTACACACTGAATACTTCTGTAGTTGAGGAAGTAATGCTCTGGCTGTCAGAGCTGAAAGGGGATGGAACTCATGCTGAAAGCGAATAAAAAGTTTTTTATTGTAACATGTATTATTACAGTGCTCCCGATATTGGTCGGGTTGCTGTTGTGGAATCAGCTGCCGGAACGGGTGGCGACACACTTTGGAACCGATGGTACACCGAATGGATACAGCAGTAAGTTGGTTGCGGTAATAGGGATTTATCTGTTTTGCCTGGCGGTACATGTATTCTGTGCATTGGTGACAAGTGTGGATCCCAAAGGAAAGAATATCAGTCCGAAAGTTTATCGTCTGATACTCTGTATCTGTCCGCTGGTATCTATTTATGCGGGAGCCACTGTTTATGGTAATGCACTTGACTATAAGGGCGTAAACAGTACAGTCTGGATAAATGCGTTGATGGCTGTGATACTGATCGTGGTCGGTAATTATCTGCCGAAATGCAGACAGAACTATACGATAGGTATTAAACTGCCATGGACACTGGCAGACGAAGAAAACTGGGATTATACGCACCGGATGGCTGGCAAATGGTGGATACTCGGCGGTGTGTTAACCTTTCTGGCTGGCTTTCAGTCATGGGTAGATCCGGTTTATGTGAGTCTGACGATTATTATAATCGTGGCACTGATTCCGGCTGTAGCATCCTATCTGCATTTCAGAAAACACAGCTTATAAATAAGATTAGGAGAAATAATATCTGCATCTTATCGACGGGTGCTATACTGTATATAGTATGTCAGAATAACAGATAAGATAAGGAGAAAGTTATGAGTGGTTTTTTCGGAGTAGCATCGAAGGAAGATTGTGTACTGGAACTTTTCTACGGAGTGGATTACCATTCCCATCTGGGAACAAGACGTGGAGGTATGGCAGTTCATGGGGCGGACGGCTTCGACCGTGCAATCCATAATATTGAAAATACACCGTTCCGAACCAAGTTTGACAAAGATGTCGGCAATATGAAAGGCAATATCGGTATTGGCTGTATCTCAGATTATGAACCGCAGCCACTGCTGTTCAGTTCTAAGATTGGAAGTTTTAGTCTTGCATTTGTCGGTAAAGTTAATAATTATGAGGAATTACTGGAAGACCTGTATAGCAGATCTAAGACACACTTTCAGGAAATGACGAATGGAACGGTCAATGTGACAGAACTGATCGCAGCATTGATCTGTGAGAAGGACAGCTTTGCGGAAGGTATCCGTTATGTGCAGGATCTGGTGGATGGATCATTGAGTATGCTGTTGATGACCAAGGACGGAATTTATGCAGCAAGAGATAAGATGGGACGTACTCCGATTGTTGTAGGACATAAGGAAGGCGCATACTGTCTGTCATTTGAGAGCCATGCATATATTAATCTTGGATTTCAGGATTATAAAGAACTGGGACCTGGCGAAATCGTTTATGTGACTCCGGAGAGTGTGGAGACATTGGTAGAACCTGGAAAGGAAATGAAGATCTGTTCCTTCCTGTGGGTATATTACGGATATCCGACATCTGCTTATGAGGGTGTGAATGTAGAAGAGATGCGTTATCGTTGCGGAAGCATGCTTGCAAAACGTGACGGTGATTCTGTGCATCCGGATATCGTAGCAGGTGTACCGGATTCCGGTATTGCACACGCCATCGGATATGCCAATGAATCCGGCGTTCCGTATGCAAGACCATTCATCAAATATACACCAACCTGGCCGAGATCATTCATGCCGACCAATCAGAGTCAGCGTAACCTGATCGCACGTATGAAGCTGATTCCGGTGAAAGCATTGATTGAAGATAAGAAGCTTCTACTCATCGATGATTCCATTGTCCGCGGCACACAGCTTCGTGAGACAACCGAATTTCTGTATCGCAGCGGCGCAAAGGAAGTTCATGTGCGTCCGGCCTGCCCACCGATTATGTACGGTTGTAAATATCTGAACTTCTCACGTTCCAGATCAGAGATGGAGCTGATCGCCCGTCAGATGATTCAGAAGAGAGAAGGAGATAACTGCCCACAGGAAGTACTGGATGAATATGCAGATCCATGCACCTGCAAATATGAGCAGATGATCGAAGATATCCGGAAGCAGCAGAATTTCACTTCACTGAGATATCACAGACTGGATGATCTGCTGGCATCTATCGGTATCGAGCCATGTAAAGTATGTACATACTGCTTTAATGGTAAAGAATAAAATGAATGAACCGTGATACGGTAATTGAAAATAATGATTGAAAATGGATGAAGCTTATGCTATAATCTTATTAGGCGATAAGCTGAAAGATTCTAATTCGTTCATAAGAACAAAAAACGAAATGCCTCGGAGCTGGCACTCCGAGGCATTTCTATTCCGTTTTTCCCAGGTGGATTAAGCCTGAGGCTGGACTATGCTACTTCTCTCTATCCAGCCATTTGCATATGTAGTAAGATACTACACCTGCCAATACAGAGAGAATAAATGATTCTAATCCATTCACGGCCTCACCTCCTATCTACTGCCTTGTATAGGTGAGACAGTAGATAGAGTATAACATGGTTTAAATAATTAAACAATATGAAAAGAAAAAGAAAAGTATTTTATACAAATAATAAAAATAAAACTTGAAATATAGGATAATATATGCTATATTACAGATAGACAGAGAGTAATCCTGAGGCTGGATTTATGCTATTTCCCTCTGTCTAGCCATTTGCATATGTAGTATGAGTGAAATGCCTCGGAGTTGCCGCTCCGAGGCATTTCTGTTTCTATATACAAATCCTAAAATAACTCTAAATTGTGAAATCGGGGAATGTTTTTCTGACGCATCTAATGTTATACTAAATATATCTTTAAATTCCAAATTACTGGTACGGAGGGACTTATGAAAGATTTTGTGAAATTGGACGATGTCCGTAAGATATATCATATGGGTGAAGTTGAAATCGCTGCAGCTGATGGCATTTCTTTTCAGATAGAAAAGGGAGAGTTTGCAGTTGTAGTTGGTCCAAGTGGAGCAGGAAAGACAACAGTACTGAATATCCTTGGCGGCATGGATGCGGCAACATCCGGTCAGGTGCTGGTAGATGGAGTAGATATTGCAAAGTATTCTGCAAAGCAGCTGACAGCTTACCGAAGAGATGATATCGGATTTGTATTTCAGTTCTATAACTTGATTCCGAATCTGACTGCATTGGAGAATGTAGAACTTGCGCTTCAGATCTGTAAGGATCCGTTACCGGCAGAAGAGGTGTTGCGGGAGGTAGGACTTGGTGACAGATTGAAGAATTTCCCGGCACAGCTTTCCGGAGGTGAGCAGCAGAGGGTATCAATTGCGAGAGCGTTGGCGAAGAATCCGAAGCTTCTGCTCTGTGATGAGCCGACAGGAGCCCTGGACTATAATACAGGTAAGGCGATTTTGAAACTGCTCCAGGATACCTGTAGAGAAAAGGGGATGACGGTAATCCTGATTACGCACAACTCGGCAATCGCACCAATGGCAGACCGGGTGATCCAGATTAAGAATGGTAAGGTATCGAAGATGACGTTGAATCCGCATCCGGTATCAGTCGAGACGATAGAATGGTAGGAGCTTGGATATGAAGACTACGACGATTGAATTTTTCAGAGAGATTAAAAAAAGCTCGGGACGTTTTGTGTCGATTCTGTTTATTGTGGCGCTTGGTGTTGCATTTTTCTCTGGAATCCGTGCTTCGGAACCGGATATGCGTGTGACAGGAGATGCGTATTTTGACCAGGCGAATCTGATGGATATCAAGGTTATCAGTACACTGGGATTGACAAAAGATGATGTGAAAGCATTCGAAGGACTGGACAGTATCGATAAAGCAGAAGGCGCATATAGTGGGGATTTTCTGAATTATGATGGGGAGAAACAGCGTGCGTTGCATGTGATGTCGTTGTCTGAGGATATGAATCAGATTACGGTTACAGAAGGAAGACTTCCGGAGAAGTCTGGCGAATGTCTGGCAGATGACGAGAGCACCTATAAGGTCGGAGATAAGATCAAGCTTACGTCCGGTACGGAAGACCCGGTTACAGATACACTGGCAACAGATGAACTTACTGTGGTTGGCACAGGGAACAGTCCGTATTATATATCTTACGGCAGAGGCAGTACGACGATCGGTAACGGAAGTCTGTCAGCATTTCTTGTGGTTCCGAAGGAGACATTTACACAGGACGTGTACACAGAATGCTATCTGTTAGTAAAGGGAGCGAAAGAGTGTATTGCCTATACAGATGAATACGAAGATCTGATAGATGATGCTATGGATGATGTGAAGGAACTCTCCAATGATCGGGGAATCATCAGAAGACGGGAACTGGTCGATGATGCTACCAGAGAGCTGGATCAGGCGAAGATAGATCTGAAAGAGGGAAAAGCGAAGGCAGAACAGGAATTATCAGATGCGGAGACACAGATAGCGGATGCAGAAAGTCAGCTGGCGGATGCGAAAGAAAAGATCAGAAGCGGCAGGGCTCAGATAGAGGAAGCAAAGAATACGTTGACACAGAAACAGCAGGAGCTTGATCAGGCAAAAACACAATATGCAGATGGCATGCAGCAATTGCAGGATGGACGTGCTCAATATGAAGCAGGGAAGACTGCATTTGAAGCAGGAAAGCCGGAGGCAGAACAGAAGATTGCAGAAGGCGAAGCAGCTCTTGAACAGATCCAGGCGGGGATTGATACCTGCAATAATGGATTAGAGGCACTCAAAGATATGTGTGGTAATGATGAATCCATTTATGGGAATCCGGATACAGAGATAGGAGCGCAATACGCTGGACTGGTGCAGCAGCTGGAGGGATTGGAGCAGCAGAAAACAGAGCTTTCAGCTCAGCTGCAGATGGCAAAAGATCAGCTCGCTTCTGCGGAACAGCAGCTCTCAGATACGAAGGCCGCACTGGATGCATCTGAGGCAGCGCTGGCGTCAGTACCGGCGCAGCTGACAAGTGGACAGGAGCAGATTAATGCCGGCTGGCAGGAACTGTCTGAGAAGGAACAGGAACTGGAAAAAGGGATGTCTGAGATTACGGAAAATGAGAATAAGATCTCAGATGCAAAACAAGATCTGGAAGAAGGCAGAGCAAAAGCAGCACAGGATATTGCGGATGGGGAAGATAAGATTGCAGATGGTGAGAAAAAGATCGATGATATCCCGGAGGCAGAATGGTATATTTATGACAGAAGCACATTGCCGGAGTACAATGGTTATGGGGAGAATGCAGATCGGATGAAGGCTATAGGAAAAGTCTTCCCGGTATTGTTCTTCTTGGTAGCCGCTCTGATCAGTCTTACCGGTATGACTCGTATGGTAGAAGAACAACGAGTACAGATTGGTACGATGAAAGCACTTGGATATCGCAGATCAACAATTGCTATGAAGTATATTGGTTATGCGTTTTTGGCAACTATCACCGGAAGTATTCTCGGGGTGTTGGTTGGTGAGAAGATTTTGCCGTATATAATCATTTATTCATATGGTATTTTATATCATCACATTCCGGAGATTCTGGTGCCATATGTGCCGTCATACGGTATTATGGCATCGGCAGCAGCAATTGCGTGCACTTTGATGGCAACAATTTTTGCCTGCTATAAGGAACTGGGAGCACAGCCGTCTGAGCTGATGCGCCGGCTCCTAAAGTAGGAAAAAGAGTTTTCCTGGAACGGATTCCGTTTATATGGAAACGATTGAATTTCTCGTGGAAATCTACAGTACGCAATTTGATGCGTTATAAAAAGCGTTTCTTTATGACAATATTTGGCATTGGTGGCTGTATGGCGCTGATGATCGTGGGCTATGGACTTAGGGATTCTGTATATGAGATTGCAGATATCCAGTATTCTGAGATTCAGCTTTATGACGGGCAGATCGTGCTGCAGGAAGATTTGGATGAGCAGGATCGAGAACACCTGAATACATTTTTGGATACGGACAAAGACGTAGAGTCTTATATGGATGCTTATATGAAGAGCATTACACTTAAGAATGGAAAGAAAGAGCGTCAGGCTTACATTACGGTGTTTGGAGATGTGAAAAATATAGGACGGTATGTAGATTTTCACGACCGGAAATCAGGTGAGAAATACAAACTTACAGATGATGGCGTGATCATCAGTGAAAAGACTGCTAAGCTTCTAAACGCTAAAGTGGGAGACCGTATCACGATTCCGGATGAGAAAAACGGAGATAAAGAACTTACCATTTCTCATATATGTGAGAATTATATGGGACATTATATCTATATGACACCAGCTTATTATAATAAGGTATTTGGTACAATGCCGGAGTATAATAGTGTTCTGTTTGAAACGGATGATTCTTATAGCCAGACACAGGTAGAAGACGTTGGCGAGAAGATCATGAAACGAGATGAAGTTTTAAGTATCAGCTATGTTCATGATATTCAGGAACAGTTGGATGAAATGCTGTCCAGCCTTAATCTTGTTATTATTGTATTGATCATTTCAGCAGGAATGCTGGCATTTGTTGTACTTTATAATCTTAATACGATTAATATCACAGAGCGGCAGCGGGAATTAGCTACATTGAAGGTATTGGGATTCTACGACGGAGAAGTGGCACAGTATGTATTCCGTGAGAATATTCTGTTGACGTTTATCGGTGCAGCAGTGGGTGTTGTGCTTGGCAAGGTTCTGCATTTGTTTACGATTCAGACGGTGGAAGTGGATGCAGCTATGTTTGGACGGAGTATCTATCTGCCAAGTTTTATTTATAGCCTGTTGTTTACTGTGGGATTTTCATTGTTGATCAACTGGATCATGTATTTCAAACTGAAGAAGATCAATATGGTGGAGTCCTTGAAGAGCGTAGAGTAATTTTTCTTGAATATGCTCCGGTGGACCTGGAAGACAGATTTAATAAACAGTTTATAAATTTAAGGAAATTATTAGCACTCTTTTCGAAAGAGTGCTAATTTTCTATTGACTTTTAAATTTTACAGTATTATCATAATTTTTGTACATAAAGTACGGAAAAAAGAGCTGGCAGGCTCTGATATTATATAGAATAAAACAGGAGTGATAGACATGGCAAAAAAAGGTTCATTATCAATCAGCAGTGAGAATATTTTCCCGATTATTAAAAAATGGGTATATTCCGATCATGACATTTTCTTCCGTGAGATGGTGTCGAACGGATGTGACGCGATCACTAAGCTTAAGAAGTTGGATATGATGGGTGAATATCAGCTTCCGGATGATTACAAACCGCAGATTCGTGTTGTTGTAAGCCCGGAAGATAAGACTTTGAAGTTTATCGATGATGGTCTTGGCATGACAGAAGATGAAGTTGAAGAATATATCACCCAGATCGCATTTTCCGGTGCAACAGAATTTCTGGAGAAGTATAAAGATAAGACATCAGAAGATGATATGATCGGTCATTTCGGTCTTGGATTCTATTCTGCATTCATGGTTGCCGATGAGGTTCATATTGATACACTTTCTTATAAAGAAGGGGCAAAGCCGGTACACTGGGTAAGTGACGGGGGCACAGAATATGAGATGTCAGAAGGCGATAAGGAAGGTGTTGGTACCGAGATCACACTGTTCCTGAATGAGGATAGTTTACAGTTTGCGAATGAATACCGTGCAAGAGAAGTACTGGAGAAATATTGCTCATTTATGCCTGTTCCGATCTATCTGGAGAAGGCTAATGCAGAGCAGGAGTATGAGACTATCGATGAGGCAGATCTGAAAGAGGATGACGTAGTCGTAGAGCGTATCCATGAAGAAGCCAAGATGGAAGAAAAAGAGAATGAAAATGGCGAGAAGGAGATGGTAGAAGTATCTCCTGCCAAGGATAAGGTTAAGATCAACAAGCGTCCGGTACCGCTTAACGATACGACACCGTTGTGGACGAAACATCCGAATGAATGCAGTAAAGAAGACTATATTGATTTCTATAGAAAGGTATTTATGGACTATAAGGAGCCATTGTTCTGGATTCATCTGAACATGGATTATCCATTCAACTTGAAAGGTATCCTGTACTTCCCGAAGATTAATACCGAATATGATTCTGTAGAGGGAACCATTAAGCTGTATAACAATCAGGTCTTTATCGCAGATAATATCAAAGAAGTAATTCCGGAATTTCTGATGGTATTAAAGGGAGTGATTGACTGCCCGGATCTGCCATTGAACGTATCCAGAAGTGCTTTGCAGAATGATGGATTTGTTAATAAGATTGCAGATTATATTTCCAAGAAGGTTGCAGATAAGCTGAGCGGAATGTGCAAGACAGACAAAGAGTCTTATGAGAAGTATTGGGATGACATCAGTCCGTTTATCAAGTTCGGATGCCTGAAGGATGAGAAGTTCTGTGATAAGATGACAGATTATATCTTGTTCAAGAATATTGATCATAAGTATCTGACACTGAAAGAGTGTGTAGAGAATAACGGAGGCAAGCTGGAAGATAAGAAAGCAGAGAAGCCGGAAGGTGACAACGCTGAGAATAAAGAGCAGACTACCATCTACTACGTAACAGATGAGCAGCAGCAGAGCCAGTACATCAATATGTTCCGTGCACAGGGACAGGATGCGGTGATCCTGTCACACAACATTGACTCTCCGTTCATTACACAGTTAGAACAGCGCAATCCGGAACTGAAGTTCCAGAGAATTGATGCGGATGTCAATGCATCTTCTAAGGAAGAAGTATCTGAGGAAGAGAAGGAAGCATTCCAGAAGACAACCGATGAACTGGTTGCACTGTTCCGTAAAGAGCTTGGCAATGAGAATCTGGAAGTGAAGGTAGAGAAGATTAAGGATGAGTCTGTGGCAGCTATGATCACACTGTCAGAAGAAAGTCGCCGTATGCAGGATATGATGAAGATGTATGGTATGGATCCGTCTATGTTTGGAACGACCGGCACACTGGTACTGAATGCGAATCATCCGCTGGTACAGTATGTACAGGCACATAAGGATGAAGAGAATACAGGTATCTTCTGCAAGCAGTTATATGACCTGGCTATGCTGGCGCATAAGCCGTTATCACCGGAAGAGATGACAGCTTTTGTACAGAGAAGTAATGAGATTATGCTGAAGCTTGCAAAATAATGTGATATAATGAATCCGTCGATGGTGATGACTATCGGCGGATTTTTGTGCACGTCGAATAGGTGTCAGCCTGTTCGATTATTGAAGTTATGAGATTTCATTTCACAGGAGGATAAGCAAATGAATACAAGAACAGAACGCATTATGAAGGCATTGGAAGAACGTGGATTAAGCCAGATGTTGGTAGTAGATCCGATGTCTATTTATTATATGACAGGAATTTACATTGAACCATATGAGCGTTTCTTTGGACTGTTGTTAAGAAAAAATGGGGAGCATGTATTATTTTTGAATAACTTGTTTACCATTCCGGACGGTGTGGAGCTGAAGCAGGTATGGTACAGTGACACGGATCCAGTCATGGATTATGTGATGGAATATATCGATAAAGGCAGTAAATTAGGCGTGGATAAAGATATCAAAGCAAGATTCTTATTGCCACTGATGGAAAATCAGGCAGCTACAGGATTTGAGAATTCTTCTCTGGCAGTGGATCTTACCCGTGGTATTAAGGATGAAGAAGAAAAAGACAAGATGCGTGCAGCATCTAAGGTCAATGATCAGGCTATAGCGAGATTCCGTGAGCTTGTAAAAGAAGGCATTACAGAGAAAGAGATCGCTGATCAGACTCTTGAGATCTACAAAGAACTGGGAGCAGAGGGATTCTCCTTTGATCCGATCGTGTCTTTTGGAGCCAATGCAGCCGATCCGCATCACATGCCAGATGATACGGTGCTGAAAGCAGGAGATGTGATCCTGTTTGATGTGGGATGTATCAAGG
>OGCM01003416.1_pt1 | contig 12323 bp, 10 predicted proteins | sample 1570151 | NCBI WGS metagenome assembly OGCM01 (sample SAMEA4370582, study PRJEB24528) | human gut metagenome
CAGATGGTGGGAGTCGAACCCACGCGACAGTCTCCTGTCCTAAAGCATTTCGAGTGCTCCCTCTTACGACCACTTGAGTACATCTGCATATTCAATTTTGTTGCAAGGGAATTCCTGCAGGGCTTGATTTCGAGTGCTCCCTCTTACGACCTCTTGGGGAATGCTCCATGTTCTGGGTTCCTGCCGGATACTAAATTAGTATAGCAAAAATGCCGTCCCGCGTCAAGATGCGGGGCGGCATAATTCCTGTATGCTGGGGGATATCTCATGTACATCAGAACAAATGCTGTTTCTGCACCGGGCCGGGGGCAAAGGGGGTATCCTCGTGGTGGCGCACCACGGTCACCTCGCGGGTCTTTTCCTCCACATGGCCGTTGGCTTTGGGCACACTGTAAAAGCTGCGGGTAATGTTATAATAGCCGCGCATGTGCTGCACCAGGTATTCGGCCACAGCGGGCAGGCAGTCGGTATCCTCAATGTTTTCATAGTTATAGTCTGCGTACAAAAATGCCGTGTGCTCCCCCTTGCAGACCAGCGTGATTCCCGCTTCGTCCAGATGCAGTTCATCCACAGCGCACTGCTTCAGGCCGCTCAGGCCGCTTTCGCTGGCAAGTTGGGTGGCGCGGCGGCGCATAGCCAATGGAACGGACTGCGGGTCCAGCGCTTCGTTGCCGCGCTGGCCGATCTCCAGCAGGATGTCCCGCATCATGCGGCTTTCCAGCAGCGGGCGGATCTTTTCCTTCGCGCGGGCTTCCTCGGTTTTTGCCTGAATTTTTTGCAGCAGTCCCATTCTTTTTCCTCACTAAACACATATCATTGTCCCGCGCACATCCGCACTGGCATCAGGGGCATCTTACTTTTTCATCGTGTAACTAATATTATATTATAGCATACCTTTTCATCCTGTGCCAGCGCGGAAGATAACTTTTACACCAAATTCATTCTGGTAAATCTTTTTAGCTGTGTGCTTTTTTGTATTCAGCTTTCATTCTTTTTTCTCCGTCAAAAGCACAAATTCAATCCCCGTTTTTTGTCTATTTTACTCTTTGCCTCATGCCATTCATTCTTATTTTTCTTTTCTCCGCTCTTTCCCGTTGCACCCTGCCAGTTTCTGCATTATACTGATAAAAAAGTGCGCCGGCAAGTTTTCCCCCGCCGGCAGCCGGACAGGAGTGCGGCCTATGAACATTACCGCGTTTGCCCAATATGCCGGGGTATCCAAGGCAGCGGTCAGCCGCTATTTTAACGGCGGGTACTTAAGCGCCGAAAAGCGCGCCCAGATTGCCGCTGCGGTGGAAGCCACCGGCTACCGCCCCAGTATGCAGGCCCAGATGCTGCGCACCCGCCGCACGCGGCAGATCGGGGTGATCATGCCGCGGCTGAGCAGCGAAAGCTGCGCCCGCATGGTGGAGGGCATCAGCCGGGTACTGGACGACCAGAACTACCAGCTGCTGCTGATCAACACCGCCAACGACAACACCCGCGAAGTGCGCGCGCTGGATACCCTGCGGCATGATACGGTGGACGGCATTATCCTGATTGCCACCATGTTTACCCCGGAACACCACGCGGTGCTGCAAAGCCTGCATGTGCCGGTGGTAATCGTGGGGCAGCAGTATCCCGGGTTCAGCTGTGTGTTCCACGATGATTTCGGCGCGGCGCAGGCAGCCACCGCCCACATGCTGCAAAAGGGGCGGCGCAAGCCGGGCTACCTGGGCGTGACCCTGCTGGACAAAGCCGTCGGCCTTGCCCGGCGCGAAGGCTTTGACAGTGCGCTGCGGGATGCAGGTCTCGTGCCCCAGCCGCAGCGGATGAGCATTGCCAAGTTCAACATGGAATCCGGCTACCACCAGGCGGAGCAGCTGTTTGGCCGTGCGCCGGGGCTGGACTGCCTGTTCTGCGCGACCGACTCCATCGCCCTGGGTGCGCTGCAATACTGCCGCAGCCACAGTCTGCGGGTGCCGGATGACATCATGATTGCCGCTATGGGCGACAACCGCATTGGCCGCGTTGCCTATGTGCCGCTGACCAGCGCCCATCTGCATTACCGCACCGCCGGGGACAAAGCCGCCCGCCTGCTGCTGGACATGCTGGCGGACCCCCATGCCGAGCCGCAGATGATCAAGCTGGATTATGAGTTAAAATGCCGGGCCTCCACCGGGGATGACAACTCAGATGAAAATGTCTGGTCGCTATAACCGGCATCCTTTGCGCCACACTTCCCTGCATCACTGCGGGGAAGTTTTTGTTTTGTGCACCCTTTCCATGCAGCCCCCTGTTTTTTGTGCATTTTACCAAAGAACGGTGTGAAACTGTGTGAAATCGATAACAGAATCTTTGCAAGTTGGGTCGTTTGGTCAATAGAAAAAGCACTCACCTTCGTATATAATAAAGCTGTCAAATGAAACAGGCCCCGGAACTTCCTACCGGGCCAACAGATAAAAGAAGGAGCGTGCAACATGGATTACAAGAAAGCAGCCCAGCAGGTACTGGACAACATCGGCGGTGCTTCCAACATTGTATCGGCCGCACACTGCGCAACCCGCCTGCGCCTGGTGATTGCGGATAATTCCAAGGTGAACAAAAAAGAGCTTGAAAATGCTGAGGGCGCCAAGGGCGTATTTGAAGCCCAGGGCCAGTTGCAGATCATCTTCGGCACCGGCATTGTGAACAAGGTGTATGACGAGTTCACCGCCCTGGCCGGAATCACCGGTGCCAGCAAGGAGGAAGTCAAACAGGCTGCCGCTTCCAAAGCACCATGGTACCAGCGGGCCATCAAGACGCTGGGCGATATCTTTGTTCCCATCATCCCGGCCATCGTGGCTTCCGGCTTTTTGATGGGCATTATGGAAGCGCTGAACTTTATGGTCAACAACGGCTTCCTGAACATTGATACCAGCGGTTCCATCTATGTGTTTGCCCAGCTGTTCTCCAACACGGCGTACACCTTCCTGCCTATCCTGATCGCGTTCTCCGCCGCAAAGGTGTTTGGTGGCAACCAGTTCCTGGGTGCTGTCATCGGCATGATCATGATTCACCCCAACCTGCAGAACGCCTGGACCGTTGCTTCTGAGGGCGTGCAGACCTACCAGTCGGTGTTTGGCGGGCTGTACAAAATTCCGCTGGTCGGCTACCAGGGCCACGTTATCCCCGTTATCATTGCCGTGTGGCTGATGTGCCAGATTGAAAAGCGGCTGCACAAAGTTGTGCCCGCCATGATCGACCTGTTTGTTACCCCGCTGGTCTCCGTTTTTGTTACCGGTTATCTCACCCTCGCTGTCATCGGCCCAATCTTCACCACGCTGGAGGACGGCATCATCAACGGCGTTCAGGCTTTAATTCAGCTGCCGTTCGGCATCGGTTCCTTCATCATGGGCGGTTTGTACGCCGTCACCGTTGTGGCCGGTATCCACCATATGTACACCCTGATCGACCTTGGCCAGCTGGCCAAGTTTGGCTTCACCTACTGGCTGCCCCTGGCCAGTGCCGCCAACGTTGCCCAGGGCGGTGCCGCTTTTGCCGTTGCCCTCAAGAGCAAGAACGCCAAAGTTAAGTCTATGGCCCTGCCCTCCGCCCTTTCTGCCTGCATGGGCATTACCGAGCCCGCCATCTTTGGCGTCAACCTGCGCTACTTTAAGCCTTTTATCGGCGGTCTGGTCGGCGGTGCCTGCGGCGCTTTGTATGCCAGTGTGACCGGCCTTGGTGCCACCGGCACCGGCGTGACCGGCATCTTCGGCATCCTGCTGCATCTGCACATGCCGCTGCAGTACCTCATCATGATGGCAATTTCCTTCGGCGTTTCCTTCGCTGTGACCTGGGTGATCTGGACCCCCGAAGCCGAGGAAGCCAAAGCCTGATGTTTTCCCCTCTCAATCAATAAGGAGCTACCTGTTATGAATGCCTTGCAGCGTGATTTGAAGCGTCTTGTCCCCATGGTGGAAGCCGCCGGGGCCGCCCGCGCGGCGGCGGATCCCCACCGGCAGAAGCTGCATGTTCAGCCCCCTGTGGGCTGGCTGAACGACCCCAACGGGCTGTGCCAGATCGGCGATGAATACCATGTGTTTTATCAGTACGGCCCGTTTGACCCCACGGGAGGGGTCAAGCACTGGGGGCACGTGCGCAGCCGCGATTTGTTCCACTGGGAACGCCTGCCCGTAATGCTGTACCCGGACGAACCGTTTGACTGCCATGGCGTTTATTCCGGCTCCGCCCTGGTGGAGGACGGCATGCTGTACCTGTACTATACCGGCAATGTCAAGCACCCCGGCGAATATGACTACATCAAGCAGGGGCGCGGGCACAATGTCTGCCTTGCCACCAGCCGCGATGCCATCCATCTGGACAACAAGCGCTGCCTGATGTACAACCAGGATTATCCCGCCGGGCTGACCTGCCATGTGCGCGATCCCAAAGTGTTTGCACTGGATGGGCACTACTATATGGTGCTGGGTGCCCGAACACTGGACGACCATGGCGAAGTGCTGGTGTTTGAAAGCGCCGACAAGCTGCACTGGAACCACATCAACACCATCACTCCCCCCAAAGCCTTTGGCTACATGTGGGAATGCCCCGACCTGTTTGAGCTGGACGGCCAGTGGTTTTTGGCGGTATCGCCCCAGGGCATTGCCTGCCAGAACGTGTACGGCTGCGGTTACTTTGCCCTGCAGGGTGACTGGCGCACCGATTGCACATTGAGCGAATTCCACGCCCTGGACGATGGCTTTGACTATTATGCGCCCCAAAGCTTTGCCGCCGCGGATGGCCGCCGCATCCAGTTTGGCTGGATGGGCATGCCGGATGCCGATTACACCAACCCCACCGTGGCGTATGGCTGGCAGCACTGCCTGACCCTGCCCCGCGTGTTGACCCAGGACGGCAATGGCTGCCTGCTGCAAGCCCCCGCCGCCGAGCTGAACGCTCTGCGCGGCGAAGCCCGCCAGCCGACAGACGGCGAAACGGTTGAAACGGACCCCTGCTTTGACCTGACCGCCTCCCCCGCCGGGAATTTTGTCCTGACCATTGCCAACGGCCTGACCCTGACTTACACCGAAGCGGACCGCACCTGTACCCTGCGCTTTACCGATGCAGCGATTGCCGCCGGGCGCACCGAGCGCAAGGCTGTGCTGGATGCCCCCTGCCGTAGCCTGCGTGTTGTAGGAGATGCTTCCTCGCTGGAAATATTCCTGAACGACGGTGCCGCGGTGCTTTCCACCCGGTATTACCCGGCAGCGGGCAAGGTTGCCGTGCAGCTTTGCGGCGCAGGCAGCACCCTGTATTCCCTTTCGATTTAACGGAGGACATTCCATGGCACATGATACCTTGTATGCGATCGGCGAAGCGCTGATCGATATGATTCCGTCCAAAACCAGCTGTTCCTTTGCCAAGGTTCCCTCTTTCAGCCCCCGTGTGGGCGGCGCGCCCGCCAACGTGTGCGGTGCTTATGCCCGCCTGGGTGGGGATTCTGCCCTGCTAACCCAGCTGGGGGATGACCCGTTCGGCCACAAGATCATTGATGAACTGGCTGCCTGCGGTATTGATACCAGCCACATCTGTTTGACGGACAAAGCCAACACCGCCCTGGCCTTTGTTTCGCTGGAAGCGGACGGCAACCGGACGTTCAGTTTTTACCGCAAGCCCTCAGCCGATTTGCTGTACGCCCCGGAGCAGGTGGATACCAGCCTGTTTGCCAACGCCTATGCCCTGCATTTTTGCAGCGTTGCCCTGGTGGAAAGCCCCATGCGGGAAGCCCACAAAACTGCCATTGCCGCAGCCCGCAGCGCCGGGACTATCATTGACTTTGACCCCAACCTGCGCTTTCCGCTGTGGCCGGACCGTGATGCTTTGCGCCGCACGGTGCTGGAGTTCCTGCCGCTGGCCGATGTGGTCAAAATCTCGGACGAAGAGCTGGAATTTCTGACCGGCACCAGTGATATTGAAGCCGCCCTGCCCAGCCTGTTTGTGGGCCATGTACAGCTGGTGCTCTACACCTGCGGCAACGCCGGTGCCCACGCTTACACCCGCACCGCCCACGGCTTTTCCGCCAGCAAGCCGGTAAAGGCCGTGGATACCACTGGCGCCGGGGACGGGTTCATCGGCTCGTTCTTGTGGCAGCTGCACAAAAACGGGGTGGACCGCGCCGCCCTGCCCGCTCTGCAGGCGGACCAGCTGAACCAGTGGCTGGATTTTTCCAACCGGTTCTGCGGTTACAGTGTGCAGCGCTACGGTGCCATTGACAGCTACCCCACCATCGACCAGCTGTAACTTTTTGCCATTCTCTGCTATTTCATCATAAAGCAACCGCCCGGTACAGGTTTTGCACCGGGCGGTTGCTTTACGGTATAGATTTTTCTTTTCTATATTCGCTTTATTTTATTAGCTATCTTAGCAACAAAATGAGGCATATCCATATATCGTGGATACGCCTCATTTTGTTTATTCTATTATCTTTATACGTTTTACAGATGCAGCACGCGGTCCTTGATTTCGGCGGTGCGGCCCTGGTTCCAGAACTGGGTACCAATGTAGCCGCAGGTGCGGCGGGCAACGTTCAGCTTGCTCTGGTCGCGGTTATGGCAGTGCGGGCACTCCCACACCAGCTTGCCGTCGTCCTCCACGATCTTGATCTCGCCGTCATAGCCGCACACCTGGCAGTAGTCGCTCTTGGTGTTCAGCTCTGCGTACATGATGTTATCATAGATGAACTGCATCACTTTGATGACAGCTTCCAGGTTATCCTGCATATTGGGCACTTCCACATAGCTGATGGCGCCGCCCGGAGACAGGCGCTGGAACTCGCTTTCAAACTTCAGCTTGGTGAACGCATCGATCTGCTCGGTCACATGCACATGGTAGCTGTTGGTGATATAGTTGCGGTCCGTAATGCCCGGCACAATGCCAAACCGCTTTTGCAGGCACTTGGCAAACTTGTAGGTGGTGGATTCCAGCGGGGTGCCGTACAGCGAGTAATCAATATTTTCAGCGTTTTTCCACTCGTTGCACTTATCGTTCATGTGCTGCATCACACTCAGGGCAAAGGGCTTTGCGGCGGGATCGGTATGGCTCTTGCCGGTCATATATTTGCAGCATTCATACAGGCCCGCATAGCCCAGGCTGATGGTGGAGTAGCCGCCGTACAGCAGCTTATCAATGGGCTCGCCCTTTTTCAGGCGGGCCAGAGCGCCGTACTGCCACAGAATGGGTGCCGCATCGGACAGGGTACCCTTAAGGCGGTTATGGCGGTACTGCAAGGCGCGGTGGCACAGTTCCAGGCGCTCATCAAAAATTTTCCAGAATTTATCCGGCTCACCGCCGGAGGACAGGGCCACATCCGGCAGGTTGATGGTAACAACACCCTGATTGAAGCGGCCATAGTACTTCGGCTTGCCCGGCACATAGTTCTTGGCGTTGGCCACATTGTTCCAGCCATTGCCGGAACGGTCGGGGGTCAAAAAGCTGCGGCAGCCCATGCAGGTAAATACATCGCCGTTGCCCTCGGTCTCACCCTTAGACAGCTTGTATTCCTTCATCTTCTTTTCGCTGATATAGTCCGGCACCATGCGCTTTGCGGTGCATTTGGCGGCCAGCTTGGTCAGGTAGAAATAGGGGGTGCCTTCGCGGATATTATCGTCTTCCAGCACATAGATCAGCTTGGGGAATGCGGGGGTGATCCAGACGCCCTTTTCATTCTTAACACCCTGGTAGCGCTGGCGGAGCATTTCTTCCACGATAATGGCAAGGTCAGATTTCAGGCGCTGGTTTTCGCCCGCTTCGTTCAGGTACATGAATACCGTGATGAACGGTGCCTGGCCGTTGGTGGTCATCAGGGTAACGACCTGGTACTGGATGGTCTGCACACCGCGCTTGATTTCCTCGCGCAGACGGGCTTCAACGATCTGGGAGAGCTTTTCTTCACCGGGATCAATGCCCAGTTCCTTCATCTCCGCTTCGGTATCGCGGCGGATCTTTTTGCGGCTGATATCCACAAACGGTGCCAGGTGGGTCAGGCTGATGCTCTGGCCGCCGTACTGGTTGGATGCCACCTGCGCAATGATCTGGGTGGCAATGTTGCAGGCCGTGGAGAAAGAATGCGGTTTTTCGATGAGGGTACCAGAAATAACCGTGCCGTTCTGCAGCATGTCGTCCAGGTTGACCAGGTCACAGTTGTGCATATGTTGGGCGTAATAGTCAGCATCATGGAAATGAATGATGCCATCCTCATGTGCCTTTACAATCTCGGCAGGCAGCAGCATACGCATGGTCAGGTCCTTGCTGACCTCGCCGGCCATATAATCGCGCTGAACGCTGTTGACGGTCGGGTTTTTATTGGCGTTTTCCTGCTTGACTTCCTCGTTGTTGCACTCGATGAGGGACAGAATGCGGTCGTCGGTGGTGTTATGGGTACGGCGCAGGCTCTGCACATAGCGGTAGGTGATATATTTGCGGGCCACCTCATACGCTTTGGTCTGCATGATGGCGTCTTCCACCAGATCCTGGATCTCCTCCACGTTCATGGCGTGGTTGCGGCTCTGGCATTCCCGCGCCACATCGTCGGCAATGGCCGTGATCTGTTCCTTGGTCAAGCGCTGGTTGGAGGCAACAACGTTGTTGGCTTTGGTCACCGCTGCAATAATTTTGGATATATCGAAAACGGCCTCGCTGCCGTTGCGCTTGATGATCTTCATGAACTGTTATCTCCTTACCTCAATAAAAGCTGCCGGGTTGATTCCCCACACCAAAACCGCTCCATGATTTTGGCGAGCGTATTTATCTTACCGCATCGACCCGGCAAAGTCAAGCCAACACACCACAATATATTGTATATAATTTGCTAATAGCACCCATATATGCCATATAGCGCGATGGGACGTTCAAAAAGATTGCAAAACAAAACGCCGAAAAAAGCGCTGGCTTTTTGGGTAAAATAGGCACTTTTTTCAAAGCTGCGATGATATGTGATTTTATTATTCCCTGGCCGCTTGCTTTTGCCCGGCACGGCTGGTATACTGGTGCAAGGCATCTGCCTATTGTGATGATTTGCCGTAGCACTATACAAGATATAGTGTTGCATGTTATAAGGAGGCTCCCCGCGTGAACTACGCAACCATAAAATACTGTGATATTGCCAACGGCACGGGCGTGCGTACCAGTCTGTTTGTTTCCGGCTGCCGCCGCCACTGCCCGGAATGTTTTAACGCCGTTGCCTGGGATTTTGGTTATGGCCTGCCCTTTGATAAAGCCGTGCGCAATGAAATTTTGGGCAGCCTTGCCCCGGATTATATTGATGGGCTTTCCCTTTTGGGCGGCGAACCCTTTGAGCCAGAAAACCAGCGTGCGCTGGTGCCGTTCCTGCACGAAGTACGGGTGTTGTACCCCCACAAAACCATCTGGTGCTACACCGGCAATGTATACGAAACCGAACTTTTGCAGCCCAGCCACGCCCGCTGCGAAGTGACGGACGAGATGCTGAGCCTGATCGATGTGCTGGTGGACGGCGAATTTATCCCCGCGCAGCACGATATTTCGCTGCGGTTCCGCGGCTCCAGCAACCAGCGCATCATTGACTTGAACGCCACCCGCGCCGCCGGGCACACCGTACTGTGGCAGGATGACCCGCTGTTTGCTGACCACAAGATGTAAGGCAGCGAGTTCGCGTTTTTGGATTTTGTGTAACTTTTAACAAATTTGACTTGTATTTCTGCCCCGCAGGGTGTTATACTGACACTAATTTAAGGTTGTGCCAATTGTTCCAGGCACAACCGCCCCAAACAGCTGCCGGGCCAGTTGCCCGCGCACGAAAGGAGAAATTACTATGGCAAAATTTCATCTGATTCCCATTGTGCTGGGCGCAGCCATCGGTGTTGGCGTTTATGTTGTCAGCAAGTATCTGGCTCAGGACGAAGAAAGCGAACAGATTGTGGATGACTCCGCATTTGACGACAGCGAAGCTTCCGAAAGCACCGAAGATGCGGACGAAACCGAAGAAAATGCCGACGAGGACCCCCCCGCAGAAGAACCGGCGGCAGAGCCTGCCCCGGACGAGGAACAGCCCGCACCGTTTGAGGAGCCTGCTGCCCCGGTGGAAGAACCCGCGCAGGAAGATGACGGCGTTACCATTCCCATCCAGAACGGTGGCGATGTGCCGAACGTAAACCCGGTACAGGACAAAACCGAACCCGTTAAGCTGACGGAGGACGGCAAGGTGGACCCTACCACCATCGCCAAAGCCGAAGATTTCGGCGACTGGGAAGAAGAAACCGGCTGCAGAGGCTGAAGGCGAGACGATATAAATGACAACGCCGCAGGGAGTGCGTGATGCTCCCTGCGGCGTTTGTTTTTTGTTTTGGGGGTAAATTTGTATTTGGAGGGAGAGCTTTTGCGTGCACGGCAGGGTTCTTCCCACGTTTTGGGGGTAGCAGCGTGGCAAGGCCCGGCGGGCGGGACGATGCGAGCATCGTCCCCTACAAATCATTTGCAATGTTCGCGGCAATAGGGCAAGGTTTCTCCGCGGCGGGGTGAGGGCACCCCGCTCTACTGCGCACAAACAAGCTCACTGTTATTTACACGTCCGTCGGGGACGCCGCCCCCCTACAAGCAATTTGTTGGTTCATCACAATTTTTCAACATGCAATGGGGCCAGGTTTCGGCGGGGTCGGGTGACCCCGCCCTACCGAATGTTTTATGTTCTATCACCCACTATAAAATGCTCCGTAGGGAACGGTCTTGACCGTTCCGGAACCATACGGTAGATGTCACAATAGAATTTTATCGCAAGCCTTGGCTACAACATCCCACAAAGCATATCAAAGGGGACGATGCTTCCGCATCGTCCCCTACTTATTATTTTACGGGTTATGGCCGCCGGCAGCTCTTACACCACCCATTGCAGCAAAATACCGCAGCAGGTGCCGCAGAACCAGAGCAGCCCTGTCATGAACAGGTTTTGTTTCCAGCTGGGGTTGACACGCCACAGCACAGCCAGGCCGATACCTGCGCCGGAGCACAGCCCCGCAAAAAAACTGCCAAAGGTAATAGCCCCGCCCATATACAGCTGAGCCAGCAGCACGCTGGCACCGCAGTTGGGTACAAGACCGATCAGCGCGGCCATCATGGGCTGGAAAATGCCCAGACTGCCCAGAAATGCCGCGGCGGAATCTGCCCCGACAAAGCCAAAGATCAGCCCAATGATAAAGCTGAACACCAAGATGAACACAAAAATTTCCAGCGTGTGACGCAGTGCCGCCAGGAAAATGCTGCTGTGTTCCTCGTGTTCTTCGTGGCAGTCCACCTCATCGGCATGGCCCTCATAGCCGCCATACAGCCCTTTGGGCAGGATGCGGCGCAGCGGAACATCCAACACCAAACCGGCTGCAATGCCAAACACGATTTTGAGCACCAGCAGCAGGCCCAGCTTGTTCCACAGGGTAGGCTCCGCCGCCAGCAGGGGGATGGCTTCATCCGATGTTGCCAGGAACACGGCCAGCAGCGTGCCGGGGGTAATGACCCGGCTGGCATAAAAGTTGGCCGCTACCGCCGAAAACCCGCACTGTGGTACGCAGCCCAGCAGTGCGCCGGGCACAAAGCCCCAGTGGCCGCCGCCAGCCAGCGCTTTTTCAATTCGCTCGCCATGGTTGCGTTCCAGCCATTCGATCAGCAGATATGCCAGATACAAAAACGGCAGCATTTTTACGCCGTCGATCAGTGCATCCAAAAAAGCATCAACAATAATTTCCATAATTCTCCTATCTGTTGCAAAGGTTGGGGTTGCAGGGCATAACATGGCCGCACGGTTCGGAGCAGCTGCCCGGAGCCATGCGGCCCTTTTTCATTTTTTACTGCCTTTGTTGGTTTCAAAGCCGCGCAGCAGCGCTACGGCTTCCCGCACACGGGCGGGGGAAATGCGGGTACGGAACCGCTCCATGCTGCGGGAAGAAAACGGCACATCATAGGTAAAGGAATCAAAGCCCAAAAAGTATTGCAGGTAGGGGCTTTCGCGCACGATCTCCACCGTTTCGCTGTCCGTTGTGCGGCACGCTGCACGAATCACCAGCACACCGAACGCCATGCGGGCCGGAATTGCCACCTTGCCGCCAGCAGCAAAATGGCCGCTGTACTCCTGTTCAATGGCATCCCAGTCAATGGCCTGGGCCAGGCGCACCCAGCGGTTCTCCTGTACCAGCTCGCCTTCATAGGGCGGCAGGTAGTCATCAATGCTCATCTGATGTTGAATTGTGCGGTACATGGTTGCACCATTCCTTTTTATGTCGTTCCCGTTTTTAGGCAATACCGCATAATTCTAAGTGCCGATACGGCGAGCGAGGTGCGGC
>OGCM01003420.1_pt1 | contig 12290 bp, 10 predicted proteins | sample 1570151 | NCBI WGS metagenome assembly OGCM01 (sample SAMEA4370582, study PRJEB24528) | human gut metagenome
GCTCCACAAGGGGGATTTATTCTTTTGTTTCAGCTCCTTCAGCAGCCGGAAAGGCGCTGCTCGGCCAGGGCCACCATCAGGTCCCAGCTGCCAGCTTCGCCCCAATCGGCAGAGCTGAGCGACACGGTAAATTCGCCGCGGCGGGACAGGGTGATGCCGAACGTGCGGCGGGATTCGCCCAGCGCTTCATGCAGCGCAGCCTGCAGTTTTGCCGCCGGGGTGCCAACGCTCACCACCAGGAAAATGCCGTCTTCCAGGCGGACAACAGCGTTCTGCTGGTCTGGCCCGGCAGCCAGCTGCAAAATACCGGCTGCGGTATTCAGGCAGCAATCTGCTGCGTGAGTGCCTTCCTCGCGCAGCAGGTTCCAATACTCGTTCACGCGGGCAGCAACCACGCTGACCGGCTTGCCTGCGCAGGCAGCAGCCGCCACTTTTTTGCGGTAAGTGGAATCCAGGAACGCACGGTTATATACACCGGTCACATAATCGCGGCGCATCTCCTCGCGGTACTGGCCCAGCAGGCGCAGCAGGGCGTTTGCCTCGCGGTCATTGGCGGGCAGATCTGCCGTAAGGAAATAGGTGGCAGCCAGCACAAACGGGCGGTGCTCCACCTGGATGTTCTGGTAAAACACAAAACCGGTATCCTCACCCAAAATCGGCTGCCAGCCACGGCCATCTGCATTCAGCACAGGCACAGCATCGGCATGGCCGGTGGCCTGCAGGGTGGCGGGGTCCACCTCGGCCTGGGCCAGCGGGTCGATCAAAGTAACCTGGTCAAAAAAATTCTGCAATGCGGTAACCTGCATGCCAATTTGTTCCAGAGTAAATTCCTGCATGACGCGTCTTCCTCCATGTAAAACATACAAGATCCAACAAAGCGTTTTTCGGTTCTCTATGTTGCCCTAATGTTGTAATGCTACAACTTGACATAAAATCTCTGTATATTTTACCATACCGTGCATGCTTTTCCCATACCCGCATTACACAAAGAATTGCTTAATAATAAAAGTATTACTGTTCAAAAAATCACTTTGCACTTTTTGCTGCTTTTTTCGCCGGTGCTGTCGTTTTTTCCTCTTTTGCGTCAGCCGCCTTGGCCTTGGGCTGCGGGGCGGGCGCTTTTTCCTTTTTCGGCTCCGCTTCCGGCAGGGGTTCCGCGCGGAAATACCGTGCGCTCATCTCGTGGATCTTCCGCGCCAGCGCGGGGGTCAGGTCCTTAGCGGCAACGCGCCACTGCCAGTTGCCCGCCGGGTTGCCGGGGGTGTTCATGCGGGCTTCGCTGCCTTTTTCCAGCCAGTCGGCCATCGTCACAATAGCCAGCTCCGCCGGGCTTGCCAGCACACCGCGCAGCAGGCCGGTGATCTCGCCCTCCTGCTCGGTCAGGGCAAAATATGCCTTGGCCTGTTTGCGCTGGGCGGGGGTGGTTTCGTTTTCCAGCCAGCCGCGCAGGGTGTTATTGTCATGGGTGCCGGGGTAAGCCACGCAGTGGGCCGGGTAGTTATGCGGCAGGTCCAAGCTATCGGTGCCGTTCAGACTGAACTGCAGCACCTTCATGCCGGGGAATCCGCTTTCCGCCAGCAGCGCACGGACGGAATCAAAAATTTCGCCCAGATCCTCGGCCACAATGGGCAGGTCACCCAGAGCGGTGCGCAGAGCGCGGAACAGGTCCATGCCGGGGCCCTGTTCCCACTTGCCGCCGCGGGCGTTTTCGTCCCCCGCCGGGATAGCCCAATAGGTATCAAAGCCGCGGAAGTGGTCAATACGCAGGATATCATAAATGCTCAGCGCATGGCGCACGCGGCGCACCCACCAGGCATAGTTGGTACGCTTGTGGTAGGCCCAGTCATACAGCGGGTTGCCCCACAGCTGGCCATCCTCGGCAAAATAGTCCGGCGGGCAGCCAGCCACGCGGCGGGGGTGGCCCTCGCCGTCCATCTCAAACAGCTCACGGCCTGCCCACGCATCGGCAGAATCCGCCGCCACATAGATGGGAATATCGCCCATGATCTTGATGCCCTTGCTGTTGGCATATGCTTTCAGGGCCTGCCACTGCTTGGCGAACTCATACTGCACAAAGGCCCAGAAGCCCAGTTCATCGGCATGGCCGGTGCGGAACTCTTCCAGCGCCTTGGGGTCGCGCAGGCGCAGCGGGGCAGGCCAAGTCTGCCAGTCGCACATCTTGTTTTCTTCTTTGATTGCCATGTACAGGCAGTAATCCGGCAGCCAGGCATCGCTCAAAAAGGTAAAACGGTACCAGTCATCGCTGTAGGGGGTATCGTACCCCGACACCGGGCGCTGCTGCAAAAATGCGGCGTATGCCTTGCGCAGCACCTTGTAGCGCTTTTGGTACAGCAGGGCATAGTCACAGTAATTGGGGTTGGTGCCCCAATTTTCTTTGGCGTAATCTTCCGGCTTCAGCAGGCCATCCGCAGCCAGCTGATCCAGGTCAATAAAATACGGGTTGCCCGCAAAAGCCGAGCAGCTCTGGTACGGGCTGTCGCCATACGAAGTCGGGCCAACGGGCAGGATCTGCCACACGCTCTGTCCGGCCAGCACCAGAAAATCCACAAAATCTCTGGCAGCCTGGCCCATGGAGCCAATGCCATACCCGCCCGGCAGGCTGGAAACCGGCATCAGGATACCGCTGCAACGCTTCTTCATTTTTTCTCTTCTCCTTAAAACTTTTTGTATTCCGCAAAGCCCATCTAGGGTGCGCCTGTTTTTCAGGTACACCCCGGGGCATCAGTTATCGTCTGCTTCGGCACTTTCTGCGCCAAGGGCCGCCATCACGGCGCTGCGCCAGGCAGCGGCGGCATCTTCATCCCACAGGCCATCCCGCAGGGTAATGCCGTCCGCTTCATAATACAGTCCGCGCTGGGCCTGCTGCAATGCGGCGGCCTGGGTTTGGTCCAGCGCTGCGCCAGGCAGAATACCGGCTGTCACCTGCGCCGCCTGCATGGCCGCGGCGGCGTTCTGGTTGCTGCCGGTACCCCAGGGGGTGATCAGGTCCAGGGTGTCGATCAACGCGCTTTCCCCCGCCTTGCTGGTGTACAGCCACAAAATAGCGGCGGCTGCGGCGCGGGCGCTCTCCTCATCGGCATCCGCCGGGATAGCCAGCCAGGCACGGTTGGCCAAAATGGGGTAATTCATCAGCCCGGCCAGGTTGAACCGCTGGTTGGCAATGTCGGCTTCGGTCAGGTTATTTTTGATGGGCAGCCACACCAGCGCGTCTTTCTGGGCGCTGCTCAACGCTGCGCCGCTGTCACTGACCAGGTCGGCCAGGTAGCCGCGGTAGAACAGGGCATTGCCCTGCTGGAACAGATACTTGCTGGTCCATAGGTCTGCAATGCCGGCCTGCCAGGCGCTGTTGGCATCTTCCAGCCGCAGCTCCTGCTCCAGCGCGTTCAGCGGACCGGTCAGGTTTTCTTCGGTCAGCGGCTCCCCCGCCGCCAGCAGGGCGGTGGTGTACAGCGCAGGGGTGTTTTCCGCCACGCCGCCATCCCCGCTGTTGCCGCTAACCTCCGGTTCCTGGGCGGCAAACACGCCGTTCAGGTTTGCCAGTGTCTCCCGCCGCTCAGCGGGCAGGGTGTAAGCATTGCCGTTCAGCGTTACCTGCACAGCGCCGGGTTCCGCGCACCAATGGGTCACAGCTGTTACGAAATCGAACCATTCCTCCCAGGTCGCAGCGCGCAGGTCGTCCAGCGCGGCATCGCTCTGCAAAAGCTCGGTCAGCACACGGTTATCCGCCCAATAGGCATACAGGCTCTGGCCCACCGGCAGGGCGGTGACGGTGCTTTCCGTATCCAGTCCGGCACGCTGCGCGGCGGCGGCCAGCAGCTCGTTCTCCGCCAGATTCTTCCAGGTTCCATCATCCTGCGGCGGGGCATCCAGAATGACCAGGTCCGCCGTTTCGGTCTCAAAGCTGTTTTGCAGCGTCACATTCTGCGCCTGGGCATACAGCTCCAGCGCGCCAACAGCAGCGCTGGTGTCCAGCAGGCCGTTCACCGTCAGGCTTTGGGGTGCCGCGGTGGGCACGGCCTGGCTGGGTGCTGCGGTTTCGCCGGTAGCAGCCGCCCCTTGGCCCGCGCAGCCCGCCAGCAGGCAGCTGCTCAAAACCAGTGCTGAGATTCGTTTTTTCATATGGTTCCCGCCCCCTTTCCGGCTTCCACCTTGCCGGGGAGCCGCCGGAATTATAGCTGATTTTTATTATAACGGATTTGAACTGTTTTTTCCACTGCCGTTTTATGCTATAATGTAAAAATATTCCGAAAGGGAGATGACCTTGCATGCCCGCAACGGCAAAACTATACGAAACAGACCCATATGTTCAAACTTTTACCGCCACGGTGCTTGTCTGCACCCCGGCCGGGGAACAGTTTGCCGTGCAGCTGGACCGGACCGCCTTTTACCCGGAGGGCGGCGGCCAGCCCTGCGATACCGGTGCGCTGGGCACCGCCCTTGTAACGGATGTGCAGGAGCATGGCGGCGTGATCACCCACACTGTCAGCGCAGCGCTGCCGGTTGGGCAGACGGTGGAAGGCCGCATTGATTGGGCGCGCCGCCGCGACCATATGGAGCAGCACACCGGTGAACACATTTTAAGCGGCACTTTGCACCGCCTGTTTGGGGCGGAGAATGTGGGCTTTCACATCGGTTCCCCCGCGGTGCGGATGGATATGAGCGTTCCGCTGACCGCCGGCCAGCTGGCCGAAGCAGAAGCCCAGGCCAACGCGGTGATCCGTGCGGACGCCCCGGTGCGCTGCTGGTACCCCGCGCCGGAAGACCTTGCAAAACTGACCTACCGCAGCAAAAAGGAAATTGACGGTGCGGTGCGGCTGGTAGATGCCGGCGGGGCCGACCTGTGCGCCTGCTGCGGCACCCATGTTTCCACCACCGGCCAGGTGGGGGTCATCAAAATTTTGAGCGCCCAAAGCTACAAGGGCGGCACCCGGCTGGCGGTTGTGTGCGGGGAGCGTGCGCATCAGTCCATTGCTGCCGCCTGGCAGGATGCCGCCGCGGTGGGCACCCTGTTAAGCTCCGCCCCCGGTCGCCTGCTGCCCGCCGTGCAAAACCTGCAAACGGCGGAAGCTGCCCTCAAGCAGCGCCTTGCCGCCATGCAGAACGCATTGTCCGAAGCACTGGCCCAAGCCGCCGTGCCCGGCCAGCCTGCTGTGCTGCACTGTGACGGTGCGGACGGCGACGGACTGCGGCGGATCTGTTTGGCGGTATCGGCCCGCACCAACGCGCTGACGGCGGTGCTGGCCTCCGGCGGGCAGGGCCTCGCCTATGCGCTCTGCCTGCCCGGCGGGGATGTGCGCCCGGTGTGCAAGGCGCTGAATGAAGCGTTCGGCGGGCGGGGCGGCGGCAAGCCCGGCTTTTGCCAGGGCAGCCTTGCCTGCACTGATTTTGCCGATGTCCAGAATTTTTTAGTGAATTATCATGAGTGAGGTATTGTTGTATGCGTATGCGTTTTAAGCCCTATGCCAGACCGGAACTGCTGGCCTGCGATTTCCATGTTCACGAACCGCTGACCCATGCCGGGCACTGGCATGAGCTGTATGCCCGGCCGGAGCAGCCCCTGCACCTGGAGCTTGGCTGCGGCAAGGGCGGCTTTTTGAGCCAGCTGGCCCCCCTGCACCCTGATATCAACTACCTTGGCATTGATATCACGGATAAGGTCCTGATTTTGGCCAAGCGCAAGGTGGAAGCCGCTTACGCCGCCGCTCAGCTGCCGCCGGATAATGTCAAGATCGCCTCGCTGGATATCGAGCGGCTTTCCGGCGTGTTCAGCCCGGCAGATACCGTGCAGCGCATCTACATCAACTTCTGCAACCCGTGGAGCAAAAACGCTGGCAGCAACAAGCACCGCCTGACCCACCCGCGCCAGCTGCTGCAGTACCGCGCTTTGATGCCGGAGGGTTCCGAAATCTACTTCAAGACCGATGACGATGACCTGTTCCGGGACAGCCTGGGTTACTTTCCCGCTGCCGGGTTCGAGATTACCTGGCAGACCTTTGATCTGCACAAAAATGAGCCGGACTGGAACCTGCGCACCGAGCATGAGGGCATGTTCAGCGAACAGGGCATTCCCATCAAGGCGCTGATTGTCCGCAAGGGGCCGGATTCCAGCGTGACCTGGGTGGAGCCCAAAGAGCTGGCCCGCCGCCTGGAACCGGAGGAAGAAGCCGACCCCGCCGGGGAGGTACAGGAATGACCACTTATGCCCTGCTGCATACGATATTTTTCTTTTTCGTCTATGCGTTCCTGGGCTGGTGCGTGGAGGTTGCCTATGCAGCCATCACCACGCGGGAGCTGGTCAACCGCGGATTCTTGAACGGCCCAATCTGCCCCATTTACGGCTGCGGCATGACGGTAATGATCGCCGTTCTCGGCCGTTTTACCATGCCAAGCAGCGATATGGCATGGTACCAGAACGTACTGGTTGCCTTTTTCGGCGGCATGGTCATCACCACGCTGGTGGAGCTGGTTGGCGGGTACATCCTGTACAAGATGTTTCACACCCGCTGGTGGGACTATTCCATGTATCGCTTTAACCTGGGCGGGTTCATCTGCCCGCAGTTCTCCTTGCTGTGGGGGCTGGGCAGCGTGCTGCTGATGGTGGTGGTTCACCCGCTGCTCAGCAAGCCGAGCGCCGCTATCCCCACCCTTGTGCTGATCTGGCTGGATGTTATTTTCGGCGGCCTGTTCCTGGCGGATCTGATCGTATCCGCCATTCAGGCTGTCGGCTTCAGCAAACAGCTGGCCCGCATTGATGAGCTGCGCAAAGCCATGCGCACCACCAGCGATGCCCTGACCGAAGTGATCGGCACCAGCGCCATGACGATGGACACCCTGCTGGATGAGCAGAAACTGCAGCTGACCCTGGCCGCCATGGAGGGTGCCACCAACGCCGCCGAGCTGCGTGACCAGCTGCGCGAACTGGCAGGCAAAGCCGGCACCCTGCGCGATACCACCATCCGCCTGAGCAAGCAGCGGTTCTTTGGCACCGGCCGTTTGCTGCGGGCCTTCCCGGACATGGTCCCCGACCGCCGCGAAGCACTGGCCTCCCTGCGCGTTGGCCTGACCAAAGCCACCGCCCGCGCCAAAGCCGCCGCCAAACAGGCCGTAAAAACCGGCAAGAACGCCATGAAAAAAGAAGACAAGTAAATATTTCCCTATACCAAAAGCCGCCGGGCAGCAAGCAAAGCACTTGCCGCCCGGCGGTTTTGTTGTTTTTGTTTGTAGTTTGGGATTTTTAAGGTTTGTGGCGTGGAACCACCCCTCTGAACGCGAAGCGGCCTGAGGGGCGGTTTCCCGCTGCCAGGCTAAAAATTTGCAGGGAACGACACCTGCATCGGCCCGCATGACGGGCCTTGCCAAATATTTTGCCCCTGAATACCGCAAACACCCGCGGGCGCACAATCTGCGCCCCTACGGGTGGGCAGTCATTAAAACCTGATGATTTCATTCCAAATGTGTGGTAGGGTTGGGTGACCCTATCCTACCGTGAAAAAATGCCGATTGTGCTGTACCGATTATCCCTTTTTCCGATTGAACCCAATATACAGCACCAGCCATGCCGCCACCACGCACACCAGGGTAATCAACCCCAGCATCTGCCAGCTGTGCACCAGGTTGGGCACGGTAGCATCGTACATCGGGCTGTCCAGCCCTGCTTTCAGCCAGGAAAGGCGGTCGTTCAAATCGGTGGAAGCGCCCAGCGCCCCCATGCCCCAGCGGCAGACAATGATATAGCTGATGGCCGTCAGCGCGCCGGTCATACTGAACATAACGCCGCTGAACACCACCTGCCCGATGATGAGCACCAGCACCAGCAGCACCGCGGCTTCGCTGCTTTTCAGGCTGGCAGATACCAGCAGGCCCATGGCACTGGATGCTGCCATGAGCAGGAAAATCGTAATGAAGATTTCTACATTGGTATCCAGCAGCAGGTGGTTTTGCGGAATATGGATGATCTCCACAAAGCCTGCCGTCAAAATGCCCGCCTGCACGGCTTCCACCAGAAACAGGGTGATGGCTTTGCTGAGCACCGTTGCCAGCAGCGAAACGCCGACGCTGGCTTCACGGAAGATAATCTCCCGGTCTTTACAGATCTCGCGGTAAGAGTTCAGCAGCCCCATAAAGGACGCCATGGCGCACACAATGAACAGCACCGTGCGGCTGCCGATGTTGATCAGGTTGGAGGTAAAGCAGTCCGGCTCCCCCACCAGCTTGATGACAAGCACCATCAGCGGGGCCTGCAAAATCAAGCTGCCAAGGGTCAGCTTCTGGTTCCAGATCAGCTGAAAATTGCGGGAGATGAGCACCGCCAGCTGGCGCAGCAGCTTGCCGATTTTTACGCTTTGCATCGTTTTTCCGCCTCCTTGGCTGCTGCCGGGAACCGCGCTGCAAGGCGATTGAATTCCGGGCTGGTAAAGTATTTCTGGCGGTAATATTCCACCTGTTCGGGGTCGTGCAGCTTTTCAAAAATATCGCTGGTCAGTTCCACATCAAAATATTCATCCATCGCTTCGGGCGAACCATAATAGCACAGCACGCCGCCCGTACCCAAAAAGGCGATCTTATCGCATAGATTGATGTTGGACATGTTGTGGGTAACCATCAGCACGGTGCAGTTTTCATGGCTCAGCTTGCGGCACAGCTCCATCATACTGCGGTCCAGATCCGGCGAAAGCCCGCTGGTGGGTTCGTCCAATATCAGCAGCCGGGGCGAAGCCAGCAGTTCCATGGCGATGGAAACCCGCTTTTTCTGCCCGCCGGAAAGGTTTGCAATCATCGTTTTTTCCCGCCCACCCAGGTCAACGGCTTCAATGGCGTGGGCCACAGCAGCTTTGATCTCGGTGCGGGTGGCATCGCGTGCAATGCGCAGCTTGGCGGTGTAGGTCAGGCTTTGTTCCACCGTCAGCTCGTCGTGCATAATGTCTTTCTGCGGCACATAGCCCAGCACGGCATCAAAGGCATTGCGGTTGCCGCGGGTGTCAATACCGTCAAAGCAGACGCTGCCGGAGGTGCAGGGCGACGCCCCGGTGATGCAGCCCAGCAAACTAGATTTGCCGGTTCCGGAACCGCCCACCACAACCACAAAGCTGTTGGGTTCCACCCCCATGCTGGTGCCGTCCACAATGTTCAGCGGCTTGCCGGTGTTGCTGTTTTTGACGGTTTTATACACATCCAGCAGTTCAATGCTGATGCCCACCTTATGCTCATGGTAGTGCAGCATTCCGCCGGAAAATGCAAACACCTGGGTGGGCACATTGATGACAGCGCCGTCCGTCAGCAGCTCATTGCGCACGCGGGTGCCATTCAGGTAAGTACCGTTGGTGGAGCCAAGGTCATTCAGTTCATAGTGGCCGTCCTTATACACCACCTCGCAGTGGTGGCGGGAAACACGGTCGCTGGTCAGCTGCACATCGCAGTCCTCGCCGCGGCCGATCAGGATGCGGCGCTTGCGGCGCACATCCAGCTCCCGCAGCACGGTGGCGTTGGGCGTTTCCCGCCGCAGGGCGGCGGTACCCTCGCCCTGGCGGATTTCCTCCACGCGGAAGGTGATTTCCTGTGTGGTTTCGTTGCCGTCGATATTCAGGCCGATCACATCCCCCGGCTGCAGGGTCACTTCCTCACCGGAATGGATATAGCGGTTATTGTACCAGGTGCCGCAGGTCGTGGAGCCTGCGTCCTGCATCAGCCAGGCATTGTTTTTGTATTCGATTGTGAACTGGTGTTCCCCCACGTTGTTGCGGCGCAGCACAAAGCTGCAATCGCGCCCACGGCCAAACACAAAGGGAGCTGCCGTGCTGGAAAGGGTCAGCTTTTGGCGGTTGCGCCGCTCGCTGACGGTTAAAATAATCTCACTGGCCAAGGGAGTCACTTCCTCTCTTTCGGCGCTGCATTCCAATTGAACTCCGGCCCACACAGCGGCACAAAACGCAGCTGTGCGCCGCCCACAGCAAAGGTATCCCCCGCTGTCAGCGGCATTTTTTCAATCAGGCTTTTTCCGTTCAGGGTGCACAGCTCGTTGGAAGATCCCGGCAGCGCACACCAGTTGTTATCCTGTGGGTCATACACCACAATGCCGCGCCGCACCGCAAGCGGGCTGTTGGCATCCAGCACGGCGGGGTTCCCGGCCGCATCCACCCCCAAAAAGTTTCGGCCTTCGCCCAAACGCAGGTCCTGCCCGCAGGCGGGGCCGTCCAGTACCACCAGCCAACCGGCCACCGGGCCTTTGGGTGCGGCAAGGTCAACCTCGGCAGCGGTGCCGGGCTGAGCAATGGCGTTGCTGGCCTCCAGCCCGCCATTGCAATAGGGGCATTCGGGGTGTTTATCGGCATCATAAAAATGGCCGTTGGGGCATTTGGTCAGTTTCATCATTTTCCTCCTTCGGGCGCGTTTACAGCACAAGCCGCAGGGTGGTGCGGCCAATTTTTATGGTATCGCCGTTTTGCAGGCGGTATTCTCCGCCGATGGGGTCGCCGTTCACCATCACGGCGGCTCCATCCAGCGGGCGCAGGGTCACGCCGCTGCTTTCCACTTCCAGCACTGCATGCTGGGGGCGGGTGCGGCCATCCGCCAGGCAGAGGTCACACTGGGTGGCATCGCTGCCCACGATCAGGCTGCTTTCCACATAGGCGGACCAGCGGGTTTCTGCAATGCCCCGCCGGGTAGAAAGGTACAGGGTGATCCACCGCCTCGGCAGGCTCTGCTGCACGGGGGCGGCATCTGTCAGCAGGTGTTCGGCTTCGGCCAGCTTTTCCTCCGTGCGCTCCCTGTGGCCGCGCAGCAGGGCTGCCGCGGCCAGCACCGCCAACAGCCCGCCCAGAATAATGGCAGGCAGCCGGAATCGTGCCAGATAGAACGCCCTGTCCTTGGGCCAATCCTCCACGGTAAAGCGGTATACGGTGCCGGAATCGCTCACGTTGGCCGCGGTCATGGCGCTGGTCATCTTGTTCAGCTTAATGGTATAGGTTCCCTGGTACAGCGGCTCGGTGTACAGCGAAACACTTCTGCCGTCCGCGCTGGCAATGGCCTGTTTAACTTTTACATGCCAGCCCCAGATATCCTCGCTCTGAATGCTGTAACAGGTCAGGTCCTCCGCACGGCCCACGGCCTGGTTAAACCGAATGGTCATGGCATAGCAGCCATGCAGCGTCACGCTTTCCACCGCCGGTTTGGCCAGGCGGTGGCCCATATACACGGTAGCGTTGGTTTTCACTGCGCTGCCCAGCTGCGGCACGCTCAGGGTCAGCACATCCAGGCGCTCGCCGTAAAAATTTTCATCCACCGCGGTTTTGATCTCCAGCGCATTGGCAAGGGCCTGCTGTTTTTCAGCCAGGGTATCGGCCAGTTCGCTTTCATGCACCACATCCAGCTTATCGCCGCCCAGGGCCTGGCCCAGCTCGGCAAGGGGGTTGTCATCATCCACCGTCACAAAGATATCCAGCGGCATGTTCAGGCGGCTGGCGGCATCTTTGGCCACAGCGCCCAGCAGAGCTGTGCTGGTGGCGGTATTGCCCGCTTCCGTCAGGGCAAAGATCACCTTGCGCGGCGCAATGCTCTGGTAATTTTCGTTGATATCGTTATAAATTATTGTGGCTGCCTGCACCAGGTTGGGCTCGTTCTCTTCCTGGCTTTCCAGCGCGTCCACGGCGTTCACTGCCGCCCTGGTATCAATGGTCGCGGGCAGAACGCAGGCTGCATCCCCGGCCAGGGTATACAGCATAATCTGGTCCTTTGCGCCTTTGGCGCTGATCAGCCGCCGCAGCGCAATGCGGTATTCTTTCAGCGTGGTTTCGTCCACACTGTTGTCCACCGCCAGTACATAGCAGATCGGCTCGTTCGCCATGCCGATGTTGCCGGTGGGGATCTTTTCATCCCCCAGGTACAGTTCCACCCCTGCCGCCCGCACAAGGTCCGGGCTGATGGGCTGGCCTTGTGCATCCGTTGCCTGAACAAACACGTCCAGCTCCGGCACGTTGACATAGATCTGCTCAATGGAAAATTCCCCGATCGTGGTGCCTAATGCTTTGGGCGCACACAGCAAAGCTGCCATGACTGCAGCAACAGCCATGGCAACCAAAACCTGTGTGAATTTTTTTACCGCAGCAATTTTCACTTACAGGCTCCTATTCTTTACATTACATTGTTTACAGTTCTGTGTCCAAGGCGCATCTGAAAACAAAGAAAATAACAACGATTTCGCAAGCGCAAGATGGATTCCAAGGGCAATACCGCATAATTCTAAGTGCCGATACGGCGAGCGAGGTGCGGCAGCT
>OGCM01003422.1_pt1 | contig 12280 bp, 11 predicted proteins | sample 1570151 | NCBI WGS metagenome assembly OGCM01 (sample SAMEA4370582, study PRJEB24528) | human gut metagenome
AGCCGTCGGAGCGGTGCTTAAGCCGTAAGGCGGGAATTGTGCGGTGTTGCCTTAGGTCAGAACTGATTGCACGCAAACACGCTGGCTCCGGTGGCGCGGGCGGCGGCAAGGCCGGTGGCGCTGTCCTCAAAGATCATGGTATGGGCGGCGTCCACGCCAAAGTGGGCCATGGCTTTCAGGTAGCCCTCCGGGTCCGGCTTATTGTTGACCACATCTTCCTGGGTCAGGATCAGGTCAAACCAGTCAGTGCAGTGAAAGTGGTCCAGCATTTCCGTTGCGTTCTGGCGGCTTCCTGTGGTAACCACGGCCAGGTAATGGGTGGGGCGCAGGGCTTCCAAGATGACAAACAGTGCCTCGTTTTTGCGGGCTATGTCCATGCTGGCGGCGTAATACTGCTTTTTCAGGTCATGCACCCGCTCCACATCCTCGGCAGAGGGGTTGCCGCCCATCAGCGGCTGCAAAAAGGCGCGGTAATGCCTGCCGTTGCAGTAAGCGGCATAGTAATCATAATCCAACGTAAAGCCGAACGACTCCAGCGCACGGCGGTAGCTTTCAGCGTTGACGGCAACCGTATCAATCAATGTGCCGTCCAGATCAACGGCGATCAGTCCTTGCTTTTTCATCAAACTTTCCCTCGTTTTCCCATGTGTTTAGGTCGTTGGCCACCATGACAAGCCCAGCATAGAACATGGGGGCACGCTTTTTATCTTTGTTGAGCTTGTAGGGCATCAGGCGCAGCCAGTGGATGAGCTCGTGCGCCAGGATGCTGTGCAGCCCTGCCGCGCCGCAGCGGGTACGCAGGTCATCGCAGACCGCTTCAAACAGCGTATCATAGGCGGCGGAGCGGGTCAGCTGGAAGTCAATATGGTTTTCCTGCACAGTGCAGCGCGGGGTCATCATCATGAACTCATAGCCGCCGTGCAGGCTTTGCAGCAGTTTGCCGTAATCCAGGTAGGGGCTGTCGTGCAGGTTGCCGGTGTTGGGGTCAATGATGTACCACGCTTTATCGGGGTTCTCCACATCGGTGCGGCAGATGATGTTTTCCACCGTCAGATCGCCGTGGATATCCGCCACGGGGTCTGCGGCGAACAGGGTACGCAGCGCATTGTGGTCAAACAGGCGGCCCAGCTCTTTCAGGTTGCGGTAGCTGCGGCCATTGATCCAGATGCGGTCATAGTTCCACAGTTCTTTCAGGATGCGGGCGTCCCGGATCTTTTCCAGATTGGCATCCATCTTTTTGTTCAGGTATTCCTCTATTTTTTCGGGATCCGCCGGGCGGGCTGTGGGGCGGTAGAGCTGTTCATCCAGTGCCCGCAGCACACTGCGCAGGATGGCTGCGCTTTTTCCCGGCGGGTTGGAATGGATATAGCGGAACAGCCCCACCGCGCTGCCGGAATAGGTCATATCATACCAGCAGTAGCCTTCGCCGGTGCCCTCGCGCAGAATTTCGCACAGCGGCAGGCGGGCGGCATTGCGGCGCAGCCAGGCCAGCTGTTCGGCCAGTTTGGCACCGTCCGCGCCAAAGGCGTATTTGCGGTAAAAGGTCGCGGCACCATCGGTACACAGCATGGTAGTTGCGTTGGAACCGGCGGAATAATCCTGCAAAATGGTAATGTTCTGGTTGATCTCAATGAACTTGGCCACATAGGCTTTGTTCTGCAGGCTGAAATACTGGTTGAGGAATGCGCCACGGTCCCGCGGGTCCACCTGGGGCAGCAGGTTCAGGTAGTTTTCCTGCCCGGCTTCCCGGTTGGCGATCGGCTCCGCTGCACCGTTCAGGGCGGCGCGCAGATGTTCCGGCAAAAGAGGTGCCGCAAACATAACCACCAGCGGCAGCAGGAACCAGGCGATCACCAGCCCACGGGCGGCATCGCTCAAACCGAGGGAGCCCGCCACGCCAAGGCTGGTCACATCCACGCTCTTGACGCCGAACAACATGTTGAACACTTCCACCAAGCCAAAGCTGCCACCAGCGCCGCCGCAGGCAATGATTGCCTGCCCCAGCACCGCGTAAGAAGCAAGGTAGGCCCCCCACATGAGAACCGTATTGAGCAGCAGCCGCCACAGGTTGACGCGGCGCAGATCCTTGAAGGTATTGATGAGACTCCAGCAGAACACAAGGCCGTCCAGCTTGATGGTATCATTGAAAATGCTGCACACGGCCAGGCAACACCGCTTGAGCAGGTCCCGCAGCAGCACCACCAGCACCAGGGCGGCGGCCAGCAGCAGCGCAAAAACCAGATAATACCGCGCTGCGCCCAAAACCGCAGCGCCGCCCAGCCCAGCCAGCCGGAACCCGCCGAACAGCAGCGCCACCACCCACACATCCAGAAAGCGATCCATGATGACAGTGGCAAAAGCAAAGCCTGTTCCGGTTTTCATTTTGCGGCCAGCCAGAGCGGCGCGCAGAAAATCGCCCACATGGAATGGCAGCAGAAAGTTGACGGCATAGCCCCCGGCCATGGCGCGCAGCAGGCTGCGGCGCTGGGGGTATTCATAAATGCGGATAAACTGTTCCCACCGGAGCAGGCGGAACACATGCCCCAGCAGCACCAATGCCGCGGAGGAAAGCAGCAATAATAAAATGGTTCCGAAAGGTTGCATCGGCGGTCACCTGAATCAGTTAGTTTATTGGGGGGATTTTACATCAGCATTTCAAACGCGGCCTTGTTGGCTTCCTGTTCCGCCTGGGCATACTCCGCCGGGGTGCCAAAGGGCAGGTGCAGATCAGTTGCAAATCCGCGCAGGTCCGCCCCGCGGTCCGCCAGCACGTTGTAAATGCCGGAAACAAAAAATTCTTTATAATCGCAGTGGTGCAGGTACTCTGCACAGGCGGAAGCATAGAGCTGCTTATTTTTGAAGTAATACGCCCCGCAGATGGCATCATGGCTGACGACCTGCTTTTCCACCGTGTGGCACACCCTGCCGTCGGCCCCATATTGCAGGTAGCTGTAGGCCGGGGAGTTGCTGGCAAAGGTCAGCAGTGCGCCGTCCGGGCCGTTGGCAAAATCGCCCGCCTTGCAAAACTCATTGAACGGCTTGCAGAGGAACAGGTGGTCGCAGTCATTAAAGAGCAGCGGCTCATCGTCCGGCAGGCTTTCCGCCCCGCGCAGGGCGGTGATGGCGGCGCCCTCCGTCACTTCGGGCAGGGCCACGATTTTGGCATCGGGGTAATAGGTTTTGATTTCCCGGTCAATGGCATGGTCGCGGATATGCTCCTCCAGCACCACAAAGGTGATATCGGCACAGTCCACAAATTTGGCAATGCTCTGGGTTGCCCAATAGAAAAACGGGCGGTCGTTGATCTCGATCAGGGGCTTGGGCATCACAAAGCCGTTTTCAAAAAAGCGGCTGCCGCGCCCGGCCATCGGCATTACAAGGTGCAGCTTTGCCATGTTATTCCCCTTTCGCATCGCGGGCAGCCAGCATGGCGCACTCGTTCTCGATCACGCGGCGCAGGCCTTCGCGGATGTCGATCTTCGGTTCCCAGCCATAGCACTCTTTGGCGTGGGTGTTATCGCACAGGGAATACTTGTTGACCTCGTGGTCCAGAATTTCCGGCTTGATGCCGTAAGCGCCGCCGTACAGCTCCGGGTACTTGGCCCAGTAATGGCTGGACGGGCAGTATTTGGCTTCGATCTGCTTGCCCATCAGCTCGCAGGCCGTGGCGTACAGTTCGCGGACGGAGTAGTTCTTGTTGCTGGAAACGTTGACGGCATCAAAGCCCGGCTGATCCCACACGCGCATGGCCAGGTCGATAAGGTCATCCACATAGATATAATCGCGGCGCTGGTTGCCGTCAGAGTGGAACTCCGGCACGCGGTCATAGTACAGCTCGCGGATCATATAGCCCACAAACGGCGGCTGCTTGCGCAGGCAGTCAATGTGCGGGCCGTAAACGTTGGCAAAGCGCAGGCAGGTGATGTTCATGCCGTAGGTATCGGCAAAGCTCTGGCAGAACCGCTCGCCGCAGTATTTGGTGTTGGGATAGATCAGCGTGGGCGGGTTGAACTTGGATTCCACGGTCGGGAACTCGGTTTCATTCTCGTACATCGCGTTGGTGGATGCCTGAATGACATGCTTAACGCCGGTGCGGCGGGCGTTTTCCAGCACGTTGACAAGGCCCAGCGTGTTGACGCTGACGGCCTCCACCGGGTCGCTCTGGCAGTCCGGCAGGGGGGCAATGCCCGCAATGTTATAGACGATATCAAACTTTTCCTGCTCAAACAGGGCTTTCATGCCCTCTTTATCGCGGATATCCATCTTGATGACATCGGCGGAAAAATTATGGTCGTCAAAATGCAGGTTATCGGCGCTGCCATAGCTGTAGTTATCCACACCAATGGCGGTATGGCCGTTTTTCCACAATGCATGCATAAGCTGGCCGCCGATAAACCCGGCAGCACCCGTTACCAGAACCTTCATAATCAACATCCCCCTTTACAGATTGGAAGCAATGATGGTGCTTGTATACTCTTCGATTGGTTTTTCCCTCCATTCGCGGGTCACAAACTCGTTTTTGTTTTTCAGGTAGCGCCCGCACAGTTTGAGCAGGCTGACGCCAAAGCTGGTCAGTTTGTTGTTGGATACCTGGTCTTCCTCCCGCCAGCTGATGGGGAAGAAAAGGACTTTCTGCTTGAGGTGGCAGAGGGCCAGGATCATGCAGTCATTAAAATACAACGTATCCGGAAATTTTTTATAATAACCGTTTGCCAGCGGTGGCACTGCGTACAGGTTCAGGCCGCTGCCCAGGTCGGTGATTTTATGCCCGGCCACCAGGCTGAACAGCCAGTTAAAGCCATAGTTGCCCACCACACGCAGAGTGCTGTAGCCCTTGATGCGGCTTCCCGGCATAAAACGGGAGCCAAGGCAGCAATCGTACTTGCGGTGGCGGCCGCTGTGTACCAGGGGCAGCACATCGCGGATATCGCCCTGGTCGTCGCCATGCAGCACAATCAGGTAGTCGAAGTTATGCTGAACGGCGTACTGGAATGCCACTTTATGGCTGCCGCCCAGGCCATAGTTCTGGTCGTTGCGCAGCAGGCGGACCGGGGCCTGCGGGTGGGCCTGCATCCAGCTTTGCACGGCGGCCTCGGTGCCGTCGGTGGAGCGGTTATTGACCACAATGCACTCGGTGACCATAGCGGCCACCTGACTGTCCAGCAGCTGGTTCAGCACACGGGGCACCTGTTTTTCACAGTTATAGGCAGGGATAAAAACAAGAAAGCGTTCCGGCATAGGGCAAGCCTCCTGAACAAGATATTTTGATTGATTATAGAATACTATATTTGGGGCGGGGGGTCAAACGAAATCGCATGATTGCCAGGCGAATCATGCGATTTGAATGAATAATGAATAGAGAATAAAGAATAATGTTGGTGGTCCGCCGCGCGGCGCGCGGCTCAAAAATAATAGTGGGGTCGTTTCCCTTGCAAATGCCCGCAAACTTTCCACATTTTTTCCTGTGCTTGTGGAAAGCTCAATCAACTACCAGCACTTGCAGGTGGGCGGTGCCGTGGGTGACGGGGTAGCGGGCGGTGATGGTAAAGTTTTCTTCGATCCAGGCATGGAACGCGGCCATATCGCGCACTTCGGCTTCATCATACAGAATCACATCGGGACGCTTCTCGGGCAGTTCCTCATAATACTGGATGAACCGCGGGTCGCTGTCGGTACCGGAGATGACGGACGCCTGACCGATGGTCAGGGTACCGCCCGCCATCATAAAGCCAAGGCCGTACTGCTCGCCAATAGCCTGCAGCACCTGCTTGCCCGCAAAGGGTTCCAGCGCTTCGTACAGGGCCATCTGCATATCGGCGGCTTTTTCGTCCGCCCAGGTCCCTGCGGCGGGGCCTGCGGTGATCTGCTTCAGGTTGGCTGTTGCCACATTGGCAGGCTTCCAACCCGTTACCAGAACGCACCAGAACCGGCACACCAGCAAAAATACCAGCAGCGCCGCCAGCACACACTGGCCCTGGGGCAGTTTTCCCTGCTCCGGATTTTCCTGCCTGCACGCCAACATGGCAAAGCAGCCGCAGAGCGCGGGCCAGGTCAGATACATAAAGGTAGCCGAAAAGCCCAGCAGCGTAGAGCGCAGAATGAACGCATACGCCGCTATGCCCGGCAGAAAGCCCAGCCAGAACAGCGGCTCCCGCGCCGTGCCGCGCCCCTTGCGGAACGCCCAGGCCGCCGCCAGCACCAGCGCCGGCATAAAGTAGCGCTCATCGGAGCTGGAGTCCGCCACAGCGCGCACCGCGCAGAGCAGAGCCGCCAGAATGGCCCAAAGGTTCAGGGCAAGGCCGGTCCAATCCCGCTTTTGGCGGGTTTTGGCCCACCACAGCAGACAGAGCACCACGCTGGCGGCCAGCGGCTTTGCCAGGAATTTGGCGGTGTTCAGTGCCTGGCTTGCCAACAGGGCCAGCCGCTGGCTTGTGGTAAAATCATACTGCGGGTCGTTCAGGATCAGGCTGACGCGCTGCAAAAACACGGTAAGCCCCATGCCGGGCAGCACATACGCCAGAAACGCTGCCGCGCAGGCCATACAGCCCAGCACAAACAGCACCGCACCGCGGGGGATCTTACAGATCGTCGGCTCCTTGCCGCGGCGGCCCAGCAACACCATGCCGATAAAAATCACCGCCGCCGCCAGTGCGCTTTGCGGGAACGCCAGAAAGCTGAAGCAGGCGCACACCGCCCCCAGCACTACCAGCCATGGGCGGCGGAAACCATGGGTGTAATAATGGTAAAAGCACAAAAATGCCGCCACGGTGAAGTGGAACTGCTGGCTGATATAATCCGGCCCCAGGAACCACTTGGGGGTGTAGACAAACAGCACCACAGCGCTCAGCAGTGCCCCATGGCGGCCAATGGTCTGCTTGAAATCGCGGTAAAATACCGCGCTCATGGCCGCTTTGCAGACCAGCACCACAGCGCGCACAAACAGCAGCGCCCCGGTGGTTGTGCCTGCAATGGCGGTATACAGAGCCAGCACCAGCGCTGCCGGTAAAGCCGAAAGCTGGTGCGGCTCCCACATGGTATAAAACAGCCGGTCCCCCTTTACCAGGCGGAAGCCCAGGGAAAACGCATATTCTTCATCAATTTCCAGCCCCACAAACAGCGTTTTGGCCATGGCGAGAACCGCCAGAAGCAGCAGCACCGGGGTTAAAATTTTCCACAGGCGGTCCTGTGCATTTTTTTGCGGCATAGGCCGCCCCTCCTCTATTGTTTGATTTCATGTAAGGCAAAGCGACGGGCGCACAATGTGCGCCCCTACGGGAGTTCTGCAATTTCTAATTGCTAATTAGGTTACAGGTGTTTTTGCAGCAGTTTGTCCCTTGCGCACAGCAAATACGGCAGGTAGTTTTCGCAATATGCTTCCCATTTGCATTGCAGCCAGCTGCGGGTGTGCTGAGAATGGTGTTTGACCGCCGCCACATCAAAGTAGCGGGATTTATTGCGCACAATGATTTTTTGCTCAAAGGGCATCTGCCAGCCTTCCGGGTACCAGTAAGCAGGGGTCAGCAGGCGGTAGCTGCCGGGGTGTTCGGCGGCATAGCGGTTCAGCTGGCTTTCGTCATGCCACAGGGGCACCACGCCGTTGCGGATATCCTGCTCTGTGCGGCGGTCCAGCTCTTTGCACATGGCCAGGAATGCCGCGGAGGTACCGCCGTTCAGCCCGCCGGAAACATAGTCCCGCCCGCAGTTGTACGGGATATAGGCCGTACATCTGGGGTTGCGGTCATAGCTGTAAAACATCGGCTTTTTGTTCCAGAACCCCGGTTGCTGGACCAGCAGCAACTGTTCCCCCTGCTGCGGACGGGGCAAAAATTCTTCCGGGGTAATGACCTCCCGGCAGGTCAGGTTGGCGTTGAAAAAGAAGAGATAATCCAGCTGTTCCAACGCTTTTTCCTGGGTTAGGAAAATCGCAAAGCGCTTCATGGTGCTCAGCGGCCAGTCATAGGCGGGCTGGTCAATGCGGTGCACAGCGGGGTCATCCTCGTGAGCGATGGACGGTGCATCGGTAAAGATAAAGTATTCTTTTTTGCAGCCGGGTAAAAAGTTCCGGCTGAAAGTTTCATAAAATTCCGGCCAGAACACGGTGTATTTGCCGGTGCAGATATACAGCATGCCAATGGTTGCCATGTTGTGTTTCCCCCTTAACGATGGGTAATTTTTTGCCAAAGGCGGCCAGCCTGGGTGCGCAGATAGGCGGCATCGCTGGTCCAGATATAAAACGCAAGGTTCAGCACGTTGGGCAGGATGCAGACCACAACAGCCCGCCCCAGCAGCCCCAGAATACCGCCGGGCAGCAGGGCGCACACGCGGTAGCTGCCTGCCATAAGCACCACAAGGGTGACAAGATGCACCGCCTGCACCCGCAGGTAGCGCCAGCCGCTGCCGCGCATATACTGGCGGCAAACCACAATGCCGCGCCCCACCCACATGATGCAGTGGGCCACAACGGTAGCCGCCACAATGCCGGTAATGCCAAACGCCGGGAAGAGTGCAAAGCTTAGAATCAGGTTTGTGGCGGCAGAGGCGACCATGAACCACTGGTCCTGCTCAAAGTGGCCCAGCACGGCGCGGTAGGAGCCGAGCATCCGGTGGTTCCAGCCCACATATTCGTTCAGGCTGAACACAATAACAAAGCCCAGCGGCAGCAGGCGGTCGCTGCCCATCCACAGGCTGATAAACGGCTGGAACAGGCAGAGATATCCCGTTGCCACAAAGCTGCCGAAAAAATAGCTGAACAGATCCAGCCCCCAGAACACCTGTTTATCATGGGCGTTGGCCGTGGCGGATTTATCGTACACGATATTGCCGATGGCTGCGGCAAAGCTGTCCATGATTTTATTGCCGATGTTGGTGGCGCTGTCCGACACGGTGGTATAGTTGCCAAGGTTAGCCGTCATAGCGCTGCCCGCCATACGGCTGGTGACGATGGTATCGGACGAGCCGTAAATGGTGTTGGACAGGCGGTGAACCAGGTAATACTTGAGGTCATGGAAGATGCCAAGATCCTTGAAATCCCGCAAAGTAACCTTGACCTCGTGCAGTTCGGGGAAGTCCTTTTTATACCGCGCTGCCACCACCAGGTTGGCACCGGTGTTGAACAGGATGCTGACGCCGAAATACAAAATATAGTTTGGCAGCCACAGCGCAATGGCAATGCGGGCCAGATAGTTGGCAACATTAAAGCAGAAGTCGATGCGGGTACACAGGTACCCCTGCTGGGTGCAGGTGTACATCAGCCGCCGGGTGACAAGGAAATAGCCCGACAGCGTGGAGATGGTGTTGAGCAGGTAAACGGTATAGGCCGTCTGGATGCTGGCCACACCGGGCATGATCCACGGCAGGGCCAGCGCCCCGATGCCCGCCAGCACGCAGATAACCACACCCACGGTGCGGTATGCCCATTTATACATGGACATATATTTGCTGATCTTCTCGGTATCCTTGGCGGCGATCTGTTCATACAAGCGGTAGCTGATGACGCTGCCAACACCGAATTCCGCGATGGAGAAAAAGTTGAACAGCTTATCCACCACCTGGGATGCGGCGGTGATATCGTTGCCAAAGTTAAATACCAGCAGCCGCCGCGTGGCAAAGCCCAGCAGCATCAGCAGCAGGCTGGACCCCAGCGCATAGACCAGGTTCAAAATTGTTTTTTGTGTACGCAATCAGGTGTTCTCCTAGGTGTTTTGATAGGGTCAAGGCGCGGAAAGGCAGCGGGGTCGGGTGACCCCACCCTACGGGGCATGGAGCCGAAACCGGCATTTACGGCAAAGGTTCATGGGGCATCGGGGACGCCGCCCCCTACAATGGGTGCAGAGCTTTATTTCCGTTTCAGCAGCCCAGCCGCCCAAAGGGCAAAGCGGGGGCCGAAGTGGTTAAGGAGGAAGGCAAACAGCTTCCAGTCCGGGCGGGTGTTCTCGTCCCCCTGCTTCCACAGTGCTTTGCAGGCGGTCAGACCGGGGGCACAGGCGGCGCGTACCTCGGCATCACGGCAGGCAGCGCCGCGGGCCTGCGGCCAGAACACATTGGCGGTACGCCGCCAGATCTCGGCTTGCTCCGCCGGGGTCCAGGGGCAGTCCGGCGCGGCGAACATTTTTTCAAACCGGTGGATGACCGCCGCGATGCCCGCAAAATGTTTGGCAAGGCCCGCGTTCAACAGGCTGCCCGCCCGGTTGGCGCGGTAGACCACCAGCTCCACATCCAGGTAATACAGCTTGGGGCAGGCACCGGCCAGCACCAGGTCAAAGGGATAATCCTCCGCCCAGCGGACCTCATTCCAGAAAAGCAGGTTATACTTAACCAGAAATTCCCGGTCAATACAAAAGCGCCAGACCGCCCAGTGGCCCGCGGCATACAGCCGCGCCACGCGGGCGGCGTAATCGGGGTCGGCATCCGGGCCGGGGGTGAACCGCTCCACCGGGCCGGGATAAGGCCTGGCATCCATTCCCTGGCTTTCGTCCTGCTCCAGATAGCGGCAGACGTACCAGCGGTAACCTGGTGCGGCGGCCAGGGCGGCGCGCAGTTTTTCCAGCATATGGGGCGGCCAGTAATCGTCGCTGTCCAAAAACAGCAGCCACTTGCCCTTGGCGGCCTTGATGCCGGTATTGCGCGCGGCGGCCAGCCCGCCGTTAGAGCGGTGGATAACCGTAACGCCGGGGCAAAGCTGAGCAAAAGCATCACACATGGCGGGGCAGGCATCCGTGGAGCCATCGTCCACCAGGATGCACTCTCAGTCCGCCGGGCCGGCCTGCTCCACCACGCTTTTGACGCAGGCAGAAAGATAAGCCTGCACATTATACACCGGCACAATGACCGAAAATGTGATGTTTCCTGTGCGTTCCATCGCAGTTGTTTCCTTTACTTTATCGGGATCAATGTCCAGTCGTGGTCATACAGGGCGGTCTTTTTGCCGTTGGCGTACCAGCGGTCCGGCGCGATCACACAGCAGCCCGGCACACCGGCCAGCCACTGCCCCCACCAGCTGAAGGTGGAATTGCTCAGCACAAACGCCCGGCAGCGGCGCATCAGGGCAAGGTCCGCCGCGGCACTTTTTGCCCCGGTGCTGTAATGCACCGGCAGGCCCGCAGCGTCCAGATGCTGCCGCACATAGGCGGGGTCGTCTGAAAAGACAAACAGTTCCGCCTGGGGCAGGCTTTGGCACACCGTGCGGCAGGCGGCGGCGTAATACTCCGGCGTGCAGACCTGCAGGGCCGCGTTCTGCGGCAGCAGATAGTCCCCGCAGCGCCAATGCAGGCAGACGGGGAACGGGCTTGCCTCAATTTCCCGCGCAAAGGCGGCGGCCGCAGCGGTAAAGCCGTGTTCCGGGTTCTCAATGGGCAGCAGCTCCGCCCGGATAGTTTCAGCCTGGTCCTTAAAATAATCTGCCCCCTGGAAGTACCCCCAGGCCAGAAAGTTTTTGGCGTGACCGCGCTTGGCAGGGGTAAAGCCTTCAGTGGCAAAATGCAGGCCGATGGCGTTCAGCATAGGGGCCATGCGGGCTTCAAAGGGGTGCCAGTCCCGGTCCATCAGGCCCACACGCTGTTCGTGGCGGATCATCAGGGCCTTGGCGGCGTTCTGCACCGGCAGATGCTGCTTGGCAAAGCCTGCATCTGTGATGAACTGCACCTCTGAGCTGATATGCAGTGCCTGCAATGCCAATGCAGTGTGGGCCGGGGAGCCGGTTTTCCAGTCCTGCCGGTCAATCAAAGTGACAGGCTCCTGGCAGCACAGGCCCATGGCGCGGGCAAAAGCATACACAAACATCTGGTTGCCCAGCCCGCCGGAAAGTTCGGCGTAAATCATCGTGCGCCCTCCCCTGCCACTTTATCATACACCTGCTCCATGCGGTGTGCAGCGGTTTTCAGCTCATAACCGGCAGCGGCCAGCGTGGGCCAATAGTCCGCGTGCGGCCCGCCGGGAGCAATGGAATCCGCCGTTTTGGCCCACTCTTCAAACGGGGCACTGAGCGGCAGGAAATGCACCAGCTCGGTCACCGAGCCATCCCCCGGCACATTGGTGGAGGCCAGGCAGGGCACGCCGCAGCCCTGGGCTTCCACCAGGGTAACGGGGCTGCCTTCAAAGTTACTGGGCAGCAAAAACAGGTCAAAGGCATTCATATAGTCGGGCACATTGTTCTGCACCCCGGCAAACAGCACCCGGTCCGCCACGCCAAGCTGGGCGGCAAGTTCCCGCATGGGCTGTTCCTGCTCGCCGCCGCCCACCAACAGCAGCTTCCAGCGGGGGTCCTGCTGAACCATAGCCGCAA
>OGCM01003426.1_pt1 | contig 12267 bp, 10 predicted proteins | sample 1570151 | NCBI WGS metagenome assembly OGCM01 (sample SAMEA4370582, study PRJEB24528) | human gut metagenome
ACAGGTGCGTTGATCGTGTGCAAAAATGATACCGCTCACACGGATATCGCTGAGCAGATTAAAGAGCACACAGTGACCCGCCGATATCGCGGCATTGTCTGTGGTGTTGTAAAAGAAGATGAAGGTATCATTGAGGGTGCCATAGGTCGGCATCCGACACAGCGTAAGAAGATGGCAATCAATGAGAAAAATGGAAAACCGGCCATTACACATTATAAGGTACTTCAAAGATTTGCAAAATACACTTATATGGAGTTTCAGCTGGAGACCGGACGGACTCATCAGATCCGTGTGCATATGGCAAGTATCGGGCATCCGCTTCTGGGTGATGAATTGTATGGAAATCCGAAAAACCTGGCAATGAAAGGGTTGCAGGGACAGACTTTGCATGCCATGATCATTGGATTTGTACATCCGTCTACGCATGAATATATGGAATTTGAAGCTCCACTGCCGGAATATTTTCAAAATTTATTGCTGAAGCTTTCCAAACAGTCCTAGCTTCGTTTGTGATATGGTCATCCGTAGTGTGACAGAAATGTTGAGGAAATTTCGGACTTTCCTCGTTTTTATCACAACAGGGATCAGATTGTGCGTGTAAATTCCGGGTGATAAAGTAAAGTTTTCAGACAAAAATCGGATTATCGTTGAGATTTATATAAAAATGTAGTATACTATATGTAGTAAGTGAAGGAAAGGGGGATTTCCTATGAGAAATCTTGTAGTTGCAATCGGACGCGAATTTGGAAGCGGGGGAAAAGAAATCGGTCAGAAACTGGCTGATCGATTAAATATAAAATGTTATGATAGTGAGTTACTTTCAATTGCAGCAAAAAATAGTGGATTCTGTGAAGAAATCTTACAGAAAAATGATGAGAAACCGACAAACAGCTTTTTATATTCTCTGGTAATGGATACATATTCCATGAGTGGTTATACATCTGCTCCATTTGTAGATATGCCATTGAATCACAAAGTATTCCTGGCTCAGTTTGAAGCAATTAAGAAGCTTGCATCGGAAGAGCCCTGTGTTATTGTTGGAAGATGTGCAGATTATGCATTAGCAGGAGATCCGGATTGTGTCAGCGTATTTATCCATGCAGATATGGATTTCCGTTTGAAGAGGATCAAAGCAGATTCTGATAAAGAGTTTAAGGATGACAACAAGGTCATTGACTTTATCAACAAGACTGATAAGAAGCGTGCAAATTATTATAATTATTACTCCAGCAAGAAGTGGGGAGATGCACGCAGCTATGATTTTTGTTTAGACAGTTCTGTTCTCGGCATTGATAAGACGGTAGATATGATCATCGAGTATCTGAAAATCCGTTATCCGGAAGACAAAAACATTAAGTAAGTATCGTATATAAAAACAAAAAATGCCTTCAGACATCATTCCTTGGATGTCTGAAGGTACTTTTTATTTGTGCTGATTTCTCCATTCTCTGGGAGAAACACCGTAGATATTTTTGAAGGCACGGGAAAAATGCAGCTGATTTTCATATCCAATGGCAGAACCGATATCCGCAATCGATAGTGAGGTTAGTTTCAAAAGTTCAGCTGCTTTTACCATACGGTAATTCATGAGAAATTCCTGTGGAGACTGTCCGGTATTTTTTTTGAAAATTTTCCCCAGATAGCTGCGGTTAATTCCGCAGACGGATGCAACATCTTCAATCGTAATGTTGTTCTGAAAATTCTGCTCAATATAATTGATCGCTTCTTTGATATAATAATCACTCATTTTATTATTGGATAGCAACTGTGTGGAATGTGCTGACTGAATCAAATAGTCCAGAAACAAGTACAGATGCCCAATGAGATGAAACGGCGATTCTTTTGGATGATGACTGATATACATCAGTTCATCTGCCAGCTTATCCCGCAGTTCTTTATTATGGGGATGGTAGACGGGTTTGTTTTTGGAAAAATCTGTCATGCTCAATGCTTCTGTGATCCGTAAACCGTCAAATTCAACCCACAGGTATTCCCATGGTACATTCGAATCTGCAATGTAGGTTGTAACCTGGCCCGGAAAAATCATAAATCCCTGACCACTGCGAATCTGATAGTTCTGTGTAATGCCTTTTGTATCATCCGCCAGCAGAGTTCCTGTTCCTGAGAGGATATAATGAAACAGATAGTGATTGCGTGCCGCTGGTCCAAAAGAATGTCCCGGATTACATTTTTCATAACCATACTGATACAGGCACAGGTCAATAAAGTTTTCATTTGGAAAAATATGAAATAAAAGATCAGCCATGAAAGGCTCCTTTCTATGAGTGTTATCGTACATATATTCAAGAACGTCCTCAGCATTCTTGTTGCTCATTACCTATCGAGGTGTGAGTCATTTCACATCTGATATACCATTATGCGACATACATATTGATTATAGCACAATAAAACGCATAATGATATAAAAAATGAAAAATACAGCTATTTTAGGTCGCATTTTGATATGTTACAATCATTTTAACAGAAATAAATACGAAAGGAAGCAGAAATATGGTGAAAAAGAAACTGGTTTATGGACTGGCGGCGCTTCTTCTGACAGGATGCGGTCTGACTGGATTGATGGGATGCGGAAACAAAGCGACAGCGGAAGGCAGGACAGAGATTGAAATTGTCTCTTACAAAAAAGAAGCAGTAGATACGTTTAATAAAATTGCAGCGAGATTTAATGAAACACATGACGATATTCATCTTACCATTGATTCTCCAAACGAAGCAATGACGATTTTGAAAACCCGTTTTATACGGGAAGATTATCCGGATATAATCGTTATTGGTGGTGATATGGATTACTCCAATTTCCTGGATGCAGATCTTTTTGCAGATATTTCAGATCTGGATGTTCTCAGTGAAACAAAATCAGCTTATCTGGACATGGATAAACAGTTGGAATTTATCCCACAAGATGGAACGTATGGATTGCCATATGCAGCAAACGCAGCAGGTATCCTTTATAACAAAGACATGTTTGAGCAGCATGGATGGGAAACGCCTGAAACCTGGAATGAATTTACAGCACTGTGTGAACAGATTCAGAGCGAGGGTGTACAGCCGTTATATTTTGGATTTAAAGACACATGGACCTGTCTTGCACCGTGGAATGCTCTGGCTGTTAGTCTGGCGGACCCGCAGCTTTGCAGTCAGGTAAATAATGGAACAACAACTTTTACAAAGGCCTACGATGAAACAGCTGAAAAGATGAAAGCGTTACTTGCTTATGGGGAGCCAAACCCGACGGCTTATAGCTATAACGATGCATGTACTGCTTTTGCACGTGGCCAGTCTGCCATGTATACCATTGGAAGTTATGCGATTTCGCAGATTAAATCTGTCAATCCTGATATGAACATTGGTACATTTACATTCCCGGCAAATGAGAAGGAAGCGGATAATGTATTAAATTCCGGCATTGATGTACAATTTTGCGTTATGAAATCCTGTGAAAATAAGGAAGCTGCTTATGAGGTACTGCGCTTTCTGTATAGGGATGATACCATTCGCACCTATTTGAGCGAGCAGGGCGGCATTGCATGTAAACAGGGTGATTTTCCACTTTCTTCTGAATTGGAAGGGGTAAGTTCTTATGTTGTATCCAACCGCATGGCTGACTTTCAGGATCATCACTATCCAAGCGAGATGAGTGTGGATGCCATGATTCAGACATATCTGTTAGATGACAGTGCAGGCGCAAAGGAAACTTTTCTGAACAAATTTGACAAAGACTGGAAACGATATAATCGGGATCTGATCTGGAAAATACAGCAATATAATGAAAAAGATGAGACATCGGAGGATACGAAATGAAATCAAAAATGACAAATCGGAATAAAACATTCTGGATCATCGCAATTCTGGTAATTGCATTGTTTTTTACATTCAATACCCTTCCGATGATCAAAGGTGTGATTTACAGTTTCACCAATTATAAAGGTTATGGTTCTTATGATGTGGTTGGATGGCGTAACTATGTGGATCTGTTTACTGATGCGAGAGTCGGAAAAAGTTACCTGTTTACTTTTAAATATGCCATCGCCGGAACAATCCTTGTCAATGTATTGAGTTTGCTTCTGGCACTTGGATTAAACAGCAATATCAAAGGAAAGAGCGCGCTGCGAGGTATTTACTTTGTACCAAATATTCTGGGTGGACTGGTGGTTGGCTATATCTTTAGCTTTATATTTACATATATTCTTCCGGTTATCGGAAATGTCTGCCATATTTCTATTCTGGAAAACAGTATTCTTGCCAGTGAAAAATATGCCTGGATTGCGGTACTGATTGTTGGTGTATGGCAGGCAGTGGCCATGAATACAATCATTTATATTTCAGGATTACAGACTGTTCCGGAGGATGTCTACGAGGCCAGTATGCTGGATGGTGCAAACAAATGGACGGAATTCTGGAAAATAACATTTCCACTGATCATGCCGTTTGTATCCATCAATCTGGTGCTCAGCACAAAGAACTTCCTGATGGTATTTGATCAGATTGTATCCTTGACCCAGGGTGGTCCTGCACAGAGTACGGAATCAATTTCTTATCTGATCTACAAAAACGGTATGTCCGGCGGGCAGTTCGGATTTCAGAGCGCAAATGCAGTATTGTTTTTCATTGTGATCGTGGCAATCTCTGTTTTTCAGCTGCGTTTTACCAATAAAAAGGAGGAACAGTTGTAATGGAAAAAGGGCGTAAAACAAATAAAATTTTAACAATACTTCTGATCATCGGAACTGTGACAGTATTTTTTCCGTTATATATGGCAGTGATTATTGCCTTCAAAAACCCAAATGAGATGACAAATGATGTGGCAGGTGCACTTTCTCTGCCGAAAAGCTGGAGTTTTTCCAACTTTGCAGAAGCGATGCAAGTGACAGATTTCTGGCATTCTCTTGGCAACAGTTTACTTATCACACTTGTGACAATTGTGCTCGCAATTCTGATCCATTCCATTGCCGGATATGTAATTGGACGTGGTATGCGTAAAATCAAAGGATTTAAATTTATTTATTTTTATATTGTCAGTGGTATGTTTGTACCATTTTCCATCCTGATGATGCCATTGGTAAAACAAACAGCTCAGATGGGGATTGGAAACCGTTTTGGTGTCATTGTCCTGTATCTGGTATTTTATATGCCAATGAATGTGCTTTTATACAGTGGATATCTGAAAAACATCCCGGAGGCAATGGAAGAAGCGGCAAATATTGATGGAGCCAGTACATGGACAACATATTGGCGGGTTATTTTCCCGATGATGAAACCAATGCATGCCACAGTTGCAATTCTGACAGCTCTCGGTACCTGGAATGATGTAATGACACCACTGGTCATTATGTCCGGAACCGGTCAGAATACGCTTCCGCTGGCACAGTTAAATTTCCAAAGTCAGTTTGGAACGAATTACAATTTGGCATTTGCTTCTTATATTCTTGCATTGATTCCGATTTTGATTTTCTATGTCATTTGTCAGAAGCAAATATTAAATGGTGTGGCAAATGGTGCCGTAAAATAGTATAATAAAAACAACTAGTATTCAGATGCAATGAATCGTATTTTCTTAGTAAATGAGTAACAGATGGAAAAATATGAAAAATGAGGAGGAACTGTGAATGGCAATTACTTTTGATGCAAATCGAAAAATATTTACAATTCATACAAAACAAACAACTTATCAGATGCAGGCAGATGCGAATGGTTACCTGCTTCACTTATACTATGGAGCACGGACAAAAGGAAGTATGAATTATCTGTTATGTTATGCGGATCACGGTTTTTCCGGGAATCCATATGTGGCAGGAATGGATCGTACCTATTCCCTGGATGCATTACCGCAGGAATATCCATCACTTGGAACAGGTGATTATCGTGGTGTCTCATTGAATATCGCAGCAGCTGATGGAACAGAGTGCTGTGATCCGACGTTTGATCATTATAAAATCACAAAAGGAAAATATCATCTGCAGGGACTTCCGGCTGTCTGGGCAGCAGATGATGAGGCAGAAACGCTGGAGATTGTGTTAAAAGATGCATTGATGCAGGTTGAGGTGCATTTGCTTTACGGTGTACTGGAAGATGCAGATATTATTACCAGAAGTGTAATAATCAAAAATGCAGGTACAGAAACAATCACGGTGAAAAAAGCATTGTCAGCATGCCTTGATTTTGTACAAGGAGACTACGATGCTATTAGTTTTTACGGTAGACATGCTATGGAACGTAATCCGGAACGTGTTCGGGTGGGACACGGAACATATCGGATCGGCAGCCGCAGAGGCACCTCCAGCCATCAGTACAATCCAGGTGTGATTTTGGCAGATCATACCGCAACAGAAGATGCAGGCAATTGTTATGGAATGCTTTTCATGTACAGCGGGAATTTCGTGTGCGAGGCAGAGCGTGATCAGTTTAATCAGACTCGCTTTCAGATGGGATTAGGTGACGAGCTATTTGCTTATCCGGTGGAACCAGGCACAGTTTTTACGGCACCGGAAGTGATCATGACATATTCTGATCAGGGATTTTCAAAGCTGTCCCGCCAGTATCATAACTGCATTTTAAATCATGTTTGCAAGGGAAAACAGGTACATAGCAACCGGCCGATCCTGATCAACAGCTGGGAAGCAGCATACTTTGATTTTAATGGTGACACGATCGTGGATCTGGCCAAACAGGCAGCAGAGCTTGGCATTGATATGGTTGTTATGGACGATGGGTGGTTCGGAAAACGAAATGATGATAATTCCTCTTTGGGTGACTGGTTTGTCAATGACGATAAATTAGGGGGAACATTAGGAGATCTGATTGAACGTGTGAATGCCCAGGGAGTAAAATTTGGTATCTGGATCGAGCCTGAGATGGTCAATGAAGACAGTGATCTGTATCGGGAGCATCCGGACTGGGCACTGACAATTCCGGGGCGTGCTCCAATCCGTTCCAGAAATCAGTTACTCCTTGATTTTTCCAGAAAAGAAGTTCGGGAAGAAATTTTAAAACGTATCTGTGTGATTCTGGATCAGGGAAATATCGAATATATTAAGTGGGATATGAATCGCAGTATGTCCGATGTATATGCAGGAAATGTACCTTATGATTATGTTCTGGGCTTGTATGATTTTCTGGAAAAACTTACCAGCCGTTATCCGGATATCCTGATTGAGGGCTGCAGTGGCGGCGGCGGACGTTTTGATGCAGGTATGATGTATTACACACCACAGATCTGGTGCAGTGATAATACGGATGCCATCAATCGAACCCGGATTCAGTACGGAACGTCCTTCTTCTATCCGACAGCAGTGGTCGGATCGCATGTGTCTGCGGTACCAAATCATCAGACCGGAAGAATCACAAGTCTGAATACCAGAGGAATAGTGGCTATGGCTGGTACCTTTGGATTTGAAATGAATCCTGCATTACTGAGCAGTGAAGAAAAAGAGGAAATACGTACAATGCTTGCAACCTATCGCAGACATCAGGAATTGATTCGTGAAGGAGATTATTACCGTCTCTCCGATCCGTTTCAAGAAGAAGTGGCTGCATGGATGAGTGTTGCAAAGGATCAGTCACAGGCATTAGTAAGTGTGGTACGTTTGTCGGCAGAGGGTAATCCTTTCGGAACCTATGTGAAGTTAAAAGGTCTGGATGCAGAGAGCTTCTATCTGGAAGAAACAACAGGCCATGTATATAGTGGTGTGACATTGATGCAGGCAGGTCTCTTGCTTCCGATGGCAGCAGCAGAATATGAAGCATATCAGTTTTCTTTCAAAAAAATGAAGGAGGCAGCTGATTTATACGATGTTCTCAGGAATAAAATCAGTGCAGAACGAAATGTAATCAGTATTTTTGGTGGTTCCGGTTCCGGAAAAACGACCATGGCAGACATTTTACAGCAACATTTTCTGGAAGACGGTATCGGCTGTTTCGTCCTGCATGGAGATGATTATCCACACAGAATTCCGAAAATAAATGATGAAAAAAGGGAACAAATTTATCAGGAAAACGGAGAAAAAGGGCTGGATGCATACCTTGGAACTCCGCAGGAGATTGAGTACGACAGAATCAATCAGGTACTTGCGAAGTTTCATGCCGGTGCTTCTGTAATCGAACTGAAAAAAATGGGTCGGGAAGCGGATGAAATCTGGTATGAGCAGACCAATCTGACCGGTGTACAGGTATTGCTTCTGGAGTGGACACATGGTGGAAGTGAGTACCTGGAAGGAGTTGATATTTCTGTTTATCTGGACAGCTTGCCGGAAGAGACACAAGCACGCAGGATTCGTCGTGGACGGGATGAAAATGCAGCCAGTGCGTTTATTCAGCTTGTTGTTTCCATAGAAGGAAAAAAATTGCAGGAGCAGGCGAAACAGGCAGATGTTAGCGTTGGAAAGGATGGTCATATATATGAATCTTAAACCGATGCTGAATGCTTATCCGGACAGTTTAGGCGGAACACTGGGAGATATTGTAACATTATTGAAACAGGATGATATGAAAGGTGTTTTTGGATCTTTTTATATTTTGCCGAGTTTGTATCATTCAGATCTGGATCGTGGATTTTCCGTCATTGATTATGATATCAATGAAGAATTGGCAGAGCGGGATGATCTTGAGGCATTAAAGGAAGTTGGTATAGATCTGAAACTGGATTTTATCCTGAATCATGCTTCTGCACAGTCTCCACAGTTCAAAGATCTGGTTGAAAAAGGAGATGCGTCGGAATATAAGAACTTTTTTATTGACTGGAATGCATTCTGGGAAGGATATGGCTCTATGACGGAGGAAGGGTATATTCAACCGGATGAAACGTATATCAAAGACATGTTTTTTCGAAAACCGGGGCTTCCGATTCTGATGGTACAGTTTCCGGATGGAACCAAACGACCATATTGGAATACATTTTACCAGGAAGAGCATTATCCACAGTATCTGGGACAGATGGATCTGGATATCCGGTCAGCGAAGGTATGGGATTTTTATCGGGAAACACTTGCAAAAATCGCTTCCTATGGCGCAAGTATTGTGCGGCTGGATGCTTTTGCCTATGCCCCAAAGGCTCCTGGACGGAAAAATTTTCTGAATGAACCGGAAACATGGGATTTGCTGGAACAGATCAGAATGTATGCAGAACCTTATGAGCTGACGCTGCTGCCGGAAATCCATGCAGCATATGAGGAACATATTTATCAGACCGTAGCTGAAAAAGGTTATATGACCTATGATTTCTTTTTGCCCGGGCTTGTAATCGATGCCATTGAAAATAAACGCAGCAAGTATCTGGCAGCATGGGCGAAAGAATTGGTAGAGAAAAAAATCAATACCGTAAATATGCTTGGCTGTCATGATGGAATACCAATGCTGGATCTTAAGGGAATTCTTCCGGAAGAAGATATTCAGAAGCTGATTGCACTGATTGTAGACCGCGGTGGCATGGTGAAAAATCTGCATGGTCAGAAAAATGTGTATTATCAGGTGAATGCTACGTATTTCAGTGCACTCGGTGAATCTGAACAGAAACTTTTACTGGCAAGAGCAATTCAGGTATTTATGCCGGGGAAACCACAGATTTGGTATCTGGATCTGTTTGCCGGAAAAAATGATCATGAAGCTGTGAAAGAGGCCGGAGAAGGCGGACATAAGGAAATCAACCGTACAAATTTGACAGACATTCAGATTCGGCAGGCACTTCGGACCGATGTCGTGCAAAAACAGTTAGCACTGTTACGCTTTCGCAGCACCAGCAAGGCGTTTACAGAAGATGCGGATATTCAAATCCAGTCCGATGGTCGGAAATTGATGATCCGTTGGAGTAATTCAGCTGCAGCTGCTCAGCTGGATGTGGATTTCGAGACAGGAAGCTATCTCATATCCTGATTTTAGATAGTTTGAACGCAGAATAAACATTCCCCCGTTTCAAGTGCGTAGAGCACTAAGCGGTGGGTAAGGGGGATGCTTATGTCAGTGGGAGTTAAAAGCTCCCACTGACAGGTCGCAAAGCGACTGCGTTCATGAGCAAGTAGCGAAAGCGGATTGCGAATGTCCGCTTTACTTAAGTGCAAATGGAAAACCACCTCATTGACAGAATTGTCGGTGAGGTGGTTTTTTACTTCCTTTTAATCTCTGGATTGTTAAATTTGCGTACCGGTGTTTTGCATTTCGCATGTATTGATAAAAAGAAAAGTTTCCGGAATGGTATTCGAATGTCTACTCGCAACAAACAGTATATAACAGTTGACAACAGATATATGCTGTTATATACTGTTTGTTGTAGGGGAGGTTCCATCAATATGCATATAATCTTAAATCATAGTTCTATGGTGCCAATTTACGAGCAGCTTATGGAACAGATAAAAACAGGAATTATTGAGTCGGCGCTGGCCGAGGGAGAGGCGCTTCCTTCTGTGAGAAAACTGGCAGGAGAGCTTCGAATCAGTGCTCTGACGGTAAAAAAAGCTTATGACAAGCTGGAGGAAGCCGGATTTGTGACAACCGTTCATGGAAAAGGAACGTTTGTTGCCGCTTCAGATAAACAGCTGGCATTGGAAGCACGTAGGAGAGCAGTAGAAGAAGAATTTGAAAAAGCAATCGATCAGGCAAAAAATGTTGGATTGAGCAATGATGAAATTTTGGAAATCGTAACTTTACTGCTGGACGAGGCATAGGGAGCAGGAGGATTTGTAATGATAAAAATGAAAAATGTCTGCAAGACATATGAAGGATTTCAGTTTGATCTGTCCATGGAGATTCCAAATGGACGGATCACAGGTCTGGTTGGAAAGAATGGAGCCGGAAAAAGTACAGCGATTAAATTGATACTTGGACTGACGGAGGCGGAAAGCGGAGAAATAACTATATTTGGGAAATGCGTGCATCAGTTAAGTATGTCAGAGAAAGCACAGATTGGAGCATCATTGGCAGAATCTGGTTTTAGCAGCTATTTAAATATTACGGATGTAAAAAAAATATTGGAAAAAATGTATCCGAATTTTGATAAAGGATATTTTGAAAAAATGTGCCGTGAATTGAGTCTTCCAGAAAAAAAGCGAATCCGTGAATATTCTACTGGTATGAAAGCAAAATTGCGGGTGCTGACCGCACTCAGCCACCACGCTAAACTCCTGGTTATGGATGAACCGACGGCAGGATTAGACGTGGAAGCCAGAAATCATATTCTGGATATGCTGCGGGCCTATATGGCAGAGGATGAAGAACGTTCCATTCTGATCACGTCCCATATTGCGTCTGATCTGGAACAGCTGTGTGATGATATTTATCTGATCCACAATGGATCACTTATTTTGTATGAGGATACAGATGTGATTCTGGAACAGTATGGTGTATTAAAAGTGAGTGAAGATCAATTTGCCGGCTTGGATCAGGACTATCTGTTAAAAACACAGGAAACGTCCTACGGTTATGCCTGCTTCACAAACCACAAAGATTATTATCAGGAAAATTATCCGGGGATCATTGTAGAAAATGGCAATATCGATGAATTGATTTTGATGATGACAGGAGGTTATCAGGGATGAGAGGATTATTAGAAAAAGATATGCGATTGTTGATGCACAGCAAGCAGACATTTGTATGTTTTATTGCATTGGCAGTTGTACTTGGTGTTGCACAGAAAAGCACATTTATGCTTGGCTATCTGGCGTTTTTTATATCAGCCATCCTGGTTTCGACACTTTCTTATGACGAGATGGATCATGGATTTGCTTTTTTGTTTACCTTACCTATTAACCGAAAAATATATGTCAGGGAAAAATATGTATTTTGTATGGGTGGAGCAGTTATCGTCTGGTCTCTTACTATGATGCTTTATGTGATGATATTAAATGTGAGACATACACCGGCTGCAATTGCAGAAGAAGTGTTAAAAGGCCTTTCCTTTTTGCCGATTGTTATATTCTTTCTATCGCTGCTGATTCCTATGCAGTTAAAGTTCGGAGTAGAAAAAAGCCGCTTTGTAATGATTGGTGTATCTGTTTTTGTTGGAGTGATGATTTATTTTCTGGCAGAAAAAAGGGGAATGCTGGATGGAAACAACGTGGTCGTGTTGTCTGCTTTTGACTTGACCGGAGATCTGGCGGCAGATGTGATCGGATTGCTTATAGCCGCTGTCCTGGCTGTGGTGTCATACCTGTGCAGCTGCCGGATTATGAAAAAGAAAGAACTGTAATTTGAATGCAGAATAAGCCTTCCCCCGTTTCAAGTGCGTAGAGCACTAAGCGGTGGGTAAGGGGGATGCTTATG
>OGCM01003427.1_pt1 | contig 12265 bp, 9 predicted proteins | sample 1570151 | NCBI WGS metagenome assembly OGCM01 (sample SAMEA4370582, study PRJEB24528) | human gut metagenome
CTCCGGCGGCAGCCAGTCGCCCTCAAAGGCCTTGCGCAGCAGGTACTTGCCCTTGTTGTAACGGTTCAGCTTCATTTCCGGGTCGATGGCCATGACGTAGCGCACAAAATCCAGATCGCCGAAGGGCACACGGGCTTCGATGCTGTTGGCCGAGATGCAGCGGTCGGCGCGGAGCACGTCGTACATGTACAGCTCCCGGATGCGCTTCTGGCTCTCCTGCTGGAAGGCGTCGGCGGTGGGAGCGTAGTCGGTGTATTTGTAGCCGAACAGCTCGTCCGAGATCTCGCCGGTCAGCAGCACCCGCACGTCGGTCTGCTCATGGATGGCCTTGCACAGCAGGTACATGCCCATGCTGGCGCGGATGGTGGTGATGTCCCAGGTGCCCAGCAGGCGGATGACCTCTTCCAGGTTCTGCAGCACGATGTCGCGGTTGATGATGATCTCGTGGTGCTCGCTGCCCAGATAATCGGCGGTCTGACGGGCATATTTCAGGTCGATGGCATCAGTATCCATACCGATGGCAAAGGTGCGGATGGGTTTGCCCAGCTTCTTGGCGGCGATGGCGCACACCAGCGAGGAGTCCAGGCCGCCGGAGAGCAGGAAGCCCACCGGGGCATCGGCGTCCAGACGCTTCTCCACACCGGCGATCAGCTTTTCGCGGATGTTGGTCAGCACGGTGTCCATGTCATCCTGCATGGGAGCGGGCACGTCGGCAATGTCCTCATAGCGCACAAAGCGGCCGTCGCAGTAGTAGCTGCCAATGGGGAAGGGCCGGATGTCATCGCACCAGCCGATCAGGTTCTGCATCTCGGATGCAAAAGCGATCTGGTGGCTGGACTTGGAGTAGCCGTAGAACAGCGGCCGGATGCCGATGGGGTCGCGGGCCGCGATCAGACGATCCTTGCGGGAATCGTACAGAATCAGAGCAAACTCGGAGTCCATGTGGCGGAACATGTCGAGGCCATACTCATAATAGAGCGGCAGCAGGATCTCGCAGTCACAGTCGGAGGCGAATTTGTAGCCCCGGCGCTTCAGGATCTCTTTCTCGAACCGGAAGCCGTACAGCTCACCGTTGCAGACCACGCAGTCGGCCCCGCGATAGAACGGCTGCATTCCCTCCGGCGTCAGGCCCATGATGGCAAGGCGGCCAAAGCCCATCAGGCCGAAAGGCCCTTCCACCACGCGCTGATCGTCCGGGCCGCGCATCACGGTGCGCAGCAGGTATTCCTTGAATTTGGCGGCACTCAGGTCGTGCCCCGTGTAACCCATAACACAACACATACTTCTTACCCCTCTGAAACAAATCAAAACAAACAAAAAATACGGCAGCAATCATCCCATTTGCTAGGACGAATGCTGCCGTATCCGTGGTGCCACCTAAATTACCGGCGCACAGGGGCGTCAGTCACTTTTGTGCGCTCTCCCCGTTGAAAGCACTGCCGCGATAACGAGCGGCGCACGTCTGCCCCTACTACGCGCCCGAGGCGGGTTCAGGGGGAAGCTCACGGGGGTTCGTTCAGGTCCGGCTCTCTGCGCGGCTTGCACCTGCCCGCGCTCTCTGGAAGAGGGCCGCGTGGACCTTACTTTTCCCGGTCAACGCTTTTTCTTGACCGAATTGTATCACGGCTTTTCTGCCGTGTCAATCGGGTATTCACAATTTTTTTCGGTTTGTGCAGGGTGAACGGTTTCGGCTTCCTTTGCGGCGCAGCTGCGGCACAAACCGTACAAAACGCTGCCCTCGCACTGCAGGGTAAAGCCGTGCTCCGCCATCAGGTGGCCCCGCACTTCATCCATGAAATGGCAGTCCAGGTGGTAGATGCGGCCGCACCGCACGCACTTCAGGTGCAGGTGCTCCCGGCAGTGGCGGCCCTCGTCCACATACTGGAACACGGCTTTTTCGCCCTTGTCCGCCACGTATTTCATCACCCGCTGCTCCCCGGCCAGTTTATCCAGATAGCGGTAGACCGTGGTGGGGTTGGGGGCCGCGCCCTGCTCTTCCAGGTGGGCCAGAATGTTGGACGCGCTGACTGCGTGCTGGCGGTTATTGATGAGATAATCCAGGATGAGCTGGCGTGTTTTGGTGTTGTAGCCGTCGCTTCGTGCCATGCAAAAACCTTCTTTCTACCGGGTAGTGTACCACAATTTACACATGGATGCAAAACAAGAGCGCGAAACTGGTGACAAGCACAAAAACGTTTGTCAAAATACTCAAAACAGAGACAATATATCTGGTCAAAACGGAAAACGCACCAAAGTTTTGCGAAAAGTCTTGTAATAAATGATACCTTGTGTGATAATAAGAAGAACAGATTCGTTGGATTGTTTCAGGGATACAACCTGCCGTACCCAGAGCGCTGCTTCCGGTTGGAACGTTGTGGGTGGGCGGGGTATTTTTGCTTGAAAGATCCCCGGAGATATAGGAGAAGAAGATGAAAGAGATGGAATCCCAGGCAAAGCTGAGCTTGAAACTTCAGGCGTACCAGTACCTGAAAACCAAAATCCTGAACTGCGAGTACCGTCCCAACGAGTTTCTCAACGAGCAGAAGCTCTGCGCCGAGATGGGCAACATCAGCCGCACCCCCATGCGGGACGCGCTGGGCCGGCTGGAGCAGGAGGGCCTCATCACCATCCTGCCCAAAAAGGGCCTGATGGTGTCCGGTATCACCGAAGAAGACGTGCACAGCATGTTTGAGATGCGTCTGCTGGTGGAGCCCTATGCCCTGCGTACTTATGGCAGCGAGATCCCGCAGGAGGAGCTGGCCGCGTTTACCGAGTTGATGCATAACCCGGACCGCATTGATGATTTCTGCAAAGCGGACGATGATTTCCACGAGCTGCTGATGAGCACTCTGCCCAACAAGTATATGCGCTCGGCCTACGACCGCATCACCGGCCTCAACACCCGTTTCCGCATCATGACCGGCAAGGTGAGCATGATCAACCGGGAGCAGACCTGCGAAGAGCATCTGGAAATTCTGGATGCCGCTACCAAGGGCGACTGGAACACCGCCGCCGATGCTTTGCAGAAGCACCTGGAGATCGCCCGTGACAAAGCCGAGGGCGTGATCAAGGTCATCCGGCTGTGGTAACTGGAAGCAAGCAAAAAAGGACGCCTGACGGCATAAGTCAGGCGTCCTTTTCGTATGGGGCAAAAATCTGGGGCAAAAATCAGAGCGCGTCCAGCTCTTGCTGCAGCTGGGCCAGCGAGGCGCGGATGGGCAGCTTCTGGGGGCAGACGCCCTCACACTTGCCGCAGCGCGCGCAGTGGCTGGCTTTTTCGGCGTCCGGGAAGCAGGCCGCCCACTGCTTTTTGATGGCGTCTTTCTGGCCGAACATGGAAAGCTTGTTCCAGATGCTGAAGTTGTCCGGGATGTCCACGCCCATGGGGCAGGGCATACAGTAGCGGCAGCCGGTGCAGCCGATCTTGATCCGGCTGTGCAGGATGGCAGCGGTCTTTTCCACGGCCTGCGTCTCTTCGGGGGAAAGCGGCTCAAAATGCTCAAACGTTTTGAGATTATCTTCCAGCTGGTCTTCCGCGCTCATGCCGGAAAGGATGACATGGACATTCTGGTGGCTGCCCACCCAGCGCAGTGCCCAGGAAGCGGCGCTGGCCTCCGGGCGCAGGGCCTTGAGGGGGGCTTCGGCGTCCGGGGGCAGGGTGGCCAGGGTGCCGCCCTTGATGGGCTCCATGATGATGAGGGGGACACCCAGTTCCTCGGTGAGCTGGTAGCCGCGGTCACCGGAGATCTCCTCGGCGCGGTCATCCGTGTCCAGATAGTTGTATTGCAGCTGGCAGAAATCCCAGGGCTGATCCCGCAGGATGTGCTCAAAGCCCGCCGAATGATCGTGGCAGGAGAAGCCCAGGCTGCGGATGGTGCCGGCGGCTTTCTGCTCCCAGAGCCAGTCCACGATGCCCAGGGCCTTGGCTTCGTCGTAGCGGGCCTTGTGCAGGGAGTGCATCAGGTAAAAATCAAAATAGTCCACGCCCAGCCGTTTTTGCTGGTCGGCAAAGATGCGCTTGGCCTCGTCCAGGCTCTTGCACTGCCACAGGGGCAATTTGGTGGCCAGGTAAAAACTTTCCCGGGGCCATTTGGCAATGACCCGGCCTACAAAGGGCTCGCTCTCACCGCCGTGGTAGGGGTAGGCGGTGTCAAAGTAGTTGACGCCCGCGTCCCGGGCGGCGTTGAGCAGGGCTTCGGCCCGGGGCTCGTCGATCCTGCCCTCCGGTGTGGTGGGAAAGCGCATACACCCATAGCCCAGCAGCGAGGTGCGGACCGGGGCGTTTTTCCAGTTGCGATATTCCATAGCTCTCTTTTGCGGCGGGAATTTTGGCACGGCCCGCCGCTCCTCCTGCAGCAAGTATACCATAAGGCAAAAAAATATGATACAATAGGATGCAGCGCAACCTGCAGCAAATCAATTTGAAATACGAGGAAGACAATGGAACCTTTGAAACTTGGCAATATCACGCTGCCCCACAAGGCAGTGTTCGGCCCCATGGCGGGCTTCACGGATGCCCCCTGCCGCCGCCTGATGGCAGAGCACGGCGCGGGCTTTACCGTCAGCGAGATGGTGTCCAGCCGGGCGCTGGTGTACGGTGACCACAAAACGGTCAGCCTGCTCAAGGCGGAGCCCAACGGGGCCCCCTACGGCGTGCAGATCTTTGGCGAGGTGCCCGAGATCATGGGGCAGGCCGCGGCGGCCATTGAGCAGTACCAATTCGATTTCCTGGACATCAACATGGGCTGTCCGGCCCCCAAGATCGTGTCCGGCGGCGCGGGCAGCAAACTGATGCTGGACCCGGACGTCTGCGGCAGGATCGTGGAGCAGGTGGTGCAAAACACCTCCCGCCCCGTCACGGTCAAGATGCGCAAGGGCTGGGATGCCGACCACATCACGGCCGTGGAGTGCGCCAAAGCCTGCGAGCAGGCGGGGGCGGTGCTGGTGGCTGTCCATGCCCGGACCCGGGAGCAGATGTATACCCCGGGCATCGATCGGAGCATCATCCGGAAAGTGAAAGAGGCCGTCCATGTCCCGGTGCTGGGCAACGGCGACATCCACACGGCGGAAGACGCCCTGACCATGATGCGGGAGACCGGCTGCGACGGCGTGATGATCGCCCGGGCGGCGCTGGGCGACCCCTGGCTGTTTGAGCGGGTGAACGCGGCCATCGAGGGGCTGCCCGCCCCTAAAGAGCCAAATTTACAGGCCCGGATGAACGCCCTCCGCCGTCAGGTGGAAGAGATGGTGGAGCAGAAAGGTGAATTTGTCGCCATGCCCCAGGCCCGGGCCCAGACCATGCACTATATGAAAGGCCTGAAAGGTGCTTCGGCCCTGCGGCGGTACTGCTGCGAGCTGAGCCATCTGGAAGACATCGACACCCTCATCGAGGCCGTGTTCGACCAGCAGCGGAGAGCTGCGGATGCAGATGATAACCGGGAGATCCCGTTCCCGTAAAGAAAGAAGGCCCTTACCATGGATTCTCTCACTTCTCGCCGTCTCCGCCTGCCGGGGCGTCAGCGTGACCGCTTCTGGCTGACAGTGGGGCTGTGCGCCCTGACGGCGGCGCTGTTCTTCCTGCCGTTCTACATTCTGGACGGCGGCTTTTTCCACTATGCCGGCGATTTCAACAGCCAGCAGATCAGCTTTTACCGGTATATGAACGGCTTTGTCAAGGGGCTGGGCTACCCGGACAGCCCGCTGGCCGGGGCGGCGTCCAATACGTTCTCCTGGGCCACCGACCTGGGCAGCGGTGCCATGAACGCCTATTCGTTCTACCTGTACGGCTCGCCGTTTTTCTGGTTCTCGCTGATCTTCCCGCAGCAGTGGCTGCCCTACCTGATGGTGCCGCTGCTGGTGCTCAAGTTTGCCGTGGCGGGCGGCGGCGCGTACCGCTACCTGCGCCGCTATGTGCAGAACGCGAATTTTGCGGTGCTGGGTGCCTGCCTGTATACGTTTTCCGGCTTTTCGGTCTACAACATCTTCTTCAACCACTTCATTGACGTGGTAGCCCTCTTCCCCTGGATGCTGGCCGCGCTGGACGAAGCAATGTATGAGCACCGCCACGGGCCCTTTGCGTTCTGGGTGGCGCTCAACCTGCTCAACAACTATTTCTTCTTTGTGGGGCAGGTGCTCTTCCTGGTCATCTACTTTGTCTGCAAAGTCAGCGCCGGGGATGTGAAGCTGACGCCGAAGCTCTTTGTGCATCTGGCGTTTGAAAGCCTGCTGGGCGTGGCGCTGGGCTTTATCCTGCTCTGGCCGGCGGTGCTCTCGGTGCTGCAGAACCCCCGCACCATCGACCTCTCCTCCGGCTGGGGCTTTTTGACCTATTCCAAGGTCCAGCAGTATCTGGCCATTCTGGTCAGCTGGATCCTGCCGCCGGATTCGCCCTATATGACCTCCATCTGGTCCGAGGGCGTGATTAAGTGGACCAGCATGTCCGCCTACCTGCCCCTGTGCAGCCTGGCCGGTGCCATGGCCTACTGGCGGGCCCGGAAAGGAGACAGCAAAAAGCGGATCGTGGCCACCTGCGCCGTGTTTGCGCTGGTGCCCGTCCTCAACAGCGCGTTCTATGCCCTCAACTCCAGCTACTATGCCCGCTGGTATTATATGCCGGTGCTCATCCTCTGCGCCATGACGGCCTGCGCGCTGGAAGCGCCGGACACCGACCTGGATGCCCCGGCCCGGGGCATTGGCTGGCTGATGGTGGCCACCCTGGCCTTTGCCGTAGTGCCGGTGCAGGACACGGAGAGCGGGAGCTGGAGCTTTGGCGTGCTGCAGAACCCCGGCCAGTTTGCGGCGGTGTTCGCCTTTGGTCTGGGCGGGCTGCTGGTGTACCGCTTTCTCTGCGGGCGCTGGCGGGGGCAGAAAGTGTTTGCCCGGCGGCTGCTGGCGGCCACGCTGGCCTTTGCCTGCGCGTTCAGCGTGGTGCACATCGGCATTGGCAAGTTCGGCCAGTGGAACACCGACAGCGACCTGGTGGAGGAGTACACCAATGCCCTCAAGCTGAAAGAAGACCTCCCTGCGGGTGACTGGCGCGTTGACACCTACAAGACCCACGATAACCTGGGCCTCTGGCTGGATAAGAGCTGCCTGCAATATTTTGGCAGCACGGCAGCCCCCAGCATCCTGAGCTTTTACCCGGCACTGGGCGTCAAGCGGGACGTGCGGAGCGAGCCGGAGCTCTCCAACTACGCCCTGCGGGGGCTGCTGAGCGTGAAATATCTGCTGACCACGCGGAAACATCAGGAGGATTTCCTCGCGGAGGCCGACGAAGGCTGGAGCTACTACGACACCCGGGACGGCTACCTGCTGTATGAGAACGGGAATTACGTCCCCATGGGGTTCACCTACGATTACTACCTGACCGAGAGCCAGTACGAGAACACCATCAAGACCACCCGCTCCAATCTGCTGATGCGGGCGCTGGTGCTGAAAGACGAGGATGCCGAAACCTACAGCGAGTACCTGCAACCCCTGCCCGAGGAACGGCTGAACGACCTCTACTATGACACCTACGTGGAGGACTGTGATGCCCGCCGGGCCACGGCCAGCCGGGTGTTTGAAATGACGAATTCCGGCTTCCATGCCGAGATCGACCTGACCCGGGAAAACCTTGTTTTCTTCTCGGTGCCCTATGACGATGGCTTTACGGCCTATGTCAACGGGGAGCAGGCCGACATCGTGGAAGTGGACGAGGGCCTGATGGCGGTGCTCTGTCCGGCAGGGACCAACCGCGTTGATTTTGTCTACCAGGCCGATGGCTACTCCCTGAGCCGGACTGTGACGCTGGCGGCCATCCCGGTCTTTGCAGTCTACTGCGGGTTCTGGTGGGATCGGAAAAAACGGAAAACCGCGTAACAAAGCAGAAAAAATGTCAATACGCATTCTCCCACAAAATCCCGCGTTCTTTTTGGTAAAAGAGCGCATAGCCTCCGCAGCCCAAACGTGATAGAATAAGTCTGTTTGCGGCAGGCCGCGAAATACTGTGAGGAGAGTGCAACATGGAACAATGTTATCTGATGCCCGGACAGGAACGCTGTGAGAAGATCAAGGATGCAAACGGCGTGCCCAAAGTAAGCTACTCCTACCGCTCGCTGCAGGGGGCGTTTTTCCACTGTGTGAGCCGCAGTGTGGAGGAGGCCCAGAGCCGCTGCGAGGACTGGCTTGTGACACAGGACCGCTGCTACCGCAACTGACCCACGGCAACAAAAGGATATTTTGCAAAGAGAGCTGCAGCCGCTGCACGGGCGGAAGCGGCTCTCTTTTTGTATGTGGGAGAAAAACAGCGATCCAGACAAAAAGAAAAGTGAAAATCTGGCAAAATCGTGGGCCATTGTTCCGGGTGAAAATAATATTAGATGGGGGGAATTGACAACATTTTTGATTCCGGGTATAATGAAACACGATATTATGGGAATCTGTTGAAATTTGAAAAAACAACGTAGGAAAACGATTTCAGCACCACAGAAAGGGGGCTTCCGGGAATGGACGAACGGTATACGCGGTACATTGAAAACCTGCGCCGGGTCCGTGCCCTCGCGCGCCCAGAAGTCCACGCCGGAATGAAAGCCGCCGACCTGCTGGAAGAGATCAAGCAGAACGCGGCGGAGTCCTACACGCTGATGCAGCAGAGCAATGCCATCCTGGGCGAAGTGATCTTTTCCCGCCGGGCGGAAGACCTGACGGAGGAGGAAGCCGCGGGCCTTTCCGAGTTCGCGGGCAAGCTGTTCCACTACGCCAACAGCGAGGACTGCGGCGTTGCCTATAAGATCCACGCCCTGCTGCTGGACTACGCCCGCCTGAAACAGGACGACCGAGCCATCATCCGGGAGCTGTACTGGGCCGGCGTGACCATGCATTACATGAATGTCCGGAGCGATGATTCCAGCATCAATCCCCTGGGCAAACAGGTGCGGGGATACTTCCAGGAGGGAGCTTCCTACATGGCCCGGTACGAGGGATTTGACCTGGAGACCAAGAGCTATATCATCCGGTGCCTGGGCAACAGCCGGATGGCCATGTCCCGCCACAGCCATGCCGACTGCGAAGCTTACATGGAAGTGTTCGACAAGGCCATGGGGGTCATCCGCTCGCCCTATTACCGCAAGCTGGACCCCTCCATCCCCTGGGATAAATTTGAGTATGCCATGCACGCGGATCGGATGACCCTGCTGGCTTACCTGCGGGATTTTAAGGACCCGGAGATCGCGGAAAAGGTGCTGGAATCGGCGGAGTACATCCACCGGGAGCAGGCGAAGAACCAGACGGACGACGAGCGGCAGCAGAACTGGCGGCTGGGCTATTTTTACGCGATGGCCCGTTACCACGCCGGGCGCTGCCCGGTCCGCGAGGTGGTGGACGTGCTGTTGGAGGCCATTGAAAAGGCGGACCCGAAAGACTACTCGCCTACGGGCATCAACAACAATCTGACCAGCCTCTCCTCCCTGTTTTATTATGAGGCCGCGCTTCCGCCGGAGGAAAAGCCCCAGTACGCCTGCCGGCTGGAAAAAATGTTCAGCAAGAGCGTGAGCTACCTGAACGATCTGCCTGTGAACCAGTATCCCCGTGTGGCCAGCAACGCGGTGCGGGAACTGGTGGAGATGCAGGCAGGCGCGGAGCGGCCCTACCGCAAAAACATGCTGGTGTACATGCTGGCGGCCCACAAGCCGACCTATGTCCACTCTTTGATGGTGGCCAACCTGACCCGCTTTTTTGTCCGGCGGCTGCTGTGGAAGAAGCCGGAGGCCATGGTGGGCACCATGGGGTACGATACCGTGGAAGCGGTGCGGCAGCACGCGGAGGAACTCTGTGTGATGGCCTATGAATGCGGCGTGTACCACGACATTGGCAAGAGCATGGTGACCATGTATGTGGGCAACAACTCCCGCCGCCTGCTGGATGAAGAATTTGTCTGCGTGCAGTGGCACGCGGCGTTTGGATATGAGCTGCTGTGCAAGATTGGCCACAAAGACGACCTGGCGCTGGCGGCACTCTACCATCATACGTATTATGACGGCCAGGGAGGCTACCCGAAAGATCAGCCGCCCTGCCCGAAGAACATGAAGCCCATTGTGGACGCCCTGACCGTGGCCGACTCTCTGGACGCGGCCACCGACAACATCGGGCGGTGCTACACAGCGGCAAAGCCGCTGGAAAAGCTGATCGAGGAGCTGCGGGCCCAAAAGGGCAGCCGCTACGCCCCGGCGGTGGTGGAGCTGTTCGACGACCCGGATTTCTGCACCGAGTTTCGGCGCAAACTGTACGAGTCCCGCCAGAGCGTGTATCTGGAAGTGTACCGCGAGACGATTTAACGCGCGAAAAAAGGCAGCCGCGAACGCGGCTGCCTTTTATGCTGTCAAAATCAAAAAATCAGTTCTCGGAAGAAATATCCTGGCCGAAGTATTTCTCACCCAGCTCGGAGAGAGTGCCATCGGCACGCAGCTCCTCAATGGCGTTGTTGATGGCCTCCAGCAGGGTGGCGGTCTCGTCGCCTTTGCGCAGAGGGATGGCAACGTGGGAAGCTTCCTCCGTGAATGCCACCAGCTTGAAGTCCGCGTCCGGATGGACATTGAGGTAATCGTAGAACGAGACGTCGGCGTTCAGGGTAGCGTCGATGCGGCCTGCCGTCAGCAGCTGGATGGTCTCTTCCAGCGTGTCGATGCCCTGCACGGTAGCGCCGTAGCTCTCGGCCAGCTCCATGTAGGTGGAGGCCAGGCTGTTGGCCGTGGTCTTGCCGTCCAGGTCCTCAAAGCTGGTAATGCTGTCGTTGTCTTTCTTGACGGCGAGCGCGGTGTGGATGTAGCCGTAAGGCGTGGTGAAATCGTAGGTCTTGGAGCGTTCCTCGGTGACCTCCACGCCGTTGCAGACCATGTCATAACGGCCAGCGTCCATGCCGGCAAACAGGCTGTCCCAATCGCTCTCCACATATTCCGGCTCCACGCCCAGCTTCTCGGCAATGGCGCGGGAGACTTCCACGTCGTAGCCCACCAGCGTGTCGTCCGCGTCGTGGAAGCTCCAGGGCTGCCATGCGCCTTCCAGCGCCACGATGAGGGTGCCGCGGCTCTGGATGGTGGAGAGCAGGTCGCCGCCCGCGGAGGCAGCACTGGAGGCGGCAGTGCCAGCGGTGGAAGCCGCGGTGTTATGGGAGGAAGAGCAGCCGCTCAGGCTCAGCACGCCTGCCGCTGCCATCACGCTCATCAGGGAGATAAAGGTTCTTCTTTTCATGGTTGGATTCCTTTCAGTTCGTATGCTCAATTTTGCGTAAAAATTCTCTGGTGCGTTCTTCTTTGGGGTGGGCGAAGAACTCCTGCGAGGGAGCGGCCTCCACCACCACGCCGTTTTCCATGAAGACCGTCTTGGAGGAGACGCCGCGGGCAAAGCCCATCTCATGGGTGACCACCAGCATGGTCATGCCCTCTTCGGCCAGCTGCCGCATAACGGCCAGCACCTCACCGGTCAGCTCCGGGTCCAGGGCGGAGGTGGGCTCATCAAAATAAAGAATTTCCGGGTCGGTGGCAAGAGCCCGGGCAATGGCCACCCGCTGCTGCTGGCCGCCGGAGAGCTGGCGGGGGTAGGAATCGGCTCGGTCGGCCAGGCCGACTTTTTCCAGCATCTTCATCCCGATGGCGTCGGCCTGGGCTTTGGGCATCTTGCGGGCGATGACAAGGCCCTCGGTGACGTTCTGCAGGGCGGTCTTGTTCCGGAAGAGGTTGTAATTCTGGAAGACGAACGCCGTCTTTTTGCGCAGGCGGGCAATGTCGGCCTTGGTGATCTTGCCCAGGTCAAACTGCTCGCCGTCAAAGATCAGGGTGCCGCTGTCGGTTGTTTCCAAAAAGTTGAGGCAGCGCAGGAACGTGGTCTTGCCCGAGCCGCTGGGGCCCAGGATGGCGACGACATCGCCCTTGTTGACGGTGAGGTCCACACCCTTGAGGACATCCAGCTGGCTGACTACCTTGCGGGCCCCGGGCTTGTGGAAGATGCCGGCCTGCAGGCCGGGTTTTGCGTAAGTATAAAACGATTTGCGGAGATCCCGCACTTCTAACATGGCCATACGCTCCACTCCTTTCTCACTGGAAGCCGCGGGCGTTCAGCTGGTGCTCCAGCAGGCTCTGCAGCTTGGTGATGACGGTGCAGAACAGCAGGTAGACCACGGCGACCTCGCAGTAGATGGGCAGGAAGATGTAGGTGCGGGCGGCCACCCGCTGGCCTGCCATGAACAGCTCGGCCACCGTGATGTTGGACGCCAGCGAGGTGTCCTTGATCA
>OGCM01003431.1_pt1 | contig 12254 bp, 9 predicted proteins | sample 1570151 | NCBI WGS metagenome assembly OGCM01 (sample SAMEA4370582, study PRJEB24528) | human gut metagenome
GATGGGGTACCGGCAGATCCAAACGCACCTTCCCTGTCGTTAGAGGAAACATCGGATGGATGGAAGGAAAAGAAAGAGAGCCAGTCAGAAGAGAAGGAAGACCTGGAAGGCACTGCTGGTGAAACAAAAGCTTCCTCTGAAGCCTGATGGGAATAAAATCCCCCGGGAATCCGTATATTTAATATCAATGGCGGATGGGGAAGTTATCAAATGAATCCAAATTTGACAAAGCATAGAAAAAACATAGCCGTCCTGGGCCTGCTCATTGCTGTAGCGATGACCGGACTTTTAGGGCGGCTTGGTTTTCTTATGCTGGTCCGGGCGGATCACTATGGTGAGATGGCTCGGGATCTTCATGAAAGAGAGCGTACCATCAAGGCAGCCAGAGGACGGATTCTGGATGCAGGGGGAAATGTGATCGCAGATAACAGGACGGTTTGTACTATTTCCGTGATCTATAATCAGGTCACGGATCGGGAAGAGGTGATCCGCTCCCTTTGCAGCATATTGGAGCTTTCAGAGGAGCCGGTCCGAAAAAAGGTAGAAAAACGCAGTTCCAGGGAGATCATAAAGACAAATGTGGATAAGGAAACCGGAGATAAGATACGGGCATTAAAGCTGGATGGAGTAAAAGTGGATGAGGACTATAAACGGTATTATCCCATGGGCAGTCTGGCTTCCAAGGTTTTGGGCTTTACTGGAGGAGACAATCAGGGGATTATCGGCCTGGAGGTTATGTATGAAAAGTATTTAAAGGGAAAAAACGGAGTGATTCTTACGCTGACAGATGCAAGGGGAGTGGAGCTTGACAAAGCAGCAGAAGACAGGATCGAACCGGTGGCGGGAAATGATCTTCAGATCAGCCTGGACGTAAATATCCAGCTGTACGCCCAGCAGCTTGCCTATCAGGTTATGGAACAAAAAAATGCGAAAAAAGTTTCTGTGATCGTGATGGATCCCCGGAACGGCGAGCTTCTTGCAATGGTCAATGCGCCGGAATTTGACTTAAATGATCCTTTTACGCCGGATCAGAATTTAAAAAGCCAGAGCCTTAAGGAAGAGGCGGCGGCCCGGTCGCAGACCATGGGGCTCCAGGACCGACTGAATGCCATGTGGAGAAATACCTGCATCAATGATACATATGAGCCGGGTTCCACTTTTAAAATTATTACGGCGTCAGCCTGTCTGGAAGAAAGGGTGGTATCTCTTTCAGATACATTTTCCTGTCCGGGCTACCGGATCGTGGAAGACCGGAAAATCCGGTGTCACAAAGTAGGGGGACATGGAGCTGAAACATTTGTACAAGGGATACAGAATTCCTGTAATCCGGTATTTATTGACATTGGACTGAGATTGGGAACAGGACGATTCTGTGATTATTTTGAACAGTTCGGGCTTCTTGGAAAGACGGGAGTAGATCTTCCGGGGGAAGCAGCAACGATTATGCATAAGGAAGAAAATATTGGTCAGGTGGAGCTTGCGACCATGAGTTTCGGTCAGTCCTTTCAAGTGACACCGATTCAGATGGCAGCGACCGTGAGTGCTCTGGTCAATGGTGGAAAGCGCGTGACACCACATTTTGGAGTCCGGATACTAGACAAAGATAAAGAGACAGTGCGGGAATTAAAATATGACGATGGAAAGCAAATCGTGTCGGAAGAAACTTCCAGGACGATGCAGGCATTGCTGGAAAGTGTTGTGTCAGAGGGATCTGGGAAAAATGCAAAGATCGAAGGATACCATATTGGTGGAAAGACAGCTACGTCTCAGACACTTCCAAGAAGTGCGAATAAGTATATTTCTTCTTTTATAGGGTTTGCACCGGCTGACAATCCGCAGATTCTCGGCATGTGTGTTATTTATAACCCACAGGGTGTATACTACGGGGGGACCATCGCAGCTCCGGTGATACGGGATATATTTGACAACATATTCCCGTATCTTGGCATTGAAAAAGACGTCGAAATGCAGTATACTAACTAAAGCAAAATGAACAAAAGAAATGAAGAGGTGTGTTATGGATTATACGATATTTTTACCGGTGATTATTGCATTTGCACTGAGTGCGGTTATGGGGCCTTTGATCATTCCGGTGCTGAGAAGACTGAAAATGGATCAGACAGAACGCGAGGATGGTGTGAAGTCTCATTTGAAAAAAGCAGGAACTCCGACTATGGGAGGAGTTATGATCCTGCTTAGTGTTGTGATCACATCCGTATTTTATATTAAAGACTATCCGAAGATTATCCCAATCTTGTTTCTGACACTTGGATTCGGTCTGATTGGATTTTTAGACGATTATCTGAAAGTTGTTATGAAACGTTCTGATGGTTTATATCCAAAGCAGAAAATGGCACTTCAGATTGTTGTGACAGCAATTTTTGCGTTTTATATGGTAAAGTACAGTGGAGTTTCTCTTGCAATGCTGATTCCGTTCTCTGGTGGAAAGTATCTGGATATCGGCTGGCTTGCGATTCCTTTGATGTTCTTTGTCGTGATTGGTACTGTTAACGGAACAAATTTTACAGATGGTCTGGATGGTCTTGCTTCAAGCGTGACTGTTCTGGTAGCAACATTTTTTACAGTTGTTGCAGTTGGAACAAAGAGTGGAATTGAGCCGATTACATGTGCAGTTGTAGGTGCATTGCTTGGGTTTTTATTGTTTAATGTGTATCCGGCAAGTGTGTTTATGGGAGATACAGGATCTCTGGCACTGGGCGGTTTTGTTGCGTCCGCAGCTTATATGCTCCAGATGCCGATTTTTATTGTGATTGTCGGACTCATTTATCTGGTAGAAGTATTATCTGTTATGATTCAGGTAACTTACTTTAAAAAGACAGGTGGAAAGAGATTTTTCAAAATGGCTCCGATTCATCATCATTTTGAATTATGTGGCTGGTCAGAAACAAGAGTCGTCGCTGTATTTTCCATTATTACAGCACTTCTGTGCCTGATCGCACTGATGGCCATGTAATGATGCCAAATCTCAAAAGTCCGAAGCACGAAGCCGAGGCATTACGTGAAGTAGAGAGAAAATATGAAAATACCGAATCGCGAGATTGGGTATGAATGCAGGAGGAAGATAAAATGGTAGTAGCAGGAAAGAAAGTGCTGGTATTCGGTTCTGGAATCAGTGGAATCGGGGCAGTGAAATTACTGGAAGAGAATGGAGCGGATGTGGTGCTCTATGACGGAAATGAAAAACTGACTGAAGCAGACGTGCGCGCAAAGCTTCAGGAAGGAAGCAAAGCCCGGATCATAATCGGTGCTTTTCCAGAGGAACTTCCAAATACGCTGGATCTGGTGATCTTAAGTCCGGGTGTACCGACAGATCTTCCGATTATTTTAAAGATGAAAGAAAAAGAGATTCCGGTTATCGGAGAAGTGGAACTTGCATATACATTTGGTAAGGGAGACGTACTTGCAATTACCGGAACGAATGGCAAGACGACAACAACAACACTTCTCGGTGAGATCATGAAGGCTTACCAGGATGATGTGTTCGTAGTTGGAAATATTGGGAATCCGTATACTGTTGCAGCAGATCTTATGACAGAGCATTCCATTGCCGTGGCAGAGATGAGTAGTTTTCAGCTAGAGAGTATCGTGTCATTCCGCCCAAATGTAAGTGCAATCCTGAATTATACACCGGATCATTTGAACCGGCATCATACGATGGAAGCTTATATTGCTGCTAAGGAGAATATTGCAAGAAATCAGACAGAAGACGATTATTGTGTTCTGAACTATGAAGAGCCGGTTATGCGTAAATTCGCAGAGACATTAAAGTGTCATGTTCTGTTCTTCAGCAGTCAGCATAAGCTGGAAAAAGGTATTTATCTGGATAACGATAAAATTATTTACAAGAATCCGGATGAAGTCGAAGTCTGCCATGTTGACGAACTTCAGATTTTAGGAACGCACAATTATGAAAATGTTATGGCAGCTGTATGCATGGCAGCTGTTTATGGCGTTCCGATGGAGACAATCAGGAAGGCAATTCTTGCATTTAAAGGAGTCGCACATCGTATAGAATATGTGGCTGAGAAAAACGGAGTTGTTTATTACAATGATTCTAAAGGAACGAATCCGGATGCCGCAATTAAGGCAATCCAGGCAATGCGCCGGCCGACAATCCTGTTAGGCGGGGGATACGACAAGGATTCCGAGTATACAGAGTGGATTAACAGTTTTGATGGAAAAGTCAAGAAACTGATCCTGATGGGTGCGACAAAAGAAAAGATTGCGAGAGACTGTGAAAAATGTGATTTTCATGATTATGTGTATGTGGACACATTTGAAGAAGCTATGAATCTTGCAGTGGAGATGGCAGAGCCGGGAGATGCAGTGCTTCTGTCTCCGGCGTGTGCAAGCTGGGGCATGTTCCCGAATTATGAAGTACGTGGAGATAAATTTAAAGAGATTGTAAATTCCTTATAAGGAGTGCGAATGGATTGACACGTATGGCAGCAAGAGGCAGATACGATTATACGCTCCTGACAGTACTGGGAATTCTGGTGCTGTCAGGTCTTATCATTCTGTATAGTACAAGTGCGTATAATGGGGAAGTGAAATTCTGTGACAGTTCCTATTATCTGAAAAAGCAGGTATTTGCGACTTGTCTTGGTTTTCTGGCAATGTTTTTTACTGCACAGCTTGATTATCACAGATTGAAGAACATAGCGTGGCTTTGTTACCTTGTGGCGCTGCTTCTGTCGATTGCTGTCATATTTGTGGGCAGGGAGTATAATGGTTCCAAGCGCTGGCTTGCACTTGGTCCACTGTCATTTCAACCATCGGAATTTGCAAAGGTTGCGGTTATTTTATTTCTGGCTTCTTACGTCACACGCAATGTGAAAAAAATGTACCGTATGCGGACATTGATAAAAATCATGATAGTCGTGCTGCCGATAGTAGGATTGGTCGGAGCCAGTAACTTGAGCACAGCAATCATTATTCTGAGTATAGCAGTCGTTTTGATTTTTGTGGCGAGTCCAAAGTACGGGCAGTTTATTTTTCTGGGAGCGGCCGGGGCAGGATTTATGGGAATCTTTCTTGCTTTGGAGAGCTACCGGCTGGAACGGCTTGCAGTCTGGAAGAATCCGGAAGCTTATGAAAAGGGATATCAGACTCTGCAGGGATTGTATGCAATTGGGAGTGGAGGATTATTTGGAAGAGGGCTGGGACAGAGTATTCAAAAGCTTGGCTTTGTACCGGAAGCCCAAAATGATATGATTTTTTCCATCATTTGTGAAGAACTTGGATTATTTGGCGCATGTTTTATTCTGATGCTTTTTCTGCTTCTGATCTGGCGTTTTTTTGTCATTGCAACGCAGGCAAAAGATCTGTTTGGAGCATTGATTGCTTCCGGGGCAATGGCACATATGATGATTCAGGTCATCTTAAATATTGCGGTCGTGACCAATACGATCCCCAATACTGGAATTACGTTGCCATTCATTAGTTATGGCGGAACTTCAGTTGTATTTTTACTGGTAGAAATGGGGCTTGTACTAAGCGTCTCGAAAAATGGAAGTTACTGTGAAGAGGAGATTACAGAATAAGGAGCAGGGGTGAATGAAAAGGGAAGAATACCTGGACGACTATCAAGATCATGCAGAAAGACGTCCGAAAAAGAAAAAAAAGAAGAAAAAACGAAAACATAGAGTTTATGCTTTTTTTGTATTGCTCTTTGCCTTTTTAATTCTTGTACTTGGAATTTTTATTTTGTTTCATGTCCAGAAAGTAGAAGTGAAGGGAAATGATTATTGCAGTACAGAAGAAATTGTAAAATCTGTTCAGAACGATAAATATTCGGTCAATGGACTGTATGTGCTTGCAAAATATAAACTCGGTTATGGAAAACAGCCGGACTGTTTTGAAAGTATTAAGGTAAGTCTTAAAAATCCGTGGACGCTTAAGATTACAGTTCAGGAGAAGGAAAGAATCGGATATGTAATGGATTCAGATGGAAAGTATTACTATTTTGACCAGGATGGTATGGTCGTAGATGTAGAGGAAGCACCGGTAGATGGAATTCCGCTTGTAGACGGTATGGATCCGGACGAACTTAAGCTTTACCACAAATTGAAAAAGAAAAGTTCGATTATCTATCAGGAGATACTGGAAGCTACCAGAGAGATGAAAAAGTACGAGTTGTCTGTCACAAAGATTATGTGTCGTTCTGACAGAATTTATGTGTACATCGGGAATGTATGTGTGAGCCTTGGAAATGATGTCACTTCCGTGAAAGTTGCGCAGATTCCTAAGATTCTTGAAAAGCTGGAAGGAAAAGAAGGAACGCTTCATCTGGAAAATTTTTCTGATGAGAGTGACACAGCGACTTTTGATATTGGAGTTTTTCCGGAAGATGCAGGATAAAACAAAAAAAATTGAAAAAGTCATGAAATTCTATTGATATTTTGGACAAAAGTCTATATTATAGAAATATATATGGGTGTATAATGTATAATAAGGATAACAAAGGAGGAGAAACCCTTGCTAGAAATTAAAACCAACGAGTCAGAAGCAGCGGCTAAGATCATAGTTGTAGGAGTCGGCGGCGGCGGTAACAACGCTGTGAACCGAATGATCGACGAGCAGATCGCCGGTGTGGAATTTATTGCAATTAATACAGATAAACAGGCACTTCAGTTAAGTAAGGCTCCGACACTTTTACAGATCGGAGATAAGATTACCAAAGGTCTTGGTGCGGGAGCAAGACCGGAGATTGGTGAGAAAGCTGCAGAGGAAAGTTCCGAAGAGATTGCAGCAGCATTAAAAGGAGCAGACATGGTCTTCGTTACCTGTGGTATGGGTGGCGGAACAGGAACAGGAGCTACACCGGTCGTAGCACGTATTGCCAAGGAACAGGGTTCCCTGACAGTCGGAGTTGTAACAAAACCGTTCCGTTTTGAGTCCAAGACACGTATGAACAATGCTCTTGCAGGAATTGAAAAATTAAAAGAAAGTGTAGACACACTGATCGTCATTCCAAATGATAAGCTTCTTGAGGTTGTTGATAGACGTACAACTATGCCGGAAGCACTTAAGAAGGCTGATGAGGTGTTACAGCAGGGTATTCAGGGTATCACAGACCTGATCAATGTACCATCTTTGATCAACCTGGACTTTGCAGATGTTCAGACTGTTATGACAGACAAGGGAATCGCACATATCGGAAGCGGTATGGGACGCGGTGACGATAAGGCGCTTGAGGCAGTAAAACAGGCAGTTGCCAGTCCTCTTCTGGAGACAACAATTGCCGGAGCTTCTCATGTTATCATCAATGTATCCGGAGATATCACTCTTATGGATGCATCAGATGCAGCTGAGTATGTTCAGGATCTTGCCGGAGAAGATGCGAATATTATCTTTGGTGCAATGTATGATGATTCCAAGGCTGATGAGGCTACAATCACAGTTATCGCAACAGGACTTCACAATGTAGGAGGTACAGCTTCCAAATTAAAATCCAGACTGGAGAGCCAGCGCCCGGCAGCAAATGTGGGGCATACGGCTACACATACAGGACATGCTTCTGCATATGACAGACAGCCGGTTCGCCAGCAGGCAGCTCCAAAGCTTGATATGAGTATGGGATCTGTGAACAGAACAGTGGAAGAGCCGGAAGTTCCTAGAAGAACAGTTGGAGGAACATCACCTTCCATGGAGACACCGAGAACTCCGACAAGTCGTGTAAAAGAGCAGTCTATCAAGATTCCGGATTTCTTTAAAAAATAGGAATTCATATTAGAATACAAGATTGAATGAATAAAAGAGTCAAAGAAACGAATAAGTTTCTTTGACTCTTTTTGTATATAATAGGAAATTGCATTTCCTATTATATACAAAAAGCCTCCGGCAGGATGCGCACTGCGGCGTACAATGATGATGTCGCAAGCGACCGCCGCAGGCGCCAGAATATGCCAAGGCACATTCTTTATTCATCATTGTAAAAATACATCGACAAAAAATTCGTTCATTTGTGGTAAATACATGAATTATGTCATATGAAATTACATGGCGAAAAAACATGGAAAAAGAAGAGATAATGCGTAAAATCCTGTCGTAATAAACTGAATTGTTTCTTTCATTATCTGACAAAATCTACGTGTGGTCACACGTATAATAAAATCACTCAAAAGTACAAAATCGATTGCGTATACAAGAGGAAGAAGGTGGAACATGCACTATGAGCTGTACATAGATCTGTTTTTTCTTATTAATTTTCTGATGGATTATTTCCTGTTATTAATGGTAGGAAAGATGCTTAAGTGCCGGATCAGACGTCTGCGAATTATTGCGGGAGCAATGGTCGGTGCGTTTCTGACTTGCATATTTGTGGTCTTTTTGCGAGGAAAGATATGGAGGCTTGTGTTGTTTCACGGAGTCATGAATATGTGTCTGTTGAAAACAGGACTTGGGATAAAAGAAAAACGTACTCTGATAAAAGCATGGATATTGCTGTATGTCAGTGCATTTTTACTGGGCGGTATACTGAATGTATTTCAGCCATACGTTCGTGGAGGTGCAGTGTTTTTAATACTTGCATTTGCAGGATATCATCTTTGTCTTGGAATATGGGATTTGCTGGCTTATTTTCATAAAAATATGGCTGGCTCCTGTAGAGCCAGGCTGTATCAAAACGGAAGAGAATGTGAGATTTATGCCATTATTGACACTGGAAACAGGTTGCGGGATTCGTTGACGGGAAGACCGGTTCATGTAATTACAGGAGAGATAGCCGAAAAACTTGGCTGCACAGATTTTTCAAGTAAACGTGTAATCACCTATCAGAGTATTGGAAAGGAAAATGGTACGATGCCGATCCTTATGCTGGATTGTTTGTGCTGTCAGTGTGAAAAGGAAGAAAAATGGGTGGAAAAACCACTTGTGGCAGTCAGTGAGAGACAGAAGCTTTCCAATGTATATGACATGATCTTGAATCCTGATGATTTATAGCAGGCAGAAGAATAAATCGGACATTGAAAAATGTATTTATAGTCATTGTCGAAGTAAATAGTGGATTTAATATGGAAAGACATCTGTGAAAATGGAAGCTATGAAATGACTGATAAGTAAATAAAAAAGTTAATTTGTAAATGGAGGAATAGATATGTTAATGAAAGCAGTTATGCCCAAAAAGTTTCAGTTAAACGTAATTCCGGATTTTCGGACATTTTTATTTCCGGACGGAGGAGAGATACACTATATCGGAGGGTCAGACATTTTGCCTGCACCGTTAGAAGCAGATGATGAGGCGAGAGCAATCGGTTATCTGGGAAGTGCACATGACGAAGAGGCGAGGAAACTTCTGATAGAACATAATTTGCGCCTGGTCGTTTATATAGCGAAAAAATTTGATAATACTGGTATCGGAGTGGAAGATCTTATTTCCATCGGAACAATTGGATTGATTAAGGCAATTAATACATTTAACCCGATGAAAAATATAAAACTTGCGACCTATGCTTCCCGCTGTATTGAAAACGAGATTTTAATGTATCTGCGACGTAATAATAAAACGAAACTGGAAGTGTCAATCGATGAGCCGCTGAATGTGGACTGGGATGGAAATGAACTCTTGCTGTCAGATATTCTGGGCACGGAGGAGGATACGATTTATAAGGATCTGGAGCAGGAGGCAGAGAGGAAGATTCTGATAAAAGCACTGAATCTGTTGTCAGCAAGAGAACGTTCCATCATACAGATGCGCTTTGGTATCGGAACTGTGGACGGGGAGGAAAAGACGCAAAAAGAGGTGGCAGATCTGCTGGGGATTTCCCAGTCCTACATATCCAGACTTGAGAAAAAAATTATGGTGCGCCTGAGAAAAGAAATGGTGAAGTATTCCTGAAAAAGTGTTAGAATGAAAATAAAAAGGGGATACGTGTATGAAGCTTACTTTTATAGGAGCGGACCACGAAGTGACAGGTAGCTGCCACCTTGTTGAGGCCTGCGGAAAGAACATTCTGGTAGACTGCGGTATGGAGCAGGGGCCAGATCTTTACGAGAACCAGGAAATCCCGGTTGCATCGGGAGATATAGATTATATTCTCCTGACGCATGCACATATCGATCACTCCGGAAAGATTCCGATGCTCTGCAAACAGGGATTTCATGGAGAAATCGTAACAACATTTGCCACATCAGATCTGTGTAATATCATGCTGCGTGACAGTGCCCATATTCAAGAGTTTGAGGCGGAATGGCGGAATCGTAAAGCAAGGCGAAGCGGCGGACCGGAATATGAGCCGCTCTATACAATGGCGGATGCCGATGCAGCAATCAAATTGCTGGCACCGTGTGATTATGATCAAAGAATTACACTGTGTGACGGAATAGATATTCGTTTTACGGATGTAGGGCATCTTCTTGGCTCTGCGGCAATCGAGATGTGGATCACAGAGGGAGATATTTCCAAAAAGATCGTATTTTCCGGAGATGTGGGAAATCTGGATCAGCCGATTATCAAGGATCCAAAGAAAGTGACAGAAGCAGATTATATTTTGATTGAATCTACATATGGAGACCGGGTGCATGGGGATGTAAGACCGGATTATGTCGGAGAGTTTACAAGAATTTTAAAGGAGACTTTTGACCGCGGAGGGAATGTGGTCGTTCCATCCTTTGCAGTGGGACGTACACAGGAACTTCTGTATTTTATCCGTGAGATCAAGGAGAAAAACTTGCTGCCGGACTATCCGAATTTCGAGGTTTATGTGGATAGCCCGTTGGCAATTGAAGCAACGAACGTATTTAATAAGAATGTAAAATCCTGTTTTGACGAGGATGCACTTGCGATTATTGAGAAAGGAATCAATCCACTTGTTTTTCCGGGCTTAAAAACAACGATTACAAGTGATGAGTCTCGGATGATCAATTTTGATACAAAACCGAAGGTTATCTTATCGGCATCAGGAATGTGTGAGGCAGGACGAATCCGCCACCATTTGAAGCACAATCTGTGGAAAAAAGAAAGTACGATCTGTTTTGTAGGATATCAGGCGGTAGGAACACTGGGGCGAAAGCTGATTGAGGGTGCGGAATGCGTCAAGCTTTTTGGTGAGACAGTCGAAGTCAATGCGAAGATTGAAAGTCTGAAAGGTATTAGCGGACATGCAGACCGGAACGGACTTTTAGACTGGTTGTCAGGATTTGAGAACACACCGCAGCATGTATTCGTAGTTCATGGTGAAGATCAGGTTACGGATACATTTGCAGAAGCAATTACGGAAAAGTTTGGCTGGCCGGCCATGGCACCGTATTCTGGAGGATGTGTGGATCTTGCTACAGGTGAAATCCTGTCAGTTGGAATTAAAGAACCGAAAAAGGCAGTGGAAAAACCAGCACAGATCCGTAAGCAGAATGCATTTTACAGAGTGGTCGCAGCGGCAAAGAGGCTGCTTGATGTGGTATATAAGAATGAAGGACTTGCAAACAAAGAACCGATGAAGTTCGAGAATCAGATTAATAATCTGGCAGACAAGTGGGACAGATAAGAGTGTCAGATTTGGCAAAATAATCAGACCTATAAAGTGGTTTGCATGGCTGGCGGGATAAGATGATGCCGGACATGTGATGTCAAGGGGCAAAAATTTTTTAATTTCATGACACTTACGAATAAGTAACCTGCATATGGAGAGAATTTCTACTAGACGTAATCAGAAAACATCTGGCAGGAGGTTCGAAAAAATGCAGGGAAAAGTTGAAATATGTGGTGTGAATACGGCAAAGCTTCCTATCCTGAAAGAAGAGGAGAAGGAAGCTTTGTTTGCGCGTATTAAAGCGGGAGATGATGAGGCAAAAGAGGAATATATCAAAGGAAATTTAAGACTGGTTCTAAGTGTGATCAAACGATTTCATTCCAGTAATGAAAACCCCGATGACTTATTTCAGATTGGTTGTATCGGGCTGATTAAGGCAATCAATAATTTTAATACGGAGCTGGACGTCAAATTCAGTACTTATGCAGTGCCTATGATCATTGGAGAAATTCGGCGTTATATGCGGGATAACAGCAGTATACGAGTCAGCCGTTCCCTTCGTGATACCGCATACAAAGCAATTTATGCGAAAGAAAATTATGTGAAACAGAATATGCGAGAGCCTACAGTTCAGGAAATCGCACAGGAGATTGGAATAGCCAAGGAGGACATTGTCTATGCGCTAGATGCCATTCAGGCACCTATGAGCCTCCAGGAGCCAGTGTACAGTGACGGAGGCGACGCACTTTACGTGATGGACCAGAT
>OGCM01003437.1_pt1 | contig 12228 bp, 8 predicted proteins | sample 1570151 | NCBI WGS metagenome assembly OGCM01 (sample SAMEA4370582, study PRJEB24528) | human gut metagenome
TCTTCAACCATGAGGACGCCACCCAGAAGACCTTCGACGAGAAGAACGAGGAACTGTACAAGGCCTCCGCCGAAGCGAACACCTGGGGCAACGTGACCATGCCCGTCGTAGGCAACATGGGCTACATCCTCTACATTCTGCTCTCCATCGTCGGCGGATTCATGGCGCTCTCCGGCATGGGCAACTTCGGTCTCGCCGGCGCGGGCAAGCTCACCCTCGGCGCCCTCATCTCCCTGCTCACCCTGTCGCGCTCCTTCGTCAACCCGCTCGGCCAGGTCTCCATGCAGTTCAACATGGTGATGATGGCGCTCGCCGGCGCATCCCGCATCTTCCAGCTGATGGATGAGAAGCCCGAGGACGACGGCGGCTCCGTCACACTCGTCAACGTCGAGCTCGGCGAAGACGGCCGCACCATGACCGAAGTGGACCACGAAACCGGCCATTGGGCCTGGAAGCGTGAGGAAGGCGACGACGGCACCCGTTCCCTGAAGGCCGCGCAGTCGCTGAGCCCGAAGGCCGCGGAAGTGGCAAGGAAGGCGCGCGAGAACGCGATCACCTCGCCGGACGGGCGCCTGACCCTGCTGCAGGGCGACGTGCGTTTCACCGACGTGACCTTCGGCTACAACCCGGACAAGCCCGTGCTGCACGACATCACCTGGTTCGCCAAGCCCGGCCAGAAGGTCGCGCTCGTCGGCGCCACCGGTGCCGGCAAGACCACGGTGACCAACCTGATCAACCGCTTCTACGACATCCAGGAAGGCATGATCCTGTATGACGGCATCTCCGTCAAGGGCATCCGCAAGCCCGACCTGCGCAAGTCGCTCGGCATCGTGCTGCAGGACGTGAACCTGTTCACCGGCACCGTGATGGACAACATCCGCTATGGCAAGCTCGACGCCACCGACGAGGAGTGCATCGCCGCCGCTAAGCTCACCAACGCGGACAGCTTCATCCGCATGCTGCCCAACGGCTACCAGACCGTGCTCGAAGGCGACGGCTCCGGTCTGTCCCAAGGCCAGCGCCAGCTGATCTCCATCGCACGCGCCGCAGTGGCAGACCCGCCGGCCATGATCCTCGACGAGGCCACTTCGTCTATCGACACCCGCACCGAGGAAGTGGTGCAGGCCGGCATGGACAACCTCATGAAGGGCCGCACCGTGTTCGTGATCGCGCACCGCCTGTCCACCGTGCGCAACTCCGACGTGATCATGGTGCTCGACCATGGCCGCATCATCGAACGCGGCTCGCACGACGAGCTCATCGCGCAGAAGGGCGAATACTACCAGCTGTACACGGGCGCCGTGGAACTGGAGTAAGGCTCCTTCTGCTTCGTTCCTGTCCCGTTCTTGGTGAATTGGACAGGCTGAACGGTAGTGTTCAACGAATGCAAGGGCCGTGCGGAAGCCACATATGTGGCTTCCGCACGGCCCTTGCGCATATGGCTCCCATGAATCGGCGGGCATGACCTTTTACGCAGGGTGCGCCCGCTGTGGCTTTTCATGGATTCCCCGAATCAATGGCGAAAAATCCATTGCGGGGACTACTCATGCGGTTCCGTAGGCGGTTTGGGTGTTCCGTAGGTGGTTGGGTCTGAATACCCGGCATGAAAACGGCCAGAATAAAGCCTTTCTCCAACCCCGATACTCTGACCAACCACCTACGGAAGCGAAAAACCACCTACGGAACTAGTCCAAGCCGTAACGGTGACTGGCTATCGCTCGGGCGACCATGCCGAACAGTTCGTTCAGCTTCTGTTTGGATGCCAAATGCTCGCGGGTGGCGACAAAAGGCGTGAATCCAAGATCCCTCAGCCGGTTGCGCTTATCGAGGTCATACATCCAGCGGCCGTGGGTGTAGTGGTAATTTCCGTCGTATTCTATACAGACGCGGTCATCCGGGTAGGCGATATCCACCTTCATCGTGCCCGAGCCGCGTATGTGGTCAATGATCTCATAATTGACATGTGCCTCAGGCAGCCCGTAGGCATCGCTCTCCAAACGAAGCACCGTTTCCTGCGGGGAATCGGTACCTGGTTTGGACAGGCGCAAGGCCTTTCTGCATTTGGCGCTCCCAATGAATCGCGGCGCACTCCGGATGTAGTCGGAGAGCTCATCGTGAGTGCAGACGCGTAAATCGGGATTGGCGCAAGTGAGCCAATCCATGGCGATCACCAGACTCCGTTCGTCGACATAGGGCGCAATCTGGCAGACCGCCTGCATCGCGGAGACGCTTGACACCAATTCGTCGGCGTGCGCCACGTCTACGCCATGCCTTGCGTAATGGAATTTCATCCCCTGGATTTTCCGCAGGTCACGTTGCCGGCACACCGAAACGTGAACGAGCTCCGAACCATATCCGGGTAAATAATTCATGGTGGCAATCATGCCATGCAGCTCCAGCGCTGTGCCGTGGCTTACATAGAGTGGAACCGAGGAGCGTGACCTTATCCGCGACAACACCTGCCTGCATTCAAGATGCCGTCTCGCCGCCTCCTCCCGTGCCTGCTCTAATGTGAAAAATGTATTGTGTCCGAAGCTTTCCATGCGCTGACGGTATATGGAAAGCCAGCAGCCCCGCAACCGTCTCCGTGAAAAATGTGGATATGTGTATGGTTCCATCCGCAGCATCACCGGGGAGAGGCCTGATGTATACGCGTCCGGTAGAACCGATGCGGAGCGTGGCGTCATCGAGGGGTGGCTCACATGGCAAGTCGGCCACGCAGAAGGGCGGGCGCTTCCAGCCGCAGGCCCGTGGGGCTGACGGTGACCGCGTTTCTCCACGGTGTCAGCCGCGTTTGGAACCCTGCCGACTGATGCCACCTTTATGACCGGTCGCTTTGAAAGGCAGACCGGCGTTGCTGAGTCCTTTGCTCCGCATGTTCTGCAGGGCAAAGGATTTTTGTTGTGCACGCAGTTCGTTCATCCGTTCCGTGGACTGATGCGCGATTCGCGGTTTCCGTGATTGCTCTGGCTGTGTCATGGCTATAAGAATACGTTCGGTAATGTAATATGATGGATTTAGTAATGCTTTTACTAAAATCTGATGAGGCATCCATGGGAGGGCGAGGGAGCGATGGCGACCATCAAGGAGATTGCGAAACGTACGGGATTTTCGCAGGCCACGGTGTCGCGTCTGTTGAATGGCGATCCGACGCTGTCGGTGCGTGAGGAGACGCGTCGCGCGATCATCCGCGCCAGCGAGGATTTGGGATACAGCGCCCAGGCCAAGCGTATCGTCATTCCGCACGAAGTAGCCTTGTTGGACAACGAGGAGTCCGACGAAACGCTGCGTGATTCGTATTTTGCCGATTTGCGTTCGGCGCTGGAACATAACGCCAAACAGCAGCGTATGGAGCTCACTGTTTTCCACAGTCTTGACGAGATGTTGAATCAGAAGGGGAAATTCGATGGTTTCATGGCTATCGGCGCCAATGTCATAGCCGAAAGCGACCTTGAGAAGTTGCATGAGGTCATGCCATACGGTGTGTTCATCGATGTGAATCCCGCACCGAACCTGTTTGATTCCGTGCAGCCCGACCTACAGCAGACCGTGCATGACGCGGTCGAAGCATGTGCGAAGGCTGGCATGAAGCGTGTCGGATTCATCGGCGGCAAGGGGAGGCTGACGAATTTTTATGAGGTGGACGAAGAGGGGCGTGCCACATATTTTCGGCGTGAAATGGGCCGTTATGGTCTCGACCTGCGTGGACTGGTGTATTCTGACGGCTTGTTCACCGTGGAGAATGGTCGCAAGCTGGGGGAGCAGTTTATCCGTGACCACAACGGCGCACTGCCTGACGCAGTTATTGTTTCGGCGGACATCATCGCGGTCGGCGTGCTGCAGGCGTTCAACGCGGTTGGTGTGATTGTGCCCCGCGACATCAGCGTCATCAGCATCAACAACCAGACGATTGCCCAGCTGACGTCGCCGCCGTTGAGCACTTTCGCAATCGATCAGAACGAGCTTGCGCGCGTTGCGATTCTCACCTTGGCTGATGCGATTGCCAGCAAGCGCACAGTACGGCAGCATGCGTACCTGTCGACGACGCTGGAAGTGCGAGATAGTTTCGTGCCGGCGCAGCCGAAACGTGAATCGCGGCCAAAATTGCAGACCCGATCGAAGCGATCTGCCCGGTCGAAACGGGCTGCTTAGCGTACGTATGTGCGGAAAAATATGAAAGGCGATTGATGATGCTATGTCATCAATCGCCTTTTGTTTGTCTACTGTCGGCGAAATACCGCGAATCGCACACAATATGACATGTATATGTGCAGAATCGCACAAAATGCGACACGCCCAACAGTGCACAACGCAGATGTTAAATTTTACTAAACAGGGGTAAAGGGATATACTTAACTCATGCGAAATCAAATGATGATTTCCGATTACAGCTTCAATCACAACTTCTAAGGAGAAGTACGATGGCAGAATCCAATGTCGCAGCCGCACCGAAGGAGACGCAGCAGTCTGCGAAGCCAACCAGGAAAGGCAGTCTGCTGTCCCGCGTGGCCTATTCATTCGGCAACGTCGGCCAATCCGCCTTCTACAACGCGCTGAGCACCTACTTCATCGTCTACGTCACCAGCTCGCTGTTCTCCGGCGTTGACAAGGCGCTCGCTACCAAGCTCATCGGCGTTATCACCGGCCTTGTGGTTGTCATCCGTATCGCGGAGATCTTCATCGATCCGCTGCTGGGCAACATCATCGATAACACCAAGACCAAGTGGGGTCGTTTCAAGCCATGGCAGCTCATCGGCGGCACCGTTTCCGCCGTTCTACTCGTGCTGGTCTACACCGGCCTGTTCGGCTTGGTGAACGTCAACACCACGCTGTTCATCGTGCTGTTCGTCATCACCTTCATCGTGCTCGACGTGTTCTACTCCCTGCGCGACATCTCCTATTGGGGCATGATCCCGGCGCTGTCCTCCGACTCCCATGAGCGCTCCACCTACACCGCCCTCGGTTCCTTCGGCGGCTCCATCGGCTACAACGGCCTGACCATCGTGGTCATTCCGATCGTCACTTACTTCAGCTACATCTTCACCGGCAAGCACCAGGAAAGCCAGAGCGGCTGGACCTGCTTCGCCATCATCGTGGCTATTCTCGGCGTCCTCACCGTGTGCTCCGTCGCGTTCGGCACCAAGGAAAGCACCAGCACCCTGCGCGCCAAGGCCGAGGACAACGGCGGCCCGCTCGCCGCGTTCAAGGCTCTCGCCCAGAACGACCAGCTGCTGTGGGTCGCCCTGTCCTACCTGCTGTACGCCATCGCCAACGTGGCCACCACCGGCGTGCTCATGTACATGTTCAAGTTCATCCTGAACAACTCCGCCGCCTACTCCATCGTCGGCGTTGTCTCGGTCATCGCCGGCATCATCATGGCGCCGCTGTACCCGATTCTGAACAAGCGCATACCGCGTCGCTACCTGTACCTCGGCGGCATGGTGCTCATGGTCCTCGGCTACCTGCTGTTCATCGTCGGCACCAACAACCTCGCCGTCGTCACCGTCGGCCTGGTGTTCTTCTACCTGCCGCAGACCTTCATCCAGATGACCGCCATCCTCTCCCTGACCGACTCCATCGAATACGGCCAGCTGAAGAACGGCAAGCGCAACGAGGCCGTCACCCTGTCCGTGCGTCCGATGCTCGACAAGATCGCAGGCGCCTGCTCCAACGGTATCGTCGGTGCCGTCGCCATCGCCGCCGGCATGATCGGCTCCGCCACCGCCGCCGACATGACCGCCGCGAACATCCACACTTTCAAGGTCTGCGCCTTCTATGTGCCGCTGGCTGTCATCATCCTGAGCGGTGTTGTGTTCCTGCTCAAGGTGAAGATCAGCGAGAAGATGCACGCCGACATCGTCAAGCAGCTGGAAGAGCAGCTTAACGAAGGCTGATTCGCTCTCGGAAAGCGATTGGCGCGATTGATTTGCGATTGAACCGCGGTCGTCGCGCAGGAAGAGCCGCATGGTGGATGCCATGCGGCTCTTTCGTTTACCTACGTTCGTAGTGCGTGCTACGCTGTCGACTGAAAAGCAAAGCAACGATCCGTCATCAGCGGGGAGCTTCCGGAAGAACGGCGGCGGTCGTCGCGCGTAAATCGCGCGGTGCGATCGCAGGCTCAGTAGAACCGGCGGGATCGGCCCGAACAGCCGAACGTCAAGCGGTCGTATGAAACCTGTGCAGGGAAGCCTGCGTAAGAAAACAGGGGAGTGCGGCAAGCGAGGTGGTACCGCGGTGTCGGACGTGCGCAATCGCACGAAAATCATCGTCCTCGTAAAGTAAGTAATGAAACCGCCAAACGAGGAGCATACGGTGAGCGAATCCACCAATCATGTGTATCCGAAGGCTGCTGCCGGCGAGCAGAGCGCCAATGTCGCGCCGAACCCCAGCTTCCCCAAGCTTGAGGAGTCCGTGCTTGACTACTGGGACAAGGACGGCACCTTCCAGAAGTCCATCGAACGCCGTCCTTCCGGCGATCACAGCCAGAACGAATTCGTCTTCTTCGACGGTCCGCCGTTCGCCAACGGCCTGCCGCACTATGGCCACCTGCTGACCGGTTACGCGAAGGACGTCATCCCGCGTTACCAGACCATGAAGGGCCACCGCGTCAACCGCGTGTTCGGCTGGGACACGCACGGTCTGCCGGCCGAGCTTGAAGCCCAGAAGGAACTGGGCATCGACTCCGTCGACCAGATCAAGGAACTGGGCATCGACAAGTTCAACGACGCCTGCCGCGCGTCCGTGCTCAAGTACACGAACGAGTGGAAGGACTACGTGCACCGTCAGGCCCGTTGGGTCGATTTCGAGCACGGCTACAAGACCCTGAACATCACGTACATGGAGTCCGTGATGTGGGCCTTCAAGCAGCTGTACGACAAGGGTCTGGCCTACCAGGGCTACCGCGTGCTGCCGTACTGCCCGAAGGACCAGACGCCGCTGTCCGCGCACGAGCTGCGCATGGACGCCGACGTGTATCAGGACCGTCAGGACACCACCGTGTCCGTGGCCGTGAAGCTGCGCGACGAGGAGGATGCCTACGCCGTCTTCTGGACCACCACTCCGTGGACCGTTCCGACCAACTTCGCCATCGTGGTCGGCGCCGACATCGACTACGTCGAGGTGCGTCCGACCGAAGGCAAGTTCGCTGGCAAGAAGTTCTACCTCGGCAAGCCGCTGCTTGGCTCCTACGAGAAGGAACTTGGCGAGAACTACGAGATCGTGCGCGAGCTTAAGGGCGCCGAAATGGAAGGTTGGCGCTACTACCCGGTCTTCCCGTACTTCGCAGGCGACGAGAACGCCGCCGAGGGCAAGGTGCCGGGGCCGGAAGGCTACCAGATCTTCACCGCCGACTACGTCGACACCGTTGAAGGTACCGGCCTGGTCCATCAGGCCCCCTACGGCGAGGACGATATGAACACGCTCAACGCCAAGGGCATCAAGAGCGTGGACGTGCTCGACGCGGGCTGCAAGTTCACGTCGCTGTGCCCGGATTACGAGGGCATGTACGTGTTCGACGCCAACAAGCCGATCCTGCGCAACCTGCGCGCCGGTGACGGCCCGCTGGCCCGCATCCCCGAAGAGCAGCGCGCCATCCTCTTCCAGGAGAAGAGCTACGTGCACTCCTACCCGCACTGCTGGCGTTGCGCCACCCCGCTGATCTACAAGCCGGTGAGCTCCTGGTTCGTGGCCGTCACCAAGATCAAGGACCGCCTGCTCGAACTCAACCAGCAGATCAACTGGATTCCGAACAACGTGAAGGACGGCCAGTTCGGCAAGTGGCTGGCGAACGCACGCGATTGGTCGATCTCCCGCAACCGTTTCTGGGGCTCTCCGATCCCGGTATGGGTTTCGGACGATCCGAAGTACCCGCGTGTGGACGTGTACGGTTCACTCGATGAGCTCAAGGCCGACTTCGGCGATTATCCGCGCGATCATGAGGGCAACATCAACATGCACCGCCCGTACATCGACGAGCTGACCCGCGTCAACCCGGACGATCCGACCGGCAAGAGCCACATGCACCGCATCAGCGACGTGATGGACTGCTGGTTCGAATCCGGTTCCATGAGCTTCGCCCAGTACCACTATCCGTTCGAAAACAAGGAAACCTTCGAACAGCACTTCCCGTGCGACTACATCGTGGAATACATCGGCCAGACCCGTGGCTGGTTCTACGTGCAGCACGTCATGGCCACCGCCCTGTTCGACAGGCCGGCGTTCAAGAACGTGATCTGCCACGGCATAGTGCTCGGCTCCGACGGACAGAAGATGTCGAAGCATCTGCGCAACTATCCGGACGTGAACGGCGTGTTCAACGACTTCGGCTCCGACGCCATGCGCTGGTTCCTGATGAGCTCGCCGATCCTGCGTGGCGGCAACCTGATCGTCACCGCCGATGGCATCCGCGACACCGTGCGCCAGGTCATGCTGCCGGTGTGGAGCTCCTACTACTTCTTCACCCTGTACGCGAACGCCGCCGGGTATGACGCCCGTATGCTGCGTGCCGACGAAGTGGCGAAGCTGCCGGAAATGGACCGCTACCTGCTGGCCCGTCTGCGCCGCCTAGTGGAGAAGACCCAGCATGCGCTGGACAACTTCTACATTTCCGACGCGTGCGATGCGGCGAGCGACTTCATCGACGTGCTGACCAACTGGTACATCCGCAACAACCGCGAACGTTTCGGTGCGGGCGATGAGAACGCGTTCAACACGCTGTACACCGTGCTCGAAACCTTCATGCGCGTGCTGGCCCCGCTGGCTCCGATGGAAGCCGAAGCCGTGTGGCGCGGCCTGACCGGTGGCGAATCCGTGCATCTGGCCGACTGGCCGTTCCTGAAGGATAAGCTGACCGGCGAAACCACCGAATTGGGTGCTGTGCTGCAGGATGACGCCGCGCTGGTGGCTGCGATGGAGAAGGTGCGTGAGGTTGTCTCCGGCACGCTTTCCATGCGTAAGGCCAAGCAGATTCGCGTGCGCCAGCCGCTCGCCAAGCTGACCGTGGTGGTCGAGAACCCGGATGCGGTCGCCGCCTACAGCGACGTGTTGAAGGGCGAGCTCAACGTGAAGGATATCGAGTTCTGCACGCTGGAGGACGCCGGCTCCCATGGTCTGAAGATCGTGAACGAGCTGCGCGTGAACGCGCGTGTGGCCGGCAAGCGCCTGCGTAAGGACGTGCAGTTCGCCATCAAGGCGTCCAAGAGCGGTGCCTGGCATGTGGACGCCGCCGGCGTGCCTGTGTGTGAGACTCCGAACGGCGAGATTGCGCTTGAGGAAGGCGAATACGAGCTGATCAACCGTGTGGAGGAGGAGAACGCGCAGGAGGCTGCGAACTCCGTGTCCGCCGCGCTGCCGACCGGTGGCTTCGTGATCCTCGACACCGAACTGAACGACGACCTGCTGGCCGAAGGCTACGCCCGCGACGTGATCCGCGCCGTGCAGGAGGCCCGTAAGGCCGCTGGCCTGGAAATTTCCGACCGCATCACGCTGAAGGTGACCGTGCCCGCGGACGATGTGGCCAAGGTCGAACAGTTCAAGGACCTCGTGGCGCATGACACCTCGTCCGACAGTGTAAGCGTCGAAGCCGGCGCCGAGCTGGGCGTGGAGGTTGCTAAGGTCTGAGGTGGTTGGCTGGGTGGCTGACTGACGATAGTATGTGGGGGTGTGTTTCTCCTGTCGAGTTTGGCAGGAGAAACACACCCCCTACTACTATTTGTGTTGGGGCGTACTACGTATGCACAGGTATTTGGCGACGATAATCTTCGAATCAATCATTTCGTTTTTATCTTTTGCTGGAATGCGGTAGAGTAAAGACTATTCAGGGGGGTATCTGTAAAGGAGCAGGTTATGGTTCTATTAGCTCGTAAAGATGAGGAAGGCAATACTCAGGCTTTGTATGACCATCTTCATGGTGCAGGAAGATTGGCTAGTGGTTTCGAGGATGAATTCGCTGATATTTCACGTACGGCAGCCGTCTTGCATGATGTCGGGAAGGTTGCTCAGCAGTTCCAAACATATCTGTTATCGGATGATGGGCATAGGGGAGATGTGCAGCATGCCCGTCAAGGGGCGTTTGTCGTCAATGATTTTTTCGAGTCGAAAGGGGAAATTGAAGAGATAGCAAAGGAAATTCTTGAGCTTGCCATTTCTAAACATCACGGAGGTCTTCCTGATTGCATTGACGAGTCCGGGAATAGAGCTTTTCTTCTTGGGTTCACGGAGTCGGACAAAAGCAACGAGAAGTATGCGTATCAAGAAATCAAGCGGGGGCTTAACGGTTTGGCGCTCGATCTGCAATCGAATTTCCGAGGTTCAGCGGAAGATATCGCTTGTTTCCTGAAGAAAATTAAATCGCTGAGGCTGTCGAAAGATAGCATATACTTCTATCTAGGTTTGCTCGTTAAACTGATTTATTCGCGACTGGTGGATGCGGATAGGACGGATGCTGCTTGTTTCGAGACCCGAAAACAGTATCGGCCTAATGCGGTTGATTGGCAGAATCTGATTAGTCGACTCGATAAAAACATGAGATCTTTTGATTCGAGTTCGGAAATAAACAGGATAAGACATCAGATTAATGAACAGTGTTGTTTGGCGGGGGCGCGGGAAACCGGGATTTATCGTTTGTCGATTCCGACTGGCGGCGGTAAAACGTTGGCGTCGCTAAATTTTGCGTTGCATCATGCGCTGAAGACAGGAAAGCGCCGGATCATTTACGTGATTCCATATTTGTCTATCACAACTCAGACGGCAAAGACTTTCCGAGATGTACTTGGTCTGAACTCTGATAGCGATGTTCTATTGGAGCATTACTCCACTGCAGGTATGCAACGTTCCGCTGATGTAGCGGATAATGCGTCGAGTGAGTTTGAGGATGCCGGGGAGCATCAGCGCAAGTTGGCGGCAGAGCGTTGGGACAATCCGATAATTGTTACCACTATGGTGGAATTCCTTGAGACTGTCATGTCTGCTCGCGGAACCAAACTCCGGAAATTCCATAATATGGCCGACAGTGTCATCATTTTTGATGAAATACAGTCGTTGCCGATGAACACAATCAATCTGTTCAATGAGATCGTCAGCTTCCTATCGAAGATTACCAATTCAACGATTCTTTTGTGCTCTGCGACGCAGCCGTTACTTGAAAAAACCAAACGAGAGAATCTGCTTCTTTCGGAAAAGCCTGATCTTATTGCTGAAACGGAAAGCTATGAAGACAAGCTTCGACGTACAAGAATTGTTGCTTCAGCTGAAAATAAAAGCTGCGATGAACTAGGGCAGATTATTTATCAGCAGGCGCGGAAGAACGGCAATTGCTTAGCAATCGTCAACCTGAAAAAGGAAGCGCGTGAGATTTTCCAATGCTTGGAACGACTTGATGTGAATCATGAGTTTGAGCTGATTCGTCTCAGTACTGCCATGTGTGGAAGGCATAGAACGGATTGTCTGAACAGAATCGGTGCGCTACTTGATCCAGGTAATCCGAAACCTGTGATTTGTGTGAGTACACAGCTTATTGAGGCAGGTGTTGACATTTCGTTTGCTTGCGTGGTCAGGGCGATGGCTGGTCTGGACAGTATTATGCAGGCCGCTGGGCGCTGTAATAGGAATGGTGAATCGGTAGAACCAAAGAATGTGTATGTCTATCCATTGAAAGATGAAGACAGCATGGAAAGGTATCTGCCGGATATCGCAATGGGTAAGCAGCTCACTTTACAGATTATGGAGAACTATTCATTTTGGAAAGAGTCGTCGGCATCAGAAAACAAACGATTGCAAAATAAGACATGAATAAATCGATAGAACAGCAACGAAACTGAGCAAACCCCCTTAAATTACAACGAAAATGCGCCACGCCCGAACATTGCTTTCGTTTGCAAAGAAACTCCGCTGGATATAAACTGTCAGCAATTCAAAGCGCAAGCAACGAAGCAAACGCAACAAGGAGGACGACAATGAGTGTCGAAATCTCTGCCGAAAATCGGCAGGAATATCAGGCATGGACGCCGGTTGAGGAAGACTTGGAAGGTCTTCCCAAGAACATTTACGACGTCATCCTGCAAATGCGCGTCGACTGCAGCACAACTGACCGCAACCGCATGCCTTACTACGGTGCAGTCGATGATATCGACGAATTTACCGACATCCCGTACATCGACGATGGGACCCGAGCCCACGATAACGCCCGAATTCTTGCGCACTTTCGGATTCCGGCCCTGACGTAAGAGGGCA
>OGCM01003442.1_pt1 | contig 12212 bp, 10 predicted proteins | sample 1570151 | NCBI WGS metagenome assembly OGCM01 (sample SAMEA4370582, study PRJEB24528) | human gut metagenome
TATGAATATCCTCTTTATAGGTCAGGCCCGGATCTCTGAAATGGACATGAACATCCACCAGACCCGGAGCCGTCACCAGGCCCGTTCCATCGATTATCTGTTCATATTCCGCTTCTGTTCTTCCTCCCAGCGGTCTGTATTACGCCCGGTCAGGGCTCTGATCAAAGTAGTCTTGCCATGATCAATATGCCCCGCCGTACCTATTATCACATGTTTCATTCTAATATCTCCAGCCTATTTCTCCTGCCCCAGCAGTTCCTGCAGTTCTGCTGCGATCAATTTGAAATCTTCTGTCTCTATTGTCCGCACATCCAGCATGATCGTGTCATTAACCGTTCTCGGAATCATCGGCACGGTCAGATGCCGCATCTGGTCTTCCAAAGCCGCTACACTTTCATACTTTGGACGGATAGCTACTGCCATACTTGGTATCCGCTCCATCGGGAGTGAACCGCCGCCGATCTGAGATTCGCAGGATACCACATCCACCTTCGCCGGAATGTCTGTCGAGCGAATCGTTCTCGCAAGGCTTCTTGCCCGGCGCGCCACCTCGTCCAGTGGCTCTGTGATCATACGCAGCACCGGAATATGCTGAACCGCCCGTTCCTCTGACAGATATTCCTGAAGAACCAGTTCCAGTGCAGCCGCTGTGAATTTGTCAATTCTCAGTGCACGGGTAAGCTGATTCTTCTTCATCATATCGATGTATTTCTTCTTACCGACAATGATACCTGCCTGTGGGCCACCGAAGAGCTTATCGCCGCTGAAGCACACGACATCAGCCCCTTTAGCCACCGACTCCTGTACAGTCGGCTCATAGGTCAGACCATATTTGGACAGATCGATCAGCACGCCACTCCCCAGATCTTCAATCACCGGAATGCCATGTTCCTTCGCGATCGGCATCAGTTCATCGATTCCTACTGATTCAGTAAATCCAACGATCTTATAATTGCTGGTATGTACTTTTAATAATGCTTTTGTTTCTTCTGTGATATTCTCTTCATAATCACTGACATGCGTCTTATTGGTCGTACCCACTTCCACAAGCGTCGCACCACTCTGTGTCATTACATCCGGAATGCGGAACTTGCCGCCGATCTCGATCAGTTCACCACGGGACACGATGACCTCACCGCCTTTTGCAAGGGAGCTTAAAATCAGAAGTACAGAAGATGCATTATTATTGACAGCCATGGCTGCTTCTGCTCCTGTAATCTTACACAGCAGTTTCTCAAAATGCGAATAGCGCTCGCCGCGTCGTCCCTCTTCCAGGTTGTATTCCAGGTTGGAATAGCCTGTCACAATGTCAAATGCTTTCTTCATATGTTCCCGGCTGATCGGTGCACGTCCCAGATTGGTGTGCAGGATCGTACCCGTGCCATTGATTACTTTCTTCATATTAGGAGTGTGCATCTTCTCTACAGCATCTCCGATATGAGATACCAGAAGTGCAATCTGCTCCTGTGCTTTATCTTCCTCATCACAGCCGCCGATGAACGCTCGCAGGTTATCCATCTCTGCGCGGATCGCTTCCATCACAGAATCACGGCTGTATCTTTCAATCATTTCCTGGATTGTCTGACTCTCTAACAGAACGTCAACCTTCGGAATACTGCGGTATAATAGATTTTTATTCATGACTTTCGCCTCTCTAATACAGTCTGATTAATTTGTCACTCTTCTCAGCCACACGTCCGATCACAGACACCTTAGTATCAATGCCGGAGCGTGCAAAATCTGCCAGCATCTGTTCCAGATACTCCGGTGCTACGCTGATCAGCAGCCCACCTGATGTCTGTGGATCGTAAAGCAAATCCAGATAATGTTCTTCCACACTTCCTGTCTCTACTTTATCAATGGAATACCTGCGGTTCTTATAAGCTCCGGCAGGTACAAGTCCCATCTTGGCATAATCGATTGCATCTGCAAAATACTCAATATCACGCACCTTCAGTTCGAAGGTTACTTCACTGGCAGATGCCATCTCTACGCAATGCCCCAACAGCCCAAATCCGGTAATGTCTGTGCAGGCAGATACATCATAACGCTCTACCACCTGCTTGCCGATCTTGTTCAGCGAAGCCATTACCGTCTGTGCTTCCTGTATCGCAGATGGTGATGCAAAATCCGCTTTAATCGCGGTATTCACGATTCCGCTTCCAATCTGTTTCGTCAGGATCAGCACATCTCCCGGCCTGCATCCGTAGTTCTTAAATATCTTATCCGGATGTACAAACCCGGACACGCACAGACCATATTTCGGTTCGTCATCCTGCACGGAATGACCACCTACAAGTACGGCTCCTGCTTCTTTTACCTTATCTGCACCTCCTGCAAGAATGTCTCCCAGGATTGCCGGATCCAGGCAGTTCGGAAAGCCTACAATATTAAGTGCTACTGCAGGTTCGCCGCCCATCGCCCAGACATCACTCAGCGAATTGGCTGCTGCGATCTGTCCGAACATATATGGATCATCCACGATCGGTGTAAAGAAGTCCACGGTCTGGATCATGGCAATGTCGTCTGTTACTTTATAAATAGCGGCGTCATCAGAAGTCTCTATTCCAACCAGCAGATTATCATCCTGGAATTTTGGCAGCTTACTCAGAACCTGAGCAAGGGTCTCCGGACCTATCTTAGCCGCTCAACCCGCTGTCTTACTGAGACTTGTCAGCTTAACGTCTGTTTTCATTCTATAATATCCTCCTTTTGGGGAACCCTGCCGGCTATGGGCGAATGATCTTATCAGCCCCTGCCATAGTCTCTGCAATCACGTACATATTGGTCACAGATCCCACTGCAAGCTTCTCCTTAATTCCATAATAATCCAGGCAAGTTCCACATGTCATGATGTTCACGCCCTGTGCTTCCCGGGATTTCAGATCTTCCAGAGAGTCAGAGCCTTCACATGTAAGGGTTGCTCCACCGTTATAGAACAGCATAGTCTTAGGAAGCTTGTCTAACTGTGTAACTGCATAAATGAAGCCCTTGATCAGAACTTTACCAAGTTCATCATTACCGCTTCCCATACGGTCAGAGCTCACTACTACTACCATGTTATCTCTTGCATCCGGAATGCACGCTGTCTCTTCTGCATCGTCTGCTGTAACTGCTGCGCCTCCCATAGCGATTGTTACTTTGTATTCTTTTTCCCCAAGCTTTTCAGATGTAACCTTTCCACCGCTGGAAGAAGCCATCTTTGTAACATTCTGCACCGCAATCTCATTGTCCACCAATACTTCGATTGTCTCCGGTCCTGTCAGAGCCTGCATAGCTTTCTTTGTCTTAATAACCGGGATCGGGCAGCTATCGCCCATTGCATTAACTGTAATCATGATAATTTCCACCTTTCTTAAACTATCCCTTTACATTTATAGATATATTCTATCATTATAAGTGTAAAAGGTAAATATATTTTCTATACATCTGATTATAGTCCTTTTCTTTATTTTATTCAAATAGATAGCTTCTATATAGCCCGGCCGCTATAGACTGTTTCTATAAGTAATTGTTTTATAGACAGTTACCACTTTTCATTTGAGGATGCGCATGGTACAATTATTTTTATAGAAACGATAAAGAAAGAGGTACATTATGTGGATTGCAGATCAATGGAAAGATTATGAAGTAATAGATTGCAGCAAAGGTGAAAAATTAGAACGCTGGGGTGATTACCTGTTAGTCCGCCCGGATCCGCAGGTCATCTGGGATACTCCTAAAAAGAACCGTGGCTGGAAGCACATGAACGGTCACTACCACCGCAGCAAAAAAGGCGGCGGTGAATGGGAATTTTTCGACCTGCCGAAACAGTGGCAGATCCATTATAAAGATCTGACATTTAATCTGAAGCCGTTTAACTTTAAACACACCGGACTTTTCCCGGAACAGGCAACAAACTGGGACTGGTTCTCTGACAAGATCAAACATGCAGATCGTGAGATCCGGGTTTTGAACCTTTTTGCCTATACAGGCGGTGCTACCCTGGCAGCTGCCGCAGCAGGCGCAAAGGTAACTCATGTAGATGCCTCAAAAGGCATGGTAACCTGGGCAAAGGAAAACGCAGTCTCTTCAGGTCTGAAAGACGCTCCGATCCGCTGGCTTGTAGATGACTGTGTAAAATTCGTAGAACGCGAGATCCGCAGAGGCAATCACTACGATGCCATCATCATGGACCCACCGTCTTACGGACGCGGACCTAAGGGCGAGATCTGGAAGATTGAAGATTCCATCCATTCTTTCATCAAGCTCTGCACAAAGATATTATCCGATGATCCGTTATTCTTCCTGGTCAATTCATACACAACCGGACTCGCACCTGCTGTATTGACCTACATGTTAAGCACGGAACTTGCTCCATGGAACGGTACCGTAGAATCTCAGGAAATCGGACTTCCGGTTACAGAAAGCGGACTGATTCTTCCTTGCGGCGCATCTGGACGCTGGGAAGCAAAATAACGAAACTATTATGTATAAATTCAGCCCTATGACTAATCAAACATTTTTGATTACTAATCACATTGTTTGATTAATCATAGGGCTGATTGTGTATATTAATGCTTATTGAATCTTTATTCCATTTTCCATTTCTTCCGTCGCAGCTTCGTAAAAGCCTTTCATTGCGATAATCATATATTCCAGATCCTTCACGCCTGCCGTCTCATAGCTGGAATGCATGGCGAGCTGCGGAAGTCCGATATCCACGCACGGCACCGGAACCTGAAGTGCGGAAATATTGCCAAGTGTTGAACCGCCTGCGATATCCGAATGATTGGTAAATACCTGTGTCGGCACACCTGCTTTCCCACAGATACTGCGAAATACTGCCGCTGTCACGCCATCAGACGTATAACGCTGATTACCACTGAACTTAATCACAACTCCCTGATTCACTAACGGACGATTGGATGGGCATGCCTTTTCCGGATAATTTGGATGCACGGCGTGCGCATTATCTGCGGATAACATCATGCTTCCTGCGATCAATCTCCGATAATCGGACGCACTGCCGCCAAACGCTTCCTGTATCCGTTCCAGTGTATCCGCAAGAAATGTTGATGCCGCACCCTGTCTGGTGGAACTTCCTACTTCTTCATTATCATAAACACAGTGCACCGGAATCCGGTCATGTTCCTCTGCACTCAGAAAACTGGCCATAGATGAATACACACACTCCAGATCGTCTAATTTACCACTCGATATAAATTCATCTTCTGAGCCCCAGACACTGCCCGGCATACGGTTATATACATAGAGGTCACTTCCAAGAATATCTTCTTCCTTCACATCTGCTTCACGGGCAATCCGGTCCATAAAACTTTCCTTTTCGCCCTTTGTTCCCATACCGTATAAAGGCAGCATATCCTTCTGCGCATGGTAATCATATCCCGTATTGATATCACGGTTCATGTGGATAGCAAGACTTGGAAGCATCAGCAGATCCTTATCGATCTGAACCAGCTTCACTGTGACGCCTTCCTCGCTCTTCACAAGCAGTCTTCCCGCCACGGAAAGCGGACGGTCAAACCATGTCGAACAGATCATGCCGCCGTATTTCTCCACATTCAGACGGACATACGCCTGCTCTGACCACAGTTCCGGATTCTCCTTAAGCTTCAGGCACGGCGCATCACTGTGGCTTGCCACAATCTGGAAGCCGCCAAACGTTCCCTTAGGAACGCGGAATGCGACCATCGCGGAACCATTGCGGATCACGTAGTATTTGCCGCCCTGCTCCAACTTCCACTCTTCACGCTCCAGAAGCTGCTTATAGCCCTGTTCTGCCAGTTCCTGCTTCATATTATCAATCACATGGAACGGCGTTGGACTCTTTTCTATAAATCGGAATAATCCTTCTGTATAATTCATAATCATTCTCCTTTTCTCAATACCGATCAATACATCTAATTAATATTATAACAGATGTGACACTTTATCGGTAACGAATACGAAAGGTTTTCTGGATGCGATCCATACCAATGCCAGACAGAACAAAATCAACAGTATACTTTCTGTATTACTTCTCACCGAAGCCAGCACAGGAGTTGCGTATTTCAGACAACTGTACACCAGTCCATGAAAGATATATACTGCCATCGTTCGTTCTCCGATATAAGAATACGCTTTTTTCTCTGCCGGAAGCACCAGCATGAGCAGATAGATCAATACAAAAGACAGCACATAACATCCGCAACGGATCAGCATCCCCTCCACCGGATCCAACCCGAGTCCTGCATAAGAGTATCTGCCATAAAAAATCTTCACCGGAAGCTTATGGTGATAGTCATCCACAAACAATCCTATGATCAGCATTGTAAGAACAGCCAGCGCCCCACAGTATCCTGCCGGCTTCCGGAATCGTTCCAACACACTGCTGTCAAATTCCATTCCCGCCATAAAAAACGGAAAGAAAAAAAGAATCCTTGGTATAGACAGATAATTGCCGAGTCCCACAAAACCAATCAAAAGTCCGCCTGCAAACAGAAGCGGCATATGATACGGAACCTTCTTGATTACCGGTGCCAGCAGACGCCATACAAATAGCGCCATCAGATACCAGAGCGAGAACTTCGGCCGGTCAAAATAAAGTCCCGTATGTTTATCCAGCACCAAAGTATACAAGAAATAATATACCAGTTCATATACAAAATACGGTATAACCAGTCCCTGTATCAACCTTTTTATCGATGGAATGCGCTTAGAAAAATAACCGGATATAAAAATAAATGCGGGCATATGAAATGCCACAATTCCCCATTTTAATTCATATAAAAAAGAATTCTGGTCGTAACACGGTTCGATAAAATGACCGATTACAACCAGAATGATCAAAAGCACTTTATAGTTATCAAATAAATATTCTCTCTGTTGTTCCTGCTTCAATTTCATCACCAGAGACTATTTTAGTACACCGATGTCTGTCTTTCAATCCGCATTTTCTCAGAAAAAGCGATTGAATTTCACTGAAAATTCATGCATTTTATCCCATTCCATCCATAACTATCCTTGCGAATATCTTGACAAAAACTGTCTGGTGCGTTCTTCCTTCGGATGATCGATCACCTGTTTAGCGTCACCCTGCTCCACAATATATCCATCATCCATAAATATAATCTGATCTGCCACATCTCTGGCAAATGCCATCTCATGTGTAACGATGATCATGGTCGTCTTCTGATCAGCAAGACCACGAATTACACGAAGCACTTCTCCGGTAAGCTCCGGATCCAGCGCAGATGTAGGCTCATCAAAGCACAGGATATCCGGCTTTAACGCCAGCGCTCTTGCAATGGCAACTCGCTGCTGCTGTCCACCGGATAACTGGTGCGGATAATGACCCGTGCGGTCTGCCAGTCCCATCTGCGCCAGAAGTTCCTTTCCGTGTTCTTCTATTTCCGCGAGGATCTGTTTTCTATTCTGCTTATAATCCGGACGTTCCTGTGCCAGGAGCTTCTCAGCCAGTGTGACATTTTCCAGTGCCGTATACTGTGGAAATAAGTGAAACGCCTGAAATACCATGCCAAAATGCAGCCTCTTACTGCGCAGCTCCTTGTCGCTCATCTTCACCGGACGCGATGCGTCAAATACGGTCTCACCATTGACTGAAATTGTTCCCTGATTCGGCGTCTCCAGAAAATTCAAGCAGCGGAGCAATGTTGTCTTACCGGAACCCGATGATCCGATAATCGCCAGAGCATTGCCCTTTTCCAGGGAAAAACTTACATCTTTCAGAACTCGTGTGCTCCCAAAATGTTTCTCTATATTATTTACCTCTAAAACAGCCATTTCTCGCACACCTCCTATTTAAAATAATCCAGTTTTTTCTCAATATAGTTAAAGAGCAGTGTCAGGATACCGATAAAGATCAGGTAGAACACTCCTGTGTAGAACAACGGCCAGGTCAGTCCCGCTGATTTCATAAATGAATATCCTGCAAATGTCAGCTCATATGCCGCAATGATTCTGGCAAGAGATGTATCCTTAACCAGTGTAATAATCTCGTTAGACATCGGCGGCACAACACGCTTCACCATCTGAAGCAGTGTGATCTTAAAGAAAATCTGGCTCTTTGTCATGCCAAGTACCTGTCCTGCCTCTCTCTGTCCAGCCGGAACTCCTTCGATCCCACCCCGGAAAATAACTGAGAAATAACAGGCATAGTTGATTACAAAAGCGACTACCGTTGCCGTAATACGACCTGCTTCATTACCACTCCAGATATTATGCCCAAGCCACAGACCCGGTCCGTAAAAGATAATGATGAGCTGAAGCATCAGTGGCGTTCCCCGGATGATCCAGACAAAGACCTGAATCAGATAGCGGAGAGGTTTCCACCTGCTGGCACTTCCGATACCAAGAATCAATCCTGCCGGCAGTGCAAATACCAGCGTCAATATAAAGATTTGAAATGTGGTCCACAGACCTTTTGTTAATTCCAGTGTTACTGTTCCAAACATTGTATCTCCCTCTTACGCGATAACAAGGCAGAGAGCTCAGGCTCTCTGCCTTATCCACGATGTCTTTCATGCTGTCAGTTATATATGATTGCCGATTCTACTTCTGCTCCAGTACTGCATCTGCAATGCCGTATTTCTCAGCAATTTCCTGTGTCTTGCCATCTTTGTATGCCTTAGTAAGCTGTTCATTGATGTATGCTGCCAGATCAGAATCTTTACGGCATCCGACTCCATACTCTTCTGAAGTCAGTTCATCGGAGTGGATCAGATCCGGATAGCTTGTGCCTTCCCCGATCATGGCACTTGCCATCAGCAGGTCAATGATTGCCGCATCTGATGTGCCAGATGCAACTTCCATCAGGGCGTCTGCCTGCGATGCTACGGAATTAGCATTGTATCCTTCTTCTTCGGCTACTGCTTCTCCGGCAGATCCCGCCTCTACTGCATATGTCAGCTTAGACGGATCATCCAACTTAGACTCGTCCGTTGTAACGATAACCTGTCCATTGCTGCAGTATGCATTGGTGCATTCCATGGAATTCTTCACTTCGTCAGTCAGTGTCATACCATTCCATACGACATCGATGTTCTTAGACTTGAGCTCCATGATCTTATTATCCCAGTCAATCTCTACAAACTCTACATCTACTCCAAGAGATTCAGCAACCATCTTTGCCATATCCGCATCGAAACCGACCCATTCTCCGGAATCATCTTTATAATCCATTGGCTCAAAATCGGTGATACCTACCACCAGAGTTCCCTTATCCTTAATATAATCCACATCACTGTCTGAATTCTTGCCTCCGCAGGCGGTCATGGAAAATACCATTGTCAGGCATAATAAACTTGCGATAATCTTCTTTTTCATAAATGTCTCCTTTGTTTTCATTCTGCTAATTTAGTAGCATTGTAGCATGGTAGCAGACTAAAGTAAAGCATTTTTTTCAATACAAGAAAAGACTGCTGCAAACATTTCTGTTCACAGCAGTCTCATCCTGCCCTTTATGAATCTTAACCTTTGTTCTGCATCTCCACCAGACGCTCACCACAGTACATCTCCCGAAGCTTCGGCTTTTCAATCTTGCCTGTCGCATTTCTCGGTACTTCTGCAAAGATATATTTGTGCGGACGTTTGTAACGAGGAAGCTTCCTGCAGTATTCTTCCAGATCTTCCTGGGTACATGCATATCCTTCTTTCACTTCTACAACAGCTGTTGCGATCTCTCCCAGACGCTTATCCGGCAGTCCGATAACAGCCACATCCTTAATGGCATCGCAGCCGCGCAGAAAGTCTTCGATCTGTACCGGATACAGGTTCTCGCCACCGCTGATGATGACATCCTTCTTACGGTCTACAAGGAAGAGGAAACCGTCTTCGTCTTCTTTTGCCATATCTCCGGTGTACAGCCAGCCGTCTTTTAAGGTATCCGCAGTTGCCTTCTCATCTTTATAGTAACAGGTCATAACGCCAGGACCTCTTAACAGAAGTTCACCGACCTCGCCCTGTTTTACGTCTTTACCATTCTCATCCACCACACGGGTCTCCCAGCCGTATCCGGCTTTACCGATAGCTCCGATCTTATCAATATTCTCCACGCCAAGATGTACAGCACCTGGTCCAATAGATTCGCTGAGTCCATAGTTGGTATCGTACTGATGCTGCGGGAAGTATTCTTTCCAACGCTTGATCAGACTCGGCGGCACCGGCTGTGCCCCAATGTGCATCAGGCGTACCTGATCCAATTTGTAATCAGACAACTTCAGATCTCCGCGGTCCAGTGCATCCAGAATATCCTGAGCCCACGGTACCAGCAGCCACACGATCGTACACTGCTCATTCGACAATGCATCCAATATATATTTCGGCTTGGTTCCCTTCAGGATCACTGCCTTGCCACCAGTCAGCAGGCTTCCGAACCAGTGCATCTTCGCACCGGTGTGATATAACGGCGGAATACACAGGAACACATCATCTTTGGTCTGTCCGTGATGCTTCTGTTCTACCTTAGCCGCATGCATCAGGCTCTCGTGATTATGCAGGATTGCCTTCGGAAATCCTGTTGTTCCTGAAGAAAAATAAATTGCCGCATCATCCTGGTCACTAATCTCTACATTCGGTGCCATACCAGAGCAGTTCGCTGTCTGATGGGCATAACTCTCTGCAAATGACGGACATCCGTCTCCCACGAAGAACAGCAGACGGTTTTTGGAAACGGAATCTGCAATCTCTTCCACACGCCCGATAAATTCCGGTCCAAATACCAGTACATCTGTATCCGATTTATTGACACAGTATTCAATTTCATCTGCCGAATAACGGAAATTCAATGGAACAGCAAGTGCTCCGGCCTTCAGAATACCAAAATAAATTGGCAGCCACTCCAGACAGTTCATCAGCAATATTGCAACTTTATCACCGCGCTTCACGCCTCTGCTCAGGAGCAGATTCGCAAAACGGTTCGCTTTCTCATCAAACACACTCCATGTGATCTCTCTGCGATAATGTACAAATGGAGTCGGCTCAATCAGCTCATACTCTTTCCAAGTGATCCGGCGGTCTTCCGGCTGTTGCGGGTTGATCTCCACCAGAGCAATGTCATCTCCGTACTTTTTCGCATTTTCTTCTAACAGTTTTGTAATCGGCATCTCGCTTTACCCCTTTAACGCTTTTATTCACTAAAGTACACTTTAACATATCTACCGATAAAAGTCAATCAAAGTATTCAAAAAGACAGCTGCTCTTTCGAACCGCTGTCTCAATGAACATACAAGTCTATTGGTTCTTTTTCTCAGGGAATGCAAAGATGAATACCAATGAACTGATCAACAGCATTCCCGGATAGAAAAGCTTCGGGATCACATCAAACGCAGACAATTCATGTCCCATCTCATGCACTGCCGAAAGCGCCACCAGCATCTGCGCACCGTAAGGAATCACACCCTGGGAAATACAAGAGAATGTATCCAGCAAGGATGCCGCTTTGCTGTGCGTAATTCCATATTCTTCTGACATTTCTGCCGCAATTGGATTCGCCATTACAATAGCTACAGTATTATTGGCCGTTGCAACATCCATTGCTGCTACCAGAAGTCCCATGCCAAGCTGTCCTCCTTTACGTCCCCGGAATACCTTACGAATTGCCGAAAGCAGTGCTTCGAAACCACCGTATTCCCGGATCAGGGCGCAGAGAGCAGCTACCAGAATGGCTACCATACAAGTCTCAAACATACCCGAGATTCCGGATCCCATATTTCCAATCATATCCACTACCGTTGTCTGTCCGGTTGCAAGCATGATAATAATTCCCGAAAAGATGCCTGCCAGAAGCACAACAAATACATTGATGCCGATAATACCTCCTGCCAGAACAAGTACATATGGAATAATCTGAAGCAGATGGTATTCATGTGCCACCGCGCCATTCAGGGTCGTGCGAAGTGACAGAATCAGGATCAATACCAATGTCACCAGTGCTGCCGGAAATGCGATCCAGAAATTCTCACGGAATTTATCCTTCATCGCACATCCCTGCCCGTTACAGGCTGCAATCGTCGTATCCGAAATAAAAGAAAGATTATCTCCGAACATTGCTCCTCCCATAACAGAACCGACACAAAGTGCCAGGTCAAAACCAGATGCATCCGATACCGCCGCCGCGATCGGTGCGATCAGTGTGATCGTTCCTACCGATGTTCCCATGGCAGTTGACACAAAACATGCCACCACAAAAAGTACCGCCACTGCAAATTTGG
>OGCM01003446.1_pt1 | contig 12184 bp, 10 predicted proteins | sample 1570151 | NCBI WGS metagenome assembly OGCM01 (sample SAMEA4370582, study PRJEB24528) | human gut metagenome
CCGTTATTTCTAAATAAGTATCCTTCGATTTATAGATCTTTAAACCTGTAAATTTTTCTTTTAAACTCATTTCTAGTTGTTCAATAATATTTTTATCAGCAATTCCCTGTGCCATAATCCCCAGCTTGTCATCAAATGACACTTTACGGTTCTGCAGGCAGGCCGTAAGAATCGCCACCATAAATGCCAGCACGATAGGAATATTATAGAATCCCATCGGAATCTTCATCACATATTCAAACACAATTCCAAGTCCCAGATACAGGACCAGAAATACACCGATTGGCAACAGTGCCTTTGGATTACTTTTTTTCATTGTCTTACCCTCTCATTCTTCCTGAAATTATTACTCGTAAAATGTTTCCCGTTCCATGTCTTCACTGACATGGTCTCTCTCCATCTGCCGAATCACTTCCTGGTGTCCGGTCAGTGCCGCAAACGGAGCAAATTGTGCCGCCCGGTCGCGTCTTGCCATCTGTGGATGATTCTTCGACACCGGATGCGGCATATCCAGCATATCTTTGTATTTGCTGAAATCAATCTCTTTCATACTTTTTCTTCCTCTCTCTTATACCTTATCATACACTTTATGACCAGCTTTGTTCTTACGCCTTGTGGCCGCCGATCTGGCTGTTCCTCTCGATTGTGGTCGCACCTTCTTCCAGATTCATGCCCTTGAGCACTGCATTTTTCCCATAACGCTTCTTAATCTCCAGAAGTGCCTGCTGCAGATGCTTCTCACGTTTCTTCGCTTCTGCCGCCTCTTTCTCTTCCAGTTCCTTTTTTCCATAATCGGTAAACAGATTCAGCTGCTCATAGCGCTCTTTCTTCTGCGCCTGTTTTTCTTCTATCACATGATTTGCAGTCACATTTACCCGGCGCACCAGGAGATCCGGATTCACAATCCGGTCATACAGCTCCATTACCGCCCGGATAATCTCTCTGGATGATGCCGTATGCTCCGGGAGATTCGTTGTGCCATGTGCATGTTTCGGAACGCTTCTTCCATAGCGGTCTGTCGTCACTTCACCATGGTATTTACTGCGGATCTTCGAATCCTCGAGACAGCTCCTGTCATAACCAACGGTCAGCACCATCTGATCCGCCGCCAGTCCATGGGCAGCAAGGTCAAGCGCTAAAAGATCTGTCATCTCCCGCACGATTAGTCTGGCTTTCTTCGCATCATACGGACAATGCAGCACCTGCCCGGAACCCATGCTGTTCGTCTCCGGCTTGTACGACTTGATATCCTCCATTGTACATGGCTCATATCCCCAGGCGTGATCGATCAGAAGTTCCGCATTTACCCCAAACATCCGGTACAACAGTTCTTCATTATAATACTCACTCGGCATACCAATCGAACACCGGGCAATATCTCCCATCGTGTAAATGCCCTGCTCCGCAAGCTTTTTTGCATATCCATGACCGACTCTCCAAAAATCTGTCAATGGCTGATGCGTCCACAGCAGTCTTCGATATTTTCTTTCATCCAGACTTGCAATCCGCACGCCGTGCCTGTCCGGCGGAATATGTTTCGCCACAATGTCCATGGCAATCTTGCTGAGATACAGATTCGTGCCGATCCCCGCCGTCGACGTGATTCCCGTCGTCTCCAGCACATCCCGGATGATCTTTCCCGCAAGCTCCTCCGCCGTCATCTGATACGTGTTCAGATAATGCGTCACATCCATAAACACCTCGTCAATCGAGTACACATGCATATCCTCCGGTGCCACGTATTTCAGATAAATGTCATAAATGCGTCCGCTGTATTCCAGATATTTGGCCATCTTGGGCGGTGCTGTCACGTAATCTGCCCTGATCTGCGGACGATATTCCAGTTCAATCGAATTAACGGAGCTTCCTGCAAATGTACCGTCTGGCGCTTTCCGCTGTCTGCCGGCATTGACCTTCTGCATCTGCTGTATCACCTGAAAGAGTCTCGGTCTTCCCGGAATCCCATAAGCCTTCATAGATGGTGACACCGCAAGGCAGATCGTCTTTTCCGTACGGCTCTTATCAGCTACCACGAGGTTTGTGTGCAGTGGATCCAACCCCCGCTCCAGACATTCCACCGATGCATAAAAGGACTTCAGATCAATTGCGATATACGTGTGCTTTTCTTCTCTATGATCTGCCATCCTACACACCTCGGATCTCGGCAATACTTCCACCGCTTCGCTCTTTCTTCACCACGATCTGACGGTCGATCCGGTTCTTCAGTTCATCTACATGGGAAATGATTCCCACCAGCCGCTTGCTCTCTGCAAGTCCTGCCAATGCCTGAACTGCCTGTTCCAATGACTCCGAATCCAATGATCCGAATCCTTCATCCACAAACATCGTATCCAGACGGATACCACCTGCAGATGCCTGGATCTCATCGGCAAGTCCAAGTGCCAGCGACAGGGACGCCTGGAAAGACTCACCACCGGAAAGTGTGCGGATACTTCTCTCACTTCCATTATAATGATCAATCACATCCAGTTCCAGTCCGCTCTGGCTTCGGAGGTTACTGCTGCCTCTGCGCCGCTTCATCTCATACTGTCCTCCGGTCATGACCATCAATCTGGTATTAGCTCTGGCAATAATGCGGTCAAAATACGTCATCTGCACATAGGTCTCTAACATGATCTTTTCTTTGCCTGGAATATTACCAAGCGCAGTTACAGCCAATGAGCGGACCATTGTATACTGCTTTTCCTTTTCCACCAGTTCTTTGCTTCGATTCTGCAGATTCTTTAATACGGACTGATTATTCTGTATTCTGTGATGCAGTTCTTTCCCGCGTTCTTCGCATACCGCTTTTTCTGCTTCTATCTCTATCTGCTTTTGCTGTAATGCTTCCGTATCCGCTTCCACCGCTTCTTCCAGCTGCTGTTTCAGTTCTGCCAAACGTCCCTCAGTTCCGGCAATTTCCACTTCTGCTGTCTGAACTGCTTTTTCTGACTGTTCTAATTGGCGCTTTATCACATTCTGCTTCTGCACAAGTTCCGTCTGCTTCTCCTGTGCTTCTCTCTGACCAGGATAAGGCAATACTTCCGTCAGCCTCTGAATTTCCTCCACCGCTGCTTTCTGCTTACTTTTAAGCGCGGCCTGGCGCTCTTTGATCTGCTGCAGTTCTTCTGTTACTTTCTCCAACGCTTTTTCCTGCTCCGGGAGCAGTCGGTTCCACATATCCTTCTGCTTTACCTTCTCTGATGCAAGCTTCAGCTCCTGCTGTAACCTCGTTCCCGCTTCCTCTCCCTGCTTTTCCTGATTTGCAAGCTGATACGTCATATCTTCCAGACTTCCTGCAAGTTCCAATTCTTCCGCTTCCTTGCGGATACTTTCTTCCCTGCTTCTCACATTTCCAAGCAGTTCCCCTGCTGTTCTGCTGGCTTCCGCTTCCTCCGCTCTGCACTGTTCCAGTTCCTGCTGTAGCCTTTCCAGCTCTTCCTTGGACGGTGCACCCGGATTCTGCTCTGCCGGTGCCGGATGATGCATGGAACCGCACACTGGGCATGGCTGATCTTCTGCTAAGGTCTGAGCAAGTATTCCTGCCTGTTCATCTAAGAACGCCTGATTCTTAACGCGGTACTCTGATTCTTTTTTCTGTACTCTGTCCCGCACTGTCCGATATTCCTGCTGCTTTAACGCAAGACTCTGTCTCTGCTTCTCATACTGCTGTATATCCTGCGCCAGATTCTGCAGCCGTTCCATATATTGCTGATGCTTCTCCGATTCATATAGAAGCTTCTGATACTTCTCCGGCGCATCCGCAAGTGATTCACCAGCTTCTCTGCCTTCCTGGATCTTACCTTTCAGCTCTTCCTGCTTTGCCTCATACTGACGCTGCTTTCCCGACAGTTTCTCTTGCTCGTCCTGATCTGCCCTCTCATTCTTCTTTAATTCTTCTAAATGAAGATACTGCGGCATCAGGCTTTCCAGTCTGCTGATCTCATCTGCAAGACGTCTGCGCTCCGGCTCTTTTCCCTGTTCTTCCCAATATCTCTGCTGTAATTCTGCAATCTGCTCCCGCTGCGCTTTCCGTCTGTCCTGCAATTCCAGATACAGCTTCTGCCTCTTCTTCCGCTCCCGATCCTGTTCTAACTCGGACCGGATCTTCTGCAGCACCTGTTCTTTCTGTTGTACTTCTTCAAACAGTCCTGCCTGCATCTCCTGATCTGCCTTATTCTGTTCTGTCAGAAGTTCCATCACTTCTTCCACCGGTGTCTCTTCAGATGCATCTTTATTCCAGAGAATCCCCTGAATATACTGCTTCACACTCTCCCGCAATGTCTCACATTCACGTTCCAGCGCGCGGTATTTTCTTTTCAGGATATCCTGAACCTGCTGATACGGTGCCGTCCGGAATATCTCACGAAATATCTTCTGCCGCTCTGTCGTTCCCTTCTCGATCAGATCCCTGAACTTCCCCTGTGCGATCATCGCGATCTGACAGAACTGTTCTCTGTTGACACCCATGATCTCTGTCACTGCTGCCGTCACATCTTTCGGCTTCGTGACCACTCTGCCGTCCGGATAAACAAGCTCTGCCTCCGCTTTCTGCATCGTCATGCCTGTACCGCGTTTTGCCGGACGCTCGTACTCCGGATTTCTGCATACGCTATATGTCTTGCCACCATAGATAAATGTAAGTTCCACTTCTGTAGGCACGGACGGATCTGCATATTTGGAACGGAGCATCCCCGCTTCTCTGCTGTCACCGCTGGCTTCTCCATATAACGCAAATGTAATGGCATCAAAGATCGTCGTCTTGCCGGCTCCCGTATCTCCTGTGATCAGATAAAGTCCGCCTGCTCCCAGTTCTTCCATATTCAGTTCCTGTATGCCCGCATACGGTCCAAATGCCGACATGCGGATATAAACTGGTCTCATGCTTTATCCTCCCACACCTGTTCCATAATCTCCTGCATCAGCCTGAACTGTTCTTCATCCATCGGCTGATTATTCTGTGTCTCATAAAATTCCGCAAATAGTTCCATCGGAGATTTCTTTTCGATAGCCTCAATCTCCTGTAACACCTGATTCCCGCGCGTTCTCGCATTATCGTAGTCTAACTTCATCAGATTCGGATAGATCACCTGCAGTTTTCTGACTGCATCTGGTATATCTTCCTCATCCGTTAATGTAATATGCAGATAGTCTTCCCTGTCCATATCCCGGTAATACGCCCGGTCTGTCAGCTCCATATACGCGCCTCGGATCTCCCGCATATCATGCTTTGGTGTCAAAGGAATGTGCTGAATCGACACATTTCCTTTTTCTGCCAGTTCCACAACGGTAAGAGACTTCTCATGACCGGCTTCTGAAAAGGAATACTTTAACGGAGTCCCACAATACCGCACCGTGTCTCTCATGATCCGCTGCGGTCTGTGGATATGCCCCAGTGCCACATAGTCGAACCCGTCAAATACAGTTACATCCACATTGTCGGTGCCGCCCACAGAGATTTCTTCCGAATCCGAGCGCTCCGCGCCTGTCACAAACTGATGCGTCACCAGCACCTGTCTGGCATCCGCATTTCTCTCCATATGGGAAATAGCTGTACGCATGGCATCTGTATAACTCTCTATCTCATCCTCTGCATAACAGCGCCTCACATGAATCGGCTTGATAAACGGCAATAAAAAGAACTGTACGATACCATATTCATCTTCTAATTCCACTGGCTTCACATCCCCGTCATAGACCGGAGACACATGCACACCGCTGTGCTCCATCAGTTTCCCGCCAAATGCAATACGCTCTGCCGAATCGTGATTGCCACTGATGATCATAACTTCCACGCCCTGCTCCGCAAGCCCGCATAAAAACTGGTCAAATAACTGTACTGCTTCCGCCGGAGGTACAGGCTTGTCATAAATATCGCCCGCTAAGATCACCACATCCGGATGTTCTTCTGCAACGTGTTCCAGAATCTGCTTCAATATATAGCGCTGGTCATCCAGCATCGAAAACTCATGCACCCGCTTCCCCAGGTGAAGGTCCGACAAATGTATGATCTTCATAAGACTGTGCCTCCTTTTTATATGATGTTATTATAGCAAAACGAGCAGCCCACAACAAGGCTGCCCATTCTTACCTGTTTATTGTTTATTTCAATCATTTGTATCTCAGTTTTTCAATTTATATACAATCCACACTATTCCAACCACTGCCGCTATATACACCAATGCCACCAGCACGGAACTTTTCTTTCCACGTCCCCATTTGCCTGCTGCCAGATACATCGCATCCAGCACATCCGCCAGGAACAGAAACTGCAAAATCCCATGAAGCACAGCTGCACCTCCGCTGATCTTACCGGCGCGGACGCTCCCCCGGATCACCTGTATACTGTACATACTTCCAGGCAGGATCGCAAGCCAGCTCATAATAACACTCCACCCGATCATCACCAGTACAAACGGAAGCCAGACCGGTGCAACAAGAAGTGCCAGTCCCCTCGTTCCCATGACTAGTCCAAATGTGAGCATGAAATATACCAGAAAAAGTACGATAAAGTTCACACAGAAAAAGATGACCAGACCATACTTATGGATCAGCATTCCGTTGATACAGCCAAGCATGTCCTGCCTTTTGTATATCTGGAATGACTTGACCATGTTCCAGATGCCAAGTATTACCAGGATTCCGCCATACACAAGCATCGGCAGGAACCACAGTACCGTCTGTGTCCAGTACGACATATCCACCACACCCATAAACCATGTAAACAGTTCAAAATGAACCGCCATAAGCGGTGCACAAAGAGATAACAATATGACATAGATAACCGCTAACCGTTTTGCCGCTTTGTCCATTCCGATCCACTCCTTTATCGTCACCTTTTGTAATAATTATTCCTTTATATTATCTCTGCTGTTCTCCACCGCACAGGAAATCGCTTCATTAAATGTCGGATGTGCACGCATCGCATACATGAGCTGTGTGGAAGTCAAGCCATTTGCCAGTGCCGTCGCAAGCTCTCCGATCATATCTGTCGCTCTGGCGCACATGATCTGCGCTCCCAGTAACACATCACTGTTCGCCGCGAAGATTACTTTGATGAATCCTCCGGTCTCTCTGGAAATGATCTGCTGTCCATTGCCTTTCATATCATAACGTCCGACCCGGATCTGCACGCCTTTTTCTCTTGCCTGGGTCTCAGTCAGTCCCACGGATGCAATCTCCGGCTCGGTATACAGACAGCTTGGCACGATAGAAATCGGTGTAAACAGACAGCTCGGCACCATGGATACGATAACGGACGGTGTCAGATCGTTCATTTTCTCCACCACATAAGTGCCCTGCGCTGATGCCACATGTGCCAGCTGGATACCGCCGGTCACATCTCCGACGGCATAGATTCCCGGCACGCTGGTGCGGAAGAATTCATCCACCAGAATCTTGCCATGATCCATCTTGATCGGCACCTCCGGTGCAAATAATCCATCGGTATTCGGAATACGTCCCACCGACATCAGCAATGCCTCCGCATGTACACGCTTCGTACCCTCCGCGCAGACAAATTCACAGCATACTCCTTCTTCGTCGCGGGTAATCCGCTCCGACATACTTCCTTTATATATTTCCACGCCATGTGCCCGCATCAGACGTTCCAGTTCGTCGGAAAATTCGCTGTCGATACGCGGAATCAGATGATCCGATACTTCAATGATCGTAACTTTCGCTCCCAGATTACGGAATACGGTTGCTGTCTCCAGACCGGTCACACCACCGCCAAGCACGATCAGGCTATGATATTTATTACCTCCGGATGTCATCAGTGCTTCACTGGTCATAACTCCCGGCAGATCCGCTCCCGGTATGTCCAGTCTTCTTTCCTTAGAACCTGTTGCGATCAGTATCTTATTGCCAAAATAAAAGCTGCTGCTTCCGTCTTCAAATGTGACACGCACCTGCTTTCCTGACATAACTGTCGCAGTCCCCTGTACTGACTGGATACCAAGTTCTTTGAACTCTTCTTCCAGATTCTCCCGCATCTCACGCGTCGCCTGGTTCTTATATTCGATCATATCCTGCAGGTCATACCCTGCATCATCTGCATATAATCCGTATTTGCCGCATCCCAATATCTCCCGGTACAATGTCGATGCACGAAGCAGTGCCTTCATCGGAATACATCCGCGGTTAATACAGGTACCGCCGATTGGTCCTTTCTCGATGATCACCACCGACATACCAAGCTTTGCGGCCTTTTTCGCAGCCACATAGCCGCCCGGTCCTGCCCCTATGATAAGCAGATCAAATTTGTTATTCATACATTACCTCCTGGCTCTCAGTCCATACTTCACATTCACTCTTTTAATCGATCTGCCAGTCGATCGGTTCCAGACCATGCGCTTCCAAGAATGCATTGGTCTGGCTGAACGGCTTACTTCCAAAGAATCCCCGATATGCTGACAGCGGACTTGGATGTGGTGCTTTCAGGATCAGATGATTCGGATTGTGTAACATCGAAGCCTTCCGCTGCGCCGGGCCACCCCACAGGATAAAAACGATCGGCCTGTCCTGACTGTTCAGTGCCATGATCGCCGCATCGGTGAATTCTTCCCATCCGATTCCGCGGTGTGAATTTGCCTGATGCGCACGAACCGTCAATACTGTATTCAACATCAGCACACCCTGTTCTGCCCATTTTGTCAGACATCCGTGATTCGGAATCGTACATCCGAGATCATCATGCAGCTCTTTATAAATATTGACCAGTGATGGCGGAATATCTACACCTTTCTTTACTGAAAAGCAGAGTCCATGTGCCTGTCCCACATTGTGATATGGATCCTGTCCCAGGATTACCACCTTCACCTTCGATAACGGCGTTAGATGAAATGCATTGAAAATGTCATCTGCCGGCGGAAATATCTGATATCTGCTGTATTCTTCATTTACCTTTTTAAATAATTCCCGGTAATATGGCTTGCTGAATTCTCCCTTCAGGGCATCCAGCCAGTCATTATTAATCGCTGCCATACATTTCCTCTCCTCTGTGCTTTTACAGGCGTACCGATACGCCTTTCTCACGCAAATATTCTTTTACTTCCCGAATTTCCAGTTCTTTGTAGTGGAACAATGATGCTGCCAGTGCCGCATCTGCCTTGCCATCTGTCAGTACCTCTTCGAAATGCTCAAGCGTACCGGCACCTCCTGATGCGATCACCGGAATTGATACTTCTTCTGCTATGATTCTGGTAAGTTCCAGATCATATCCGGCCTTTGTTCCATCGCAGTCCATGCTGGTCAGAAGAATCTCTCCCGCTCCCAGCTGTTCTACTTTCTTTGCCCACTCAACCGCATCGATACCCACATCGATACGACCGCCATTTTTATATATATTCCAGCCGCTTCCATCGGCTCTGCGCTTGGCATCGATTGCAACGACCACACACTGGCTGCCAAATTTGTCCGCAGCATCGGATATCAGACGCGGCGTATTGATTGCGGATGAATTAATCGATATCTTATCTGCACCTTCTCTTAACAGTGCACGAAAATCATCCACAGTACGGATGCCTCCGCCTACCGTAAATGGAATAAATACAGTCTCTGCTACCTTGCGGACCATATCTACAACTGTCTCTCTGGCGTCAGACGAAGCTGTAATATCCAGAAATACCAGCTCATCTGCACCTGCTTTATCATATGCCTTGCCAATCTCTACCGGATCGCCGGCATCTCTTAAATCTACAAAATTAACGCCCTTTACCACTCGTCCGTTATGTACGTCCAGGCAGGGAATAATTCTCTTGGTATGCATGTCATCTTCCTCCTTCTACAGCTCCACAAAATTTTTCAAAATCTGAAGTCCTACGTCGCTGCTCTTCTCCGGATGGAACTGACAGGCAAATACATTGCCCTTTTCTACAGAAGCGTGAATCGTCGTCGTGTAATCCGCCGTTGCGGTAACAATCTCTTCCTCTGCCGCCTTCAGATAATAAGAATGTACGAAATACACATATGGATGTTCGCCTAATCCTTTAAAAAGTCTTCCCTCTCGCGGAAAATCCAGTGAATTCCAGCCCATATGCGGGATCTTATAGCCTTCCTTATCCGGCAGCTTCAGAATATCTCCCTTCAGAACTCCGAGACCTTCCACGCCCGGTGCTTCATCGCTCCGCTCAAATAAAAGCTGAAGTCCCAGACAGATCCCAAGGAATGGTGTACCTTTCTTCGTCACCTCATGGATCACCTCCACCAGTCCGTACTGATGTAACTTCTCCATCGCGTCTCCGAATGCTCCGACTCCCGGCAGGATCACATGATCCGCTGCCATGATCTCGTCTCTGTCTCTGGTAATCTTCACTTCCTGTCCAAGAAGCTGCATGGCTTTCTCCACGCTTTTAATATTTCCTGCATCGTAATCAATAATTGCGACCATATATCTGGTTCCTTTCTTCTGTATTACCTCTCAAGCATAACAATTTACTGCATAATAATTTACTGCATAATAATTTCTTGCATATCATTTTTGCAAAAAGGAAATGCCACGGATTGCTCCGCAGCAGTCCATGGCATCATTTTACCTCTAACTCAAACCAAAAGGCAACCCCATTGTCATAATTCTCCACACCATATTTTCGGTGCAGTGACTCCATGATGGCCTTGACGATAGACAGTCCGATACCGTTACCGCCATACTCTCTGGTATGAGCTTTGTCTACTTTATAGAATTTCTCCCAGATGTGCGAAATGTCTTCTTCCGGAATCGGCTTGCCGGTATTAAATACTGTCGTCCTTGCAATGCCATCTTTCACTTCAATCTTCACTTCTACCACCATGTCTCCCGCAAGATGGTTAAATGCATTGCTTACATAGTTTCTCACAACCTGTTCGATCTTATATTCATCGCCCCACACGTACAATGGCTCTGTCTGGCGAAAGCTTACCTTTGCCTGCTTCTGCTCTGCAAAAAGCTCCATGCTTTGCAGAACACCCTTCACTAACTCGGTCAGGTCAAACCGTTCAAACTGAATCTTTTCATCACCAAATTCCAGCTGATTCAGATCCAGCAGATTACGTACCATATGATTCATCTTAGAGGCTTCATCCATAATGACATCACAGTAGAACTCTCTGCTCTCCGGATCATCATTCACGCCCTCTTTTAAGCCTTCTGCGTATCCTTGGATCAATGCAATCGGTGTCTTCAGTTCATGGGACACATTTCCCAGGAATTCATTCCGCATCTGCTCCAGTCTGTCCTTCTGCTCAATATCTTTCAACAATTGATTATTGGCACTCTTCAGATCTGAGATCGAACGTTCCAGCTTCTCTGACATCCGGTTAAAGTTCTCACCCAGCACACCAATCTCATTGTCACCACCACTGGTGTATTTGGCATCAAAATCAAGCTCTGCCATTTTCTCTGAAAGTCCCGCGAGCTCTCGCAGCGGTTCTGTCAGACGTTTGGAGAAGAACCACACCATCAGGATTCCCACGACCAACACGATTAGCTCTACAACAATCAGAAACTTATTAGACAATGCTACACTCTGCTGGATACTCTCGATCGGGCTCTGAATCAGGAAGATATACTTGGAGCCGAGCGTTCCACGCATCATCAGATACTCCGTTCCCGCATCCTTTCCTCTGGTCTCTGTAAGTTCGTATTCATCTGTCTTCTTTAATGTCCGGTCATTTTTCTCTGTCCGGTTCAGCATAAACGCGTCCAGATTCTGCTGCAGATCCATGGTATGCTGCACATTGGTAATGATCTTCTGATCTTTCAGATTAACTGCCAGAAAAAACAGATTATTCTTCTCTGCCAGGCGTACCAGTTCACTGTATGTCTCCTCATCGGATGTATCCAGTTCGTCATTTTGTTCCGCATCCAGAAGTGCTTCGTACATGCTGATAAATTTGGCTTCTTTATTGTGGATATAATATGGTCCCAGCAGCCATACATTACATGCCAGAACCGCTACACACATAAACGCCAGAAGCGAGATGAAAATTACGATCATCTGTTTCTTAATCGAATGCTTCATTATTCCACCTCAAATTTGTAACCCATTCCCCAGACAGTCTTGATATATTCTCCCTTCGCACCCATCTTGCTTCTCAGCTTCTTGACGTGCGTATCAATCGTTCTGGCATCGCCGAAATAATCATAATTCCATACAGAATTCAAGATCTTCTCTCTGGAAAGAGCGATCCCCTGGTTCTCAAGGAA
>OGCM01003448.1_pt1 | contig 12178 bp, 4 predicted proteins | sample 1570151 | NCBI WGS metagenome assembly OGCM01 (sample SAMEA4370582, study PRJEB24528) | human gut metagenome
TTTTCTGCTTGTCCTTTTCCAAATCTTCCTTAGTAATCTGGAAATAGTCACTTCCGCGCTCGATTTCCTCTCGTGCTGTGACAAGAATCGGCCACGGGCTGACGCGGACGAGATAAATCTGCTTTCCCTCGTCATACAGCCGTAGAGCCTGTTCACGGTTTATTATTGTCAGCTGAAAGTCTGGACGCGCGTACTCGTCCTCAGCATAATCTTCCCGTTGTTCTAACAAAATCGCATCCCATGCGTCAGCCTTAATGCCGAAAATGCCATCGTGCTGCTCGATTTCCTCTTGGCTTACATAATCACCTGCCGTTCCATCACGGAACAACGGATAAATCCTCTCACCCAGCCGATGCCATTCCCTCGCACCTTCTTTCGTCAGCGGCAGCACATCATCTTTCAGATAGCCGTAGTCGTGCATTTCGGAAAGTCCAATCATCCCATCCGGGAGATTTTCGATTTTCTCCTGCGCATCGTACATCAAGCGGTTGACTTCTTCTTTGTCATCCTCGGCCAGTGCCGCCGCCAGACCGTTCACCAATTCTTCCGTTGCAGCCCGGTCATCCAGCTTGAAAGCAAAATTCACGATGAGGTTTCGCTGCTCATCATCGAAAATCGTTTTCTCCTGCTCCCTGTCTGCAATCAACTTTTCCGCATACTGCATCGCGGTCATGCGCTCTGTGCTCCTTTCCGCGACTGCCGCTTCCAGCTTTTCCAGAAAGTCGGCTGCGGTCAATCGAATCGTATCCATCGAATCTTTCAGTTCCTTCATCTCCTTGCCGCTGGCCCAGCTTGCCACATACGGAAATGAATAATCGGATGTGTCAATGCCCAGAGCCGAGCAGACCGTAAATGCAATGCTTTCGGCTTCGGTTTCCTTTGTAAGCCGGTCTTTTTCTTCGCCGTTCTGCTTCATGAAATCGCTGTTATGCAGCATCGCATGAGCAACCTCGTGGATCATCGTCTTTATGGTCTGGCTCTCGCCCATGCCGACCTGAATGCAGATTTCTTTGTCTGCATCACTGTAATAGCCTTTGGCATCCCCTTCGATTTCATCAAACCGCATCGGCACAGGCGATACCTGCTCGATTGCCGCCGTAAGCAACGCATAGTCTTTGACGCTGGCCGTCAGTTCGTTCACTTCCAGCGATGGAATCGGTTCCCCATCGGTCTGCGAAACATCAAAAACCGTCGTCACTCGGAAGCGCGGAACCACATACTCCACACGTTCCATTTCCGGTTCACCGTTTTCGTTCAGCACAGCCAAGCCCGTATCCTTGTCGATTTTCTCTCGCTCCTCGACTTCCTTAATGGGAGCCGGAGCGATGATCTGGATGCCCTTTTCGCCTTTTTTAACGTAACGGTTAAACTTATTCTTCCATGCGTTAAACCCTGCCACCAGTGTGGCATCGGGCCGCTGCATAGCGATCAGCAGCGTATTATTGAAGCTGTAATTGTGGAATTTTGCCATCGTGCGCAGATACGTCGTGTACATTTCCGATGTAAAAATGTCCTTTACACCCTGCTCCAGCCGTTCCGTGATTTCTTTCATCTGCTGTTTGCGGTCAACTGCCATGCAAACCCTCCTTTTTCTTGACCCATCGTGTTTTCATCTGGCGCGGATATTGGTCAGCCTGTTTCGGTGCCTTCGCGCCGTTCCATTCCAAGCCTCCGGCTCTGCCCTCACAGGTGTAGCCGGCAGCTTTCAGGGAGCTGCCATTCTCCGTGTCCAGAATGTAGGTAATAACTTTGTTGTAGCCCATGGCCCGTGCTGCACGGTATGCCGCCGCATACAAAATACTGCAAGCATTCGGCGTTCCATTCGTACATAGACGGTTGACTTCCAGCGTGTAGCCATCGTCCAGCCGCCGTGCCACGGGTCTGCCGCAGATGGCAACCCCCACCAATGCGCCATTGTCCGATACGCCAATGGAGAACTTATGTCCTCGCGTCGGTTTATGGTGGCGGTGATGCTGCTGCACAAATGCGTTTGCCGTTTTCAAATTGATCGGTGTTAATGTCAGCAAATGCCCTCCTTCAAAAAAAATGCCCCGCCAGACAAAACTGACGGGGCTACTCTCATTTACAGTTCCATATCGTGACTTTTCCGCTTCTGGGATTTCTGCGGTTCTGCGCTGCGCTCTGCCTGTTTTGCATGAAGCTGCGCCAGCACAGAGGATTTCCATACATTGTCTGCAGTGCGTTCTGCAACGCGGCCTGCGTAGTTCACAGGCTGACGTGGCTTATCTGCAACCTCGGTTTCGGCTACATCCTCATCCACTCCCAGCGCATCCTCACTGCCCTTTTCATCCATGTTAAGCAGAGAGTTCAGCTCCGCAAGGCGCGCAGATTTTTCGGCCAATTCTGCTTCCTGCGCGAAAGGACGTTTGGCTTCTTCCTTTGCCTGCGCCAACTGCTGTTCCAAGGTTTCCAGTCTGCGTTCCACCTGCGGCAATGCTCTTTCGATACCTGCCAGTGCATTGGTAACGCGCAGGATATTACCCAGCGGGTCTTTGCCGACTTCCATCGAATAGTTCCATGCGCCCTTGATGGACAAACGGAACACCTTATCGAAGTTGTCAAACCGGGAATGCAGTTCAAACGCACCGTAGCTGCCAATCCTGCCCTCGGTGCCGGCCGCTTTCAAAGCCTTACAAGCCTCAATGATGGCTGCACCCGCTTCCTTGCGTTCGGTGTACACCTCGCCGCTGATTTCCACAGCGAAGTGGTCTTTATCCTGCGCCAGAAGTGGTTTTGCCGCTTCCATATCTGTTTTCAGGGCTTCGATCTGACCCTTTGCCGCAGCGATTTCTCGTGGATAGCGGCGCGCAATATCCGATTCCAAGCTATAAATCTGACTGGTGTGATTGGCTTTTAGCAGCTTCAGCTTACTGACCTGAATATCCAAATCCATCTTTTCCTTGATGTAGGGATTACCCGTTGCCAGTGCCTTGATTTCGGCATAGGACAGCGCGGTATCGTCCACATCATCACAGGCACGGACAGGCGATTTGGAGGTCATGATCTGGCTTATAAACTTCTGTTTATTTTCCAGAATCTGCCACATATACGAATCAAACGTATTTTCAGTGACGTAACGATAGATTTTCACCTGATTATTCCGGTTTCCCTGCCGGAGAATACGCCCCTCCTGCTGTTCCAGGTCAGACGGCTTCCACGGGCAGTCCAGATGGTGCAGGGCAATCAGCCGATCCTGAATATTGGTTCCCGCGCCAAGTTTCGGCGTAGACCCCATCAGAATACGAACCTGTCCGGCGCGCACCTTTGCAAACAGGTCTGCTTTTTTCGTTTCGGTGTTGTACTCGTGAATGAATGCCACTTCTTCACGGGGAATACCTCTCGCCACCAGCTTTTCCCGCACATCATCGTAGACGTTGAATGTGCCATCCGCTTTTGGTGTCGATAAGTCACAGAAGATCAACTGTGTTCCCCTATCCGGGGCAGATTCTTCCCAGACCTTGAACGCATTGTCCACACAGCGATTCACCTTACTCTCCGGCTCGTCCGGCAACATCTCATTGATAAGCCGCTGGTCGAGTGCCAATTTTCGGCCATCGTTGGTGATCTTGAGCATATTATCGAATCTGGGATTCACATTACCGTTGCGTACAGCCTCGGCACGGTCTGCAAAGGAACTTACCATTTCTTCCTGTGTTTTGCTAGGTTTCAGCACTTCGTTGATGTACTCCGCTTTCGGCACAGGCAGGTTCAGCATATCCGCCGTCTGCACATCTGCGGATTCCTTGAACAGAGAAATCAACTCCGGCAGATTGAAGAACCGGGCAAAACGTGTTTTGGCCCGGTAGCCGGTGCCTTCCGGGGAAAGCTCGATTGCCGTGACGGTTTCGCCAAAGGAAGCCGCCCAATCATCGAAGTGGCTCAGTCCCATCTTCTGCAGGGTGTCATACTGGAGATACCGCATAATGGTGTACAGCTCCACCATCGAGTTGCTGACCGGGGTTCCGGTTGCAAAGGTCACGCCCTTGCCGCCTGTCAGCTCGTCCAGATACTGACACTTTGCAAACATATCGCTGGACTTCTGCGCATCGGTCTGGGCAATACCTGCGATATTCCGCATTTTTGTGTAGAGGAACATATTTTTATAGAAATGTGACTCGTCCACAAACAGACGGTCAACACCCAGTTCCTCAAATGTAACTACATCATCCTTTCTCGTCTGGTCGTTCAGCTTTTGCAGCTTTGCTTCCAGCGTTTTCTTTGTTTTTTCCATCTGCTTGACCGTAAAACTGCGGCTATCATCACTCCGGGCATCGGCCAAAGCCAGTGTAATATCGTCGATCTGACGCTCCACAATGGCTTTCTGCCGTTCCGGGGAAAGCGGCACTCGTTCAAACTGCGAATGACCGATCACGATGGCATCGTAATCGCCGGTTGCGATCCGGGAGCAGAACTGCTTTCGATTGCTGGGTTCAAAATCCTTTTTCGTTGCCACCAGCACATTGGCATTGGGATAAAGCCGCAGGAAATCTGCGCCCCACTGCTCGGTGAGGTGATTCGGCACCACATAGAGATTTTTCTGCGACAGGCCCAGCCTGCGGCTTTCCATGCCGGCAGCAATCATCTGGAAGGTCTTGCCTGCGCCCACACAATGGGCCAGCAGCGTATTGTTGCCGTACAGAATGTGCGCCACGGCATTTTTCTGATGCGGCATCAGAGAGATTTCCGGGGTCATGCCCTCAAAACGAATATGACTGCCATCGTACTCACGGGGACGAATCGCATTGAAAATCCGGTTATAGGTCGCACACAAATCCTCGCGGCGGTCTAAATCCTTGAAAATCCACTGCTTAAACGCTTCCCGAATGGATTCCTGTGCCTGCTGTGCAAGCATGGTTTCCTGCTTATTCAGCACACGGTGGTCGCCATCCGCATCGTGAATCGTATCGTAGATTTTGGTATCGCGGAGATTCAGCGCATCTTCCAGCAGCTTATAGCCGTTGACGCGCAGGGTTCCGTAAGTGTTGGTGACAAGCGGATTGCCGCGATCCAGCGACTTGCCCGAAATGTTCCATGCACCAGAAATTTCGGAATAGGTTGCCTTAATGTCAATCCCGGCATAGTAGGTCGGTGTCTTGAACACTTCTTTCATAAACTGCGTGATGTACTCCGGCTTTACCCAGTTTGCACCCAGCCGCACTTCAATTTCCGAAGCATCCAAATCCTTCGGCTGTACCCGTTTCAGGTAATCCACATTGATTTGATATTCAGCATGGTTTGCCGCAAAGGTTTCTGCTGTGGCCAGTTTTTCACGAACATTGCCAGACAAGTATTCATCCGAGGTTTCCCACTGCTGCGTCACAGGGTTTCGGAAAATCGCACCTGCCAGTTCATCCGTGATCTCCTGTTCTGGTTTACCGCAGAGCTGCGCCATGAACGGCACATCTACCTTTGCTTTCTCTCCGATAGAGAGTGCCAAGGCTTCACTGGGCGTGTCCACTGAGGTAACAGGCTCCGGCTTGCGGATTGTACGCTTGGTGAAAATATCGGCCAGCCGTTTGAGATTCTTCTCCTCATCCAGAATTTCTAGTGATGCCAGCAGACAATAGCTGCTGTCCTGTCGGAACGCCCGCTTGTTGGCCGTGCTGTTGATAAGGCCATACTGCGCCTTAAATGCGGTGTACTGCTGTTTCAGTTCATTCTGCAAAAGCTGAACTTCTGCATCCGAACCATCATGCAGCTGACAATCCAACAGCTTCCGGGTGGTTTCCCGCAGAACAATCATGCCCAGCACTCGCTCTGCAGTAACGGCAGGCAGTTCCACCTTATTCATAAAGGAATTTTCGCGGTAGTAAATCTGCCCATCTACGTTCGTAAAGCTGAAATTCTTCACGCTGGGGTCTGCCGGGATAGGTTCTTCCTGCACATCCAGTTCATCGTCGGAGATTTCCGGCTCCGTGATGGTAGCATGGATGTTGCTGACCGCTTCCTTCAACTGCTGGGCAAGGTCTGCACCCTCGATAGGCTTGACTGTGGTTTCCTGTTTGCCGTACTGAGTACTTTCGGTGGTGATCTCCCCCAGCACCATCTCAGGATGCTGCGCAAAATACTGGTTAATGGAGTAGCCTTCCGGTGTTTCGCCAAGGTCTACCCAGTCAGCCCGTTCCACCGCTGCACGGTCACGCTTTTGCAGGAACAGAATGTCAGCAACCACGCTGGTGTTGGCATTGCGCTGGAACGCATTGTTCGGCAGACGAATCGCACCGACCAGATCAGCGCGGTTGGCAAGGTATTCACGGACAGAGGAATCCTTCTTATCCATCGTACCGCTGGACGTTACCACCGCTACCACGCCGCCCGGACGCACAAGGTCAAGGCTCTTGGCGATAAAATAATCGTGGATGAGGAAATTGTGGCGGTCATACCGCTTATCCGGTACTTTGTAATTACCAAACGGTACGTTACCCACAACACAGTCAAAGAAGCTGTCCGGGAACTGCATTGTTTCAAAGCCCTGCACCGCAATCTTGTTTTTCTGGTACAACTGCTGTGCAATGCGGCCTGAAATGCTGTCCAGCTCCACACCGTACATCTGAATCTTCTCCATGCTGTCCGGCACCAGACCCATGAAATTGCCGACACCACAGGACGGTTCCAGCACATTGCCTTTGGACAATCCCATATTGCCCAGAGCTTCATACATTGCCTTGATGACCGTAGGAGAAGTGTAAAACGCATTCAGCGTACTGGCGCGGGCTTCCTTATACTCATCCGCCGTGAGCAGGGACTGTAGTTCGGCATACTCTTTCGACCATTCTGTGTTGTTTTCATCGAACACCTGCGGAATGCCGCCCCATCCCACATACCGGGAAAGGATTTCCTGTTCCTCCGCTGTGGCCTGCCGCTGCTCTGCATCCAGCGTTTGCAGCACCCGAATGGCTTCCACATTGGCTTTATACTTTGTTTTCGGCCCTCCTGCGCCGAGATCATCGTCCGTAATGCGGAAGTTCATAGGCTCCTGTTTGGGCTGTACAGGCTGTTCTGTTTCTGCTTCACTGTCCAGCGGAAGATTGTGCTGCCGCCTTGCATGGTTGACCTCTGCCGGGGTCATAGGCTGCTGCGTCAGCGGTTCAAGGGCTTCCTCTGCCGCTGCGCGGCTGATAGCATCCGTTCGGTTCTGCACATCTGCGATCAGCTGCATCTGTTCCGGCGGAAACTCAGGATTGAGCAAATCTTCCAATTCGCCGCCCGATTCTGCCACCGAATAGATCACATCCATCTGCTCCGGGGAAAAATCCTCGTAGGCCACGCCTGCATTGTGCAGGGCCGCAAAGACGGTAGCTTCTACCGCTTCTTCCAGCGGCATATCTGCCTGTTCATATAAATGCCGAATGTACTCCAGCGGTTCCGTTCGGAAGATCGGATACCGGGCTTCTTTCGCAAGGGTCATGTCCTGCAAGCCGACCGTTCCCTGTTCAAAGTTGACCGAATCCACACGGAACTCCCTATCGTCCAGTTCAACGATGGTATTGACTGGCAGATATTCCTCTCTGCGGAAATACTTTGTCTGCGCATGGGTTCCATCTTCCTGCTGGCCGGACAGATAGACACTCTCTCCCTGCTTCCAGAGCTTCATTGCCTGTGAAACCCACTGTTCACGCTGAAAACCAGATACCTCAACCTTGCCGAGTGCGGTTTCCTTTTCCAACAGCTTGCTGCCAAGAAGTTCCGAAATGCGCTTTGCATCCTCGCCGTAGAACTCAAAGTTTCCGTACTGCTCATAGCCGACCAGCGCATCCGGGTAGCGCTCTTTCAGTGCGTTATATTCGTTGGCGGCATCCAGTGGCAGGGGCTGCAGCGTCTGCTCCGAATACTTTTCATCTGCAAGAGGCGCATCTTTTTTGGGTTTCTCAACCGCTGCGGCGGTTGACTGCTCTTTCGATTGCGGCTCCTGCTCCATGAAGTCAAACATGGAAATTTGCCCCTGTTCAGGAACCGCAATCTCAACAGCCCTCTTTTTTTCCGGGAAAATCGTGTACGTTCCCTCGACATACTGGTGCAGGATAGAGAGGGATTCTGCCTTGCGCTCATATTCTTCGGAATCCATTGGCACAGACAGCAGTGCAGTGTCCATCTGCTCCAGAAGTTCCGTTGCTTGTTCAGGGTCTGCCAGCTTTTCGACGAGAGCCTTTCGACCATCTTCATGGTAAAGGTCTTGCGGATAAGGCCGTTCCACTTCGTTCGGCAGGTGATGATAGAAGCCCATCACCCGCATTGCCATCCGCTCGCGCTCATAAGCAGGCATCCGGGAGTAGTCTGTCGGCTTCAAATACTCACTGTCACGGATCAGCTGGTCGATTCGGCCTGCGGCCTGATTCCAGTTCAGATGAACGCTTGCATCCGGGTTCCCGTATGAGCCACGCTCCAAAGAAATGCCCCTGCCATCGTGATCTTCGTGGGAATCGTCTGCCCCGCAGAGTGCATGGCTGCTGCCACCGATTCCGTAATGCTCTTTCAGGAAGTCAGCCCGTTCTTTTTTGTCCTCATGATTCAGAAAGAACGAATAGATTGCCAGCCGACTATCCGAGTAATCGCTTCCCCGCGTGAAATATCCATTGATTTCATCTTCCGTGATGAATCGTTTGTACTCATTCCAGTGAAAGCCATCCCGCGCCGAGTAGTTTTGATAAGGTTTTGCAAACTGGTGGAACAGCGCCGCCACCTTATCCGGCTTATAAAAGTGCATCCGCATCAGGTCTTTATCTTCGGCATAGGTTTCTCCCAGCGCGGACAATCTCTCATTGAGATCGGTCAAAAAAGCTGCATCGTCCAGCAAGCCTGCCAGCCTGTCCGTCAGTTCCGGGAAACCGCCCCTGAAGATTTCTACATCCTGAAAGACTGCTTCGGCAACGCCATCTGCCAAGTCGCGCTCCATATAAGCCAATGTCTGCGCGTGTTCCTGCAAAGCATTCTGCCTTGCAGCATCCAGAACCGCCTGCGGCGCATACTCGCCCTGCCGGAGCAGTTCATGGATACGATTGCTCACATCCTCCCAGGATAAAAACGCATTGGCAATCGTGCCGCCCTTTGCCGTGCTGCCTACTGCAATACGCAGCCCTAAATCATCGAACCAGACAGCATACTTTGCACCGTCAATTTCAAAGCCTTTGCCGCCAGTACCGTATTCGTTTTTCACGAACTCCGTGTATTCTTCCGGGGTTTTCTCAACCATGAAATTGTAGATCAGACGCAGCTGGCCCTTGCTGCGGTTGCTGCCCGTGCGCAGGATTTCATCGACCACTTCGGGATCAAGTGCAATTTCATCCGCATACCGCGCCTGGATCGGTGCTTCAATGGCGCGGATCTGCTGTTCCACGGTCGGCAGATCAGGAAAAGAAAAAGCAGAGGCAATTTCTTCCTCTGCTTCGCTCAAATCCTGTTCTGTTGTCGGTTCGGTTAATTGTATACCAATTCCTTCAAGACGATCTCTTCTGCCATCGCCGTCAGGTTGTTCTGATGTGCCGCCCATGCCAGCGGGTCCTTCTCCTTGCTCGGTGCCGGGAACTTCTCGTTCAGGCTGTCCAGCAGGGTTTCCACCCGGCTCTCCGTTGCTTCCTCGATCTGCGCCAGATGCTGGTTCAGCCTGCCGCTCATCAGCATACTCTGATACCAGTTCCTTCGGTTCTCTTTCAGGTACGTCCTGCGCAGCATCCCGTACTTCCCGATGGTCTGCGGCTCGTCCTTCACGGCCAGATTCGGGAACAGATAATCTCCCTTGCGGTAATACGTCAACTCCATTTTCTTGTCCTCCTTTGGTCGTGTTTTCTTTGGTTTCGCGCTTTAATGCGTTAAAGTCCGTATTGGTATTATACAAGCTGTCAACGGATTTTTCAAGCTGCTGCGTGATTTCTTTTTTGTAAATTTTCCGCATCTCACGGCCAATATCAAAAAGAACCGCTTCGCACTGTTCGGAAACCGCGTTGCCAAGGAACGACAGCACCGGCAGCTTGTTGAAATCCACGATACGGATAAAGTCATCATCGTCCAGCACATCCATAGGCTCCTGCCCGCAACGGCGAGAAAGCGTATAGAAAATACTGTTGGTCATCAGTTTCCTAAAGCGGACACGGATGTTATCTTCGTCCAGTTCTTCCAGAAACGTATCTGCCACCTCATAGGCCAAACCGTCCATCGCTTCATCCAGATTGTCGGCGGTCAGCTGCTGTGCCAATTCCATCAGGGCAGTATTCATGCTGTCTGTCTGCGACAGGCCGTAGGTGTCTGCCAGATGGTCTAAAATCGTCTGCTCATACTCGTGGCTGTCCAGATTCCATAAGAGCGGTGTTCTGCCGCCGCGCACCAGATGGGTGTCAGCAATATCGAACACATACCGCAGCTTGGTACGCGGTCCGGTATCATCCAGAAGCGCGATGCCTTTTGCGCCACGGTTGACCCATCGGCTCATTTTCTGATTCCAGAGTTCCATTTCTGCGCAGGCGGTTGCATCGGGCCGTTGTGCGTGGATCAGAAGTGTATCGGTGAACGAATAGCGATACAGCCGCGCCGCCACATCCAGATAACTCATCCAGTCCTGTGGCGAGTTACTGACATACCGGGCGTTCTGCTGCGCCAATTCTCGAATATCGTTAATCTGTGGCAAGGGTCAAACCTCCTTTATGTTTTCTTTTTCATCGGTGCTTTGGGAAATTCCAAGCTGTACTGTGCGCGGCCATCTTCGACGCGCATCACAAGGTCAGCGGCGAATGTCTTATCCTTCTTTGTGGAATAGAAATCTTTCACATGGGTGCGGCCTTTCTGCAAAAGGTCTGTGGCCATCTTCTTGTCCAGCGTTTTTCTCATATTGGCCAAGTATCTGCTTTCTTTCCAGAGGGCAAATTTGCAGCTGCGGTCTGCACAACAAAAGCTGAGCTTACTCTCATGCACAGGGTTTCCGCAGACCGGGCAGTTTCCTACGCTTACCTTATTATGATAGGGAGCCGCCGCGACGGTAGGAATCTGCCGAAGGTCGGCCAGCATCTTATCGAGCAGTCCATGGATGCCCTGCATAAAATCATAGGGCTTGATCTCACCGCGCTCCATCCGCAGCAGGTCATTTTCCCACTCGGCTGTCATGCTGGCAGATTTCAGGTAGTCCGGGATATTGCGGATCGCGGCCACACCGTCCTCCGTTGGAATCATCTGCTTGCCTTTACGCTGCACATAGCCGGAGGATACCAGCTTTTCCAGAATCGCAGCGCGCGTTGCAGGGGTTCCCAGACCTTTCTTCTCCGTGTCCTTTTCAAATTCCTTGTTGCCTGCTGTTTCCATGGCCGACAGCAGGGTATCTTCTGAAAGCTTTTGTCAAGGGGGTGCGTGGATATTTTTCATATTACTTACGCAGATTCTCTCTCTGCTTCTGCCTGAATAATGCGTTTCAATCTGTCCTCAGCAGTCAAACCGCTACTATGGTCAAAAAACACTTTGACTTTATAATTTGTTTTGCCTTGCTTAATCACAAAAACTCCATCCGGTTTGTTTTTCTCCGAATGGTTATTTGGGGTGGGTAGTGTACTGTTCACAATATTTGTCATACGATATTCCTCCTTGAATGAAAAAGCCCGACAAGGAAAGGTCTGACAACGAAGTTCCGACAACGGACATCAGAAAACCTTTTTTCTTTATCGGGCGATACTATCTTTTTACTATTTCCTTTTTCTTTATAATATTGGTTGTCATGGTTGTCAGAGAGGGAAAAGTGCCGCAATATCAAGGCTTTCGGGATTTTTGCCCGACAACCAGACCGACAACCGGCTCGACAACCGAAGCGACAACTGGCTTTTATTTTTGCTTCAACCATTCTTCCGGAAGCCCTAACTGTTCCATTTCCTCTGTCGGGATTTCTTGAAAACCATCCATGCTGTTGTCAGGCTCGTTGTCGTTCCTGATACGCTCCCAGCCTTTTTGTCTGCGGTAAGGCTCTGGAAAATACCTCGGATTGCTAAACGCCCTCCAGCCTGTGACAGCGTTATTCATAATGTCGTTGATCTCTCGCAGCTCCCATTGTTTCGGTTCGTCATAATCATGCCCCAGTGCTTCCTTGTAAAGCTGCTTAGAGCAGACTATGCTGCCGGAATAGCGTTCCAAATAGTCTAAAATCTGTCCTGCCTTTGTGTCCTCCGGCATAAAGTCCTTTTGGTGG